>JGI24158J21664_10013241_pt1 | contig 10892 bp, 5 predicted proteins | sample Ectturendosymbi3_FD_21664 | JGI IMG/M metagenome (IMG submission 21664)
ACGTTTTGGCTCGTGGGCCACATTTGTCTTTCAGAAACCCTTCGCAGTCCACAAGAATTAATAATCTCAATAAACATTCTCTAAAAAATTCTCTTAAATGATTAAAGTGTTAAGTTTTCTTTCCAATGAAAATTGCTTCGCAGGCCACTTCAGAGGGCCTTGCGGACCACGGTTTGAGCACCACTGTCATAAATGGAAGACTTTTAGGCCACCTTGCCCCACTTTACCTGGCCCTGGGCTCAAACCGTTAGATAGTAGTATTTCGCTGAAGTTTTTGTTGGAAACTAGGCTACAATCGGAGTCTTTTGATACTTTGGACGACCTGCTGGGGTTTCAGGTTCAAAAGTTACGATCTAAAGTAATAAAAATATTGGACTAATTAGCTAATTAGATTATTAATTACTTCGTTTATTTTAGATCATAACTTTTGAACCAGAAACGCTAAAAAATCGATCAAAGTCTCAAAAGACTCAGACTCGAGCCTAGTTTCCAATGAAAACTTCAGCGAAATACTTTGGCCTAGCGGTTGGGCCCTAGGCCAGGTAACATGAGCCAAAATAACCCAAAACTACTTCAGTTATGACGTCCCTCACAAATAATCCCGCAACACCCAACCAAAAATTTTTTTTCAAGTGTAGAATAGAAGACTGGCTGATCCGTTCGAGCTCTTGAACAGCTCTCTGGCGCAATCGGCAGAGGAGCTATGGCATTGGTAAGGCAACTGAAAACTGCTGGTTTAAGGCCGAAAACTAGGTACGAATATATCGTACACCGGCTCTCAAAGTGTTAATTGTAACAGCATTCTAACCATTTACAAATCAAGAGAAATATCAATAACTGTTTTCACATGTTAGAAGCAGTGTTGCAGCAACATAAGGATCAATGATATGATTGAAAAAATGCGGTAAATCTGTTGTCACTCGGCTGTTTTCAATTAAAATTCAAAAAAATTTATACAGCAACATATGGCACCCTGAAACTTACTACTGTGACAGCTTTGTTTTTTTTACAAAGACCTTATATATCATGCTTGGCCTGAAATGAACAGTAAGGGGCAAGTGGTGCAGTTAATGTAGAATCATGTCTGATCTAATCTTTAACAAGGTTTGACGTTGCAATGCAGCTTACAGCAAACACATAAAATTTGAAAAGATGTCCTCTTACATTCCTTTGTACATCCTTTTTCCAGATTCATTTGATTGATTTTGAAGCCGAGTTTTAGACAAGTCAATTGGAAAGGTTGCAAGGACACCAGATAAGCCAGCAATGCCTCCATTGATCACTGCTGCAACCCTTTATCAAAAGATGAAACTTAAAAGGAGCTTCATTGATTTTATAGAATGTCAGCTTCTTACATAGAGAGGAAGAAATATGTAGTGGAAACTTGACATCAATTTTGAAAATATGGTAATTTTGGCCTGATTTTCCGCTGAGACATTTTGGTCATTTGTTTCAATAATAGTATCAAAACTCACCATAACAGTATTCACTAGTCTATCGTTTCAGACATTATAACCAAATTGACTTGATTTTTTTTGCTCATTTCAAAAACAATTCAGTCTATGACTGAAAAAATAAACCCAGATTTTGGCCAATACATTATATTTAGTTGAGATAATTTATGAAGCTATATCAATGCAGTTTTCTACAAACTTCATTTCAGTTGATATTGGAAAATCTCCAACATATGTCAGATGTCTGAAGCCATGATGTGCATGGTTTCAACAATAAGCTCTTTATATACAGAGTTAAATTCCAAGATGAACACAGTCGATAAATTGAAAACAAAGACACCACTAACCCACCTGAACCAATTATCATAAGCTTCTATTTCCATAGCAAACCTGTTAAGCAAAATCCAACACACAAAAGAAATTCCCTAAAACATAAATTTATCTGCAACATAGTTTTAAGATATACCTTGAGTTCTTGACAAATTTTAATTCAAGAACAAAAACAGTGCATCTAGCAACAAGTTTCACTATCGACATGATTGCTTCCTTGAGATAGTTGAGAGCAAGTGCAAAAATTGTTAACTAAGATCATCAAGTTAGCTACTATAATTACTATCAATAGTAATTATTACCAATTGGTAAGATACTCAATATTACTAATATTACACGATTGTTTTGATCACTATCAAAACTATGATTCATTGGTCAACAACAAAATGTTACGCTGCAGAAAAACAGTCAGTTCCCAATGCTTCAGATGTGCTGAGCCCAAATTTGCAGTCAGATTTTTTCTTTTCTATCACATCTAAAAATTAAGATATCTGCATTTTATTCCACTTACTTCCATTCCAGTTTGGGTTTACTTTAAAATCCAGTCGCAACAATAACGTCTATTACTGATAAACAATTGGAGCTTATTATTTCACACTACTCTCTTTGTGATGCAACAATTACTTAAATAGTATTAGTGTCAGTAATGTTTTTAACTTAGCTAGGTACTTTTAGCTACCGGGTTTAAGTGAAATTCGTGGCAGTTAGGAATTTTAGACAAAGTGTTTAATTTTAGTTGTATTTAGAGTGTTTAATTTTAGTTGTTTTTTGTTCACAGATTTGCTATTTTAACCATTGAAATTATTGACTTAAAACAACTTGTTACAATGATGCTTTCAACCCCCAAAAGTGGTTGTGTTAATCACCCTGACAACTTTATGTCTGTGACGAGTATACTCCTCTTGCTCACCGCGTAAAGCTGAAAAGCAGAATAAAATAAGCATACAAGCACTATTTTGCATGCCAAGTAGGCGACCAAGATAAAAAAATGGGCCCCACATATTTGCTGCAACCGTTGCAGAACAAGTCTTCTGTTTTGGCTGGATGGTAAACGAAAGCAAATGCCTTTTGCTGTTCCCATGGTGTGGTGTGAGCAGAGTGATCACGTTACTGATTGCTACTTCTGCATGACAAACATCAGAGGATTTTCTTGAAAAAATAAGTCTAAAATTTCCTACCTTGTGTGCAAGTGAGCCATTAAACCAGTTCCCCACAACCCAGATCTGCCAGTACCTCAGCCTCCAACTGAAAAGGAAGATACCTTGCCTGTTGATTAACGTGCGAGTACCGGTACTGAAAGTGAGGAGGATCGTATTGAATCAGATCCCTCCCTTCAACATCAGTCTGCGCCACCCCTCATCAGTCAGGAACGCTTGAATAACCTGTTGCGTGATCTGTATCTATCCAAAGAGAAAGCAGAAGTTTTGGGGTCCAGGCTCTCACAGTGGAATCTACTGGAACCAGGAACAACCATTTCGTCCTTTCGTCGCCACAATGAAAAGCTTGCTCATTATTATGCAAGTGCAGAAAATATGTGCTATTGCAAAGATATAGATGGGTTGATGACCGAACTGGGGCGTGAACAAAATCCTGTTTGTTGGAGGTTGTTTATGGACTCCAGCAAAACAAGCCTTAAAGCTGTGTTGTTGCACAATGATAATATTAAGCCATTAAATCCCCTGGGCTACAGCATGCTCAGAAAGGAAACCTATCATACAATAAAGATTTTTCTCGATCTCTTGGCATATCCCAAGTATAACTGGAAAATTTGTAGTTATCTGAAAGTTGTTTCTCTGCTCCTTGGGTTGCAGTTAGGGTACACAGTGCTTTTTATGTCTATGGAACAGTCGGCAAGACAGCAGTCACTATGCAGTAAAAGTATGGCCTACTTGACAAAGCCCCCAAATCGGAAGACATAATGTCCAACACCAGCCTTTGGTTAGCTCTGCAAATGTCTTTTCACCGCCTCTTCATATCAAGCTTGGTTTAATGAAAACTTTTGTGAAAGCGATGGACCAGGATGGCGATGGCTTCAAATTACTCAGATTTCTTTGGAACTGATAAAAGTGATGCAAAATTAAAAGCTGGAGTTTTTGAGGGTCCTGAAATTAGGAAACTGATGCTAAATGAAGAGTTTGATTCGCTACTTAATCCATCAGAACTGGCTACTTGGAATGCTTTGAAATCAGTTGTTACTAACTTCTTGGGAAATCACCATCATGACCAAAATGCTGATATTGTTGATCGCATGCTGAAAGCATATGAACTCGTATATGTCGTTAAAAATGCACATTCTGCATTCCCACTTGGATTTCTTTCCCCTCATCTTGGGGCGAAGTAACTGATGAACAGGGAGAGAGATTCCACCAAGATATATCCATCATAGAAGGGTGGTACCAGGGCCATTTCGATGCCAATATGATGGGGAGATTTCTGCTGATACCTACAATGTGAGAGCAATACAAAAGAAGAGCCAAATGCATTAAATATTTCTAAAACCATTTCTCACGATATATTGTGAAATAAAATACATTTGTTGTCTGTTGCAATTGTCTGTTTAGTGCGAAATGGTAGATCATGACCATGTTTGCTGTACAGAATCAGAGAAAATTGGGACATGTGGTTATCTTAAAAACGTGACATGATAAAAGAAAACTAATATCATTTTTTAAATCAGGACTCCCAATTAAGCCAAAATCACCATCTTGTTACTTGCGTAACAGAAAAAAAATTTGTTTATTGTCCAGTGAGGTGTTATTCATTTTAAGATTACAAATTTTACTACTGGTAGTTTAAACTTGAAATACCACTCACCACATATTCTAGAAAATTTTGCAAAAGTCAGAAAACAACTGATTAAACCAAATAAAAAGTCTTTGCCAAAATTGGTACATTTGTATTGTATAGTAATACAAAATTCAATTGGCATTACAATATGCAAAGCAGACCATTTCATACTGGACTGTGTGTACTTGCACGACAATTGGCAAGCATACTTTATTAGTCAGTAGGCATGAAAAAAGAATGTTTTAACTACAGAACATGGTGCCTCTCAAGCTTTGTTGTGCACAATAGAATGATTTTACTTGCCTCTGAATGTCCTTATCATCCTTAAGTGAAGCACAAAGTATTATACTGATATATTTTGAATTACTTAGCAAACTTTACACCTACGCCATTTGATTCAGAGAAATAGCTGGTGTATAAACATGGCACCACCATTTCAGAAATTTAGCTGACATGTAAAAAAATAAGGCAGTGGCTAGGTAGCCAGCTACAGCTATGCAAGGTTAACTCTTTCATAGTTGAATACGGCTACATCAAAACCAAAAACCCCAGTATAGTGTAGAGACCACCAGATATGGGGTGATTACAGCACAAATGTAATCGATTACGATTACTTGCCACCTGCTCAATTATGATTACGAATAAACAAAATCACAATGTAATCAATTATGATTACATTGTAAGTAATCACGATAGTAAATCGTCATTACATTTGTCTTGAAACATCCTTAGAAACAAAACCATTTGCATAGTTTTATGTAAGTATATGTTTCAGACAAGACATGAATCAATGCAAAAAATGAAATTACTAATCTGTAAGGATCAAGCACCGGAAAAAATAAAAAAACATTGATTGTTTACTGAGATGTTCATGCAGTCCCGTCGCCACAGAAGGCTTAGCCCCCCAAACAAAGCTCGAAGCCCCCCCAAATTGAAACATGAAACGCTATAAATCAGTGGAGTTTTTGTCAGTTTTTAGAATATCAAGCCTCCCTGTACAAACGCAAAGCCCCCTATTGAAAAATTTCTGCTGGCGGTTCTGTGTTCGTGCAGTCAACAAAACAGGGTGTGACTAAAGGTTTGAGCTAGAGAAGAAACTTAGCTGAAAGAAGCCCACTAGCCTATGTAAGGGACGTACTAGTCAACACTCAGAAAAAAACTTGAGAAATGATGGTGAAGCTGGGTGTGGATGGCTATATTAAAACACCAAATGAACCGAAAATACTTTGAAAAACACAAAAAGATGACACTGTATTAAAAACCTATTGAAAAGATACTAAAACCGAAATATAGGCTAAGTGGGGGATGGTTTTTACATTTAGCTGGCCAGAGGAGTAAAATCAACCCTTTTCCCTCCCGTCAATTACTCTACTACAACAAACACTTTACAACATTGATTAAACAAAAATAATCAATGTTTAAAATCTTTGTTATAGTTGACAAATATCAACATTTCAAATCTTTCATCAGGCAAACAACATTTACTGTATCAAGCTTGAACATTCATCAAGCAATGCTGAAAATTCGTTTGCTAGTAATTTCAAAATTGCTGACTATTACTTCAAACTGTGGGTTATGATCGTCTGCAAGCCATCATAGCACTGTGCAGCCTTTGATTTGAAATGAAATGAACAGTGATGCCAATATAGCTAGGCATCTGTCTACTGGAGCAATAATGGTCAATGGATAACAAAACCTCACAGGATTCGTTGAGTTTTTTTTACCAGTATCTGGTGGATCATGGTTGACATGTTAGTTATCAGTGTTGCGGAAAGATACTTTCGACTTGGTTTAAAGTACCTTATTCCTCTGAAGTAAAGTTAATTTGCTGTATATAAATTATTGTACTAATTGTATACATAGCCTACTCCGGTACTTACATTCATAAGTTCACTCTGAATATATATAAACGAAACGAAAACCTTTCCTCATAATGTCCCACTATTCTCTTGCTGAAATGTCAACCCATTTTTAAGAAGAGCTCCTATTTTTGTTGCTATGTCTCACTAGACTAGACTCACTGCGTTACTTCTGGCAGCCAACAGGAAGGCTAGCTTAGAACAAAGCGAGAAGTACTAAGTAGCTATAAATGCTGTGCTTGCCCTTGGACTGTCTGGATTTAAAGCACATAGACGAGTAATTAGCCTCCCCTGAAACATAACCATAATAAACGATGATAAGGAGGAAACCCAGCCACCACAACAGCGGTTCATCGCACAGTGATGTAGGGTGAAGATTTCCAAGCTTTATCGTAAAAGTAATCGTNGATTACGATTAAATTGACAATGCAATCGATTACAATTACGATTACATTTCATGTTTGGTCAGTTCAATTGATTACGATTACTTAAAAAACTGTAATCGATTAGAATTACCCCATGTCTGGAGACCACCCACTAGCAGTCGCTAGGTACAGCAGCTAAATCTAACTATGCAAAGTCAACTTCTAGGTACACAACTATCTATGGCTATGCAAGCCAAGCAGTTAATTATATCACTGACCATGATTCATGGTCACAAGACTCAGGTCAGGTCATAGTTAAACATTACTTGCTGCAAACAAAGGCTCACTATTTTCATCGGTTTCAGTGCCCTAAACAATGTCGCAATGTAAACTTTTCATTTAAAAAACAATAAAATCAACTTGAATGAACCAAATCCAATAATTGGGAGATATAATTGTCATGTGTCACATCCAGATGTTTTAGCTCATGATGATTGTGTTTTGTGTTTCAAATTATTGTGTAAGGAAATATAGAGATTTTTCATTCTGACTGTTGGGAAAACTTGTTCATATAGAGTAGCAACTCTGACTCAACTAATTTGTGCTGTTAGTGTCGCGAACTCATTGTTATATGTGGACAAAGCTGGATACAGTTCAAATAGCAAAACAGTCCCAGCAGAGCTTTTGTCCCGGCCTAGTCCCAACATTTGGTTAGGTTTGCAACTTTTAAAATCAGAGTTTTCAGATTAACGTTGTCTTTGTGCAAGTTTAGCGATTTTGGTAATGGTTTTAACTTAGGTTTAAGGTTTTACATTTAGGGTTAAATAGGTTATTCAATAGTCTTTGATTTATTGCACTATGCTATTACAGTATGCACAAAGACAGACACAAAGCGATAAACATTCCAAACACGAAAATCCCTACAAAACGGCGATTTTTCCTTTGCCTCCCTACAAAAGCCTGAAATGAAAATCCCTGCTGTAGCCTAGAGAATTTTTCCCTATGGCTGGCACTGCAATATGAGGTGGCCGGTGTCAAGTTAAATTTCTGACCTCAGCGAAATTTCTGACAAGTTATTGTTTGTCAGTTATTTTGCTTCTCAGAGCAAAGGAATAAAGCTTGGCAATTACTTTTTTATGTATGTTGTGGAAATTGAAACGCTTTGGTTAGATGTCAGATACCCACAGCACGGGAATAACTATAAACACTGAAAAATATTGGACTTGTATCAAATCTACCTAGCGTTGAAAAAGGTCTATTTTATCTCTTTTTGTAAACTAACCCAAACCCCAAGCCGACACACTTAACTAAACACTGAACCCTAAGCCTTAATCATCAGTTTTTTCAGTGTATTTGATAAATGTTGCTATGTGCATGCGCACATGGCGTGAAGTCAGAAGTTTCGCTTGACACCGGAGTCATTTTTTCAGACTTCGAGCCCTCGCTCTTGTTTCAAAATTTTTGAATCCGGTGTCAAGCGAAATTTCTAACCTGTTATTATTTTTCAGTTATTTTGTTTCTCAAAATAAAGAAATAAAGTCTGGCAATTAATTTTTTGATGTGTGTTGTGAAAATTAAAACATTTTGGTTAGATGCCAGGTGCCCGCAACAACCCATAGCACAGGAATAACTTCAACCATTGAAAATATTCCAACTTAGTCGTTGACCTCAATTATTTTTCTTTTTCCCACCATAACCCAAACCCTAACCGGACACACTTACCTAAACACAAATTCCCAAGCCCTAATAATCAGTTTTATCAGTTCTGTGCATGCGTACACGGTATGAACTGAAGTCAGAAATTTCGCAAGTCAGAAATTTGGCTTGACACCAGATCCGCGTCCGGCAAGTTTTCAAATTTGAGAATCCGACTCCTGTTCAGACTCCGACTACCATCATCGATCCCACAGAAATTTACCTATGTTTTCATATTCAGAAATTACCGCAGAGACTCCTGCTACTGCCGAATTTGAAAAGTCACTCTCGGATCCGGGTCCGGTTTTTCACAAGTTTTTGACTCAGGGTCCGGATCCGGGTCCGAATGAAAAACGCAGCATCCTGCCGAAGTCGACTCCGACACTCCGGATTCATGGCCAGCTCTGCTGGCAACCAGAGATGAGCGGAATGTCCTATTTTGCGATCCAGGTCCAGTCCTGATTTTTAAAAACTCACAGTTTAAAATATTTTTCAAATGTGAAGTCCAATTGAAGACCAAAATATTAGAAAAATGCAGCCTTTTCACAACCAAAACGCCTCGTTCTTTTGCATTAACTCAGTCCAAATACGGCCCGGTTCCTAAATTTCGAAGTGATTTACAGCCCGGATACAATCCAAATTCAACAAAGTTTGCTGTAGTCCAGTGTCAAGCGAAATTTCTGACTTGCGAAATTTCTGACTTTACACCAAACGCGCATGCACAGAGCAATATTCTACATATCAAATACGCTAAGAAATTTGATGATTGGGGCTTAGGGATTCGTGTTTAGGTAAGTGTGTGGGGGTAGGGTGTGGGTTAGGGTGAAAAAAAGAAAAATATTTGAGGTCTAGGAGAAAGTCCAAAAATTTTCAGTGGTTAAAGTTATTCCTGTACTATGACTTGTTGTGGGTACCTGGCATCTAACCCAAAAGTTTTAATTTACGCAACACACATCAAAAAAGTTATTACCAAACTTTATTTCTTTATTCTGTGAAGCACAATAACTGACAAACAATAACAGGTCAGAATCGCAGAGGTCAGAAATTTCGCTTGACACTGGATCCAGTCCAATGCTCGTCTCTGCTGGCAACACGTCGAGTAGATAGTGCAATATTTCAAAAACTTTTTAGGTTTGCAGCATAGAGATGGCATGAGCCGCTAATGGTCCGATTTTTAGGCGGGCCACTGAGGTTGAACGAGCGAGCCGCTGACGATATTTTTAGCGGTTGGACTTCACCGAGCCGCTATAAGCCGCCCGCTGATGTTGAGAAACACTATAAATTGTTTTTGAGTTCAAAGAACCACTCGGTGGCAATAAAAGCGAGTGAAACTTCATGTCATTGCTATGCCGATGCTGTAGGCTACTTTAAGGCAAATTTGCTATTCCCATCAACAGGGCCGGCCCTCGCAGGTGCGGGGCCCAATGCAAGACCTGGGCACGGGGCCCAATGCAAGACCTAGGCGCGGGGCCCCTCTGAGGAGTAATTTTGTGACGTCATTGTGTTCAGTCAACTGTGTTACGATCGTGATAGAGCGCAGATATACAGTAAAGCACTGACACGAAAATTGAGCACGTTTGCTAACGTTCGAGAGAAAATCCGCTAGTTCTGACGAGAGCGTTGCTTGTTATCAAGTCATTTTATCTGGCAATTCTACTGAATTCTCAAGCGCAAGATGTATCTGGCAAAAATGAACAATTTACCCAAACACCATGGCGCGGGGCCCAATGTGGCTGCATCGGTTGCATCGGCTTAAGGCCGGCCCTGCCCATCAGAGATGATCATATAGTGGATTTTTTCTATCCTATCCTGTTTTTGAAAAATGATATCCGTATGCGATCCGAATCTTGTTTTGGTTGAAATCATACTATCCATATCCGAAAACTATCCGAAAGTGTATCAATAATAACATTTTATTGCGAACTCATGGTCCACATCACAGACACAAGATCACAAAAAGTGGTTAGCTATACATCAGCGCACATTACAGAAACGGTGTTTGCACATGACCAACATTGAGAGGAGCACAACGCTTTATCCTCACCACAGCTGTATCGTCATTCGCAAGAGCACAGAAAATGGATACCCATACAGCAGCGCTAGCACATCACACAACCGGTGTTAGTACGTGTCCAGCCTTGAGAGGAGCAAAACACTTTCCCATCACTTCTTACTTTTTTTCTTATATGCTTGGTGTGTACATAGTGTCCACATATTTTTACTACAAAAAAGCAATACTGATGAGACGCAATCACCGAAACAATTCCCGGACAACTACTGCATTTGGTCTCCACCATGCAGGAGTGTTGAACAATTGAGGAAAACTGAAGATTTGTAAAAAGCATCAGACATTTCAAACGATCGAATAAAAAAGTTGGATGAAGATGCGCATCGCATAAAAA
>JGI24158J21664_10013243_pt1 | contig 10891 bp, 3 predicted proteins | sample Ectturendosymbi3_FD_21664 | JGI IMG/M metagenome (IMG submission 21664)
TGTCGTTATGCCCAGAAAACATCCGTATACCGAGTTGGAGACTGTAGTTCTTCCTTGTCTTAAAATTAACACTGACATTCGGCACGGAGGAAAAAAAACGTTCATAAAGTAAGAAAAATTCCACGATCAGATAATAGAACTAAACAAAGATCCCTTCATAATTCAGAAGATTTGTTAAAACAACTTTTTGACAAGCTGAATAAAGCTCAGTTGTTTGGTATTCAGCTCGATGAAACAATAGATATTTCAGACGAGGGGCAGTTCATTCTATATTGTAGGTTTGCCCATGACGAAACAAGACCATTTCGAGTATTACTTGTGCTGTGTCAAGGTTAGAGTTTGTGCAACTGCTCGAAACATCTTCGCCAAATTGAATCAGTTCACTGAGGAACATGGTTTTGATTGGATAAAGTGTAAGTCACTTGCTGCCAATGGAGCAGCAGCCANCCAAGGTTCTACTAATGGGGTTGTCCAAAAATTAAAAAAGTTTCCCTTGACTGTGTTGCAATTCATGGCATGATTCACCGAGAACTTATACTTAAGATATTACTTCAAGAAAACAGCCAGCGTTCAGGTCAGGAGATTGTTTTTAATGAGGNCAAAAAATTGTGAATTTCATCTGCTTACGCTCAAAGAAGCATCGAATGTTTTCTGAAGTGTGCAACGACATGGAAGCAGACGTAATGNGATTATCTATCATGCTGAGNCATGATGTTTATCCAGAGNAAAAGTTTTAGAGCGGGTGTTTCAANTGCGGCAAANGTTGCGGGCTTTCNTTGCTCGAAAAGGACACCCACTGTCCATTAATTTTCAAGGCAATTTTTGGCTTTATTTGAATCTGAATTCTTTNCTATGTATCGTGCAGCCCTTNACAGATGAGGAGTTCGACTTGGGCTGTACGCCTGTAGCAACAGAAACGCAGAAAACGGCAATGACACGGCACACAAAATTAAATGAAAGTTGATCTTGCACCTTGCGAAGTTGTACAACACCCAGTGTGAATAAAAAAAGCGTATCTCATTTATTATGAATGCTGCCGCTGAATTTCATCCACCAGTTGTGAAAAACGAGGTTTTAACCCTGTTTTAAGGGATTGTCTCATAAGAGGATCAACATCCTTGATTGACTTTGCCTTTTCATTTTATTTCGACAAGAGCAGAAAATCCTTATAAAGGTGGTTTGTTGGAATGCGAACAAAAGCAGAAATCACTTTTTGACTGGGATTTCGGTGTTCAGGAATGCTGATAAGTGATATCCAAAAACGGCCAAGATAGCGACTTTTACATCGTAAAAATTGCTGAAGTTTTGCACATTCACAGGACTTGATTTTAGTGCATGGCAAGGGTGTGCAGGTTATCGAGCAAATTTAAAAGTGTGTACCAATACAAAAAAGGTTGACAACCACTGCTCTAGACTATACTCTTTGGAATCAGGCTGTTCCGCTTGTTTGGTCTAATGGTGCTCCTTTGTTCATTCTACCATCTTTTTAGTTTAGAAAATGACCGTTCTCCACTGCAATTGGCCACCTTGAGAGCTAAATAAATTCGTAAATCATTTGCCACTTGTAAAAGACTCCAAGTAGGCTACACTACCCAATGGCTGATGAATAGACACCAGATCCAGGGCTGCCAATGAGAGTTTTTGAAAAATCCTATTTAGACTCACCACAAAAAAACAGATTTGAACAGAAAATCCTAGGTAGACCAATACTTTGGTGAATCTTTGTACTATCCACAATACCTCTGCATCTTTAAGTCACAAAACGTGCTAGTGAATATATAGCCTCTACTGTAACTTTACTAATGAACTTTCGTGTCTGTCGGAATTGTTGTGTCGCAATAACATGGGATTGTTTGCATTTCTAACGGTGATCTGGCAGAATTTACAATAAGTGAATCATCATTCCCAGTGTCCTTCTGCAGCTAACCTTTGAGATATGTATCTTTCAACCACTCTACCTTAAATTGTTGTGTGTACCGCTTGCTCTTTTGCTTTGGGCTTGCTTCATTAATATGTCTGTCACTTGAACTCATTGCACCTATAGCTAATATTTACAGCTTATGCGGTGCCAGTTGCTTGGTCATCAGTTATATTGAAAACTAAGGTAGCTTGATTAAAACGATAAAGAAAGATAAGAATATAAATAAAGTTTAATCAATCATACCCTACCTTAAATCACCGCTACACGCACTTAATTCCTTAAAACCCAAGATCTAGAAGAAAAAACAGAAAGGCATTGAAAACTCCAGACCGGGGCACAAAAAGCCAAGTTTGGCACCACTGGCCAAACATTTTGAGAGTACCAAAACGGCAACACAACTTACAGAACAGGTGAATGTGATGTAATAATATTTTCTAAAAATGCCATCCTCAAAAATACAGTCATATCTGGAAATTGCTGCAATTTGACCACATTCCTTGAGTGGTCCCATAATGTTCCAAATAACTGTAAAATGCTTTAATTTTCAAATCACAGTAGTCTCATGTAAGAGCATTCAAAGGAAACCCTTCGCTTAATTGCTTATGACATATTTTATGACAAATAAAATTGTGTGCAAATGCCAAAAGGGGCCCCTCAACAATGTGTAGACAAAGAACAATTTCAAATCAAACGACTTCAACCAATTTACAACGTTAAATTGACTTTCACGCAGAAGCAAACTCTTAGACAAAATGAAAAGTTCAACTTGCTTTCAGCGAAGAAAAATTTCTATATGACATGTGCAAAATATAGGGCCACCTTCCTGAGAGTTTGCCTCGCGCATCTAAATTCTAATTTCCACCCTTGCATACAACAAAGAACAAGTTTATCACAAACGACCGCGGGACCCCAAAGGCGGGGGACCCGCAGAAATTACTACATTTGCTGCTATTGTTAATATGGCACTGCCTCGGAGCAGTTTGAGCCTGAGACCCCTGCGTTAGGTTTCACTTAAGACGTCCACGAATCGGAGCTTTCTTGGAAACGAACCTGCGCTTCATCGACATCGGTTTTACCAGACAATAACATGTGTTGAAAAATCATATCTACGAGCTTAATCATCAGTCACAAAGTATCGTGACGGCAGTCGTGTTTGCAGATGCATGCTACGCTAATTAAGGGACACCGAACAAAAGAAATCACAGAACGAAAGAAAGTTACATAGGTAACGTGATGCAAACTGTGTGCCTTCTGCTTCCACTACGTTACGGTATGATGTGTCTATTCGGAACCATTGAACGAAAAACAGATCCCGGTAAACTGAGGAGTTTTACTGTAACTCCTATAAGTGTCTCATTACATGCAAACATGCGACAAGAAACAAATCATTTCAACAACCGGTTTCCTCTGATACTATTTAATCCTCCTGTTGAATTCATCGATGAATCAGCCCTATACGACAGAATCGCGAGATTCCGAGTCTTTGCAAAGACCGACACGCAATTTGGAGAAACCCTGCTCTGCCTGCGCAGTGGTTGTAGGTACGGTGCAAACTGAAAACATCTTGCTCTCGAGGTACCTTCACCAACAGGGTCTATTGCGGAGCCAAGGAAAAAGTAGTGGGGCCAACATAAATGTCTATCTTGTCTGGTGATTTTTTGTTGTTTTTAAGATTAAGTTGCTGTGATTAACCCTATCGAACCCAAAATAGGCTTGTGAATATCGTTGAAATATGAACTAGCGTTATAAGCCTACTTGCCTCTCTTGAGACAGAAGCAAGTAGGCTGTTGATAACCAACTAGTTTCATCAAAATGTTCTAATTACAAAGCACATAAAAAATAATCCATCTTCAATCGGGTTGGTGACTATACTAACTAAGCCGTTTTTGTGGTAGGTTATGGACATTTTGTGATTGTGGTGCAATCGTAACAATGTTATGCAACTACCGTTAACGATTTTTCGGCGTGGATAGGGTGAGGAATATTCAATGCAGTATGCAGTTAACAGCAGCGAGGTTTCGGCACCTTTGCACCTACGTAACATAGCATCGCCGCAGATAGGTGTGCATCGACGTTTAGGGCGTGTACCTGATAGCAAGATGTAACAGCAGGCATAAAACTTATTTTAAAGAATATTCCCGACAAAGTCGTTCATTTTAATATTCACACTGAATTTTCCTTTGACTGATCCTCAAAAGCTGACTTTTCAACCCTGCGTTCATTTATGACTGTCTTGTCCTAAGCGAAACACGCACTACTTCTAAACCAAAACAGATTCAGACAATTAGGGCTATGAGCAATACAACTCTCACGCAGATCCCTGCACAGTCTACGTTTGAATTTTATATTATCATCACCTCAATGTAACTTAATCCTTCGATTATCATGTTGACTGTCAAATTCATCAACGAACTCATCTAAATCTGTTTCTCAGCTGGTATCTTTCAATTTAAAGTAGATCAATGTTACCCAGTCTTTCACTGGAAATGTTTTCAATGATTTCATTTTTGCGAAACTTCTCTCGCATGACGCGCTGGTGACGGGAAGAGTTGCAGCTACCTGTAGCAGTCAAACGCAGGTGTTTAAGTAGCTATTAATGAAAAAAAATGTTCCAGCGATATAGGCAGCTTCAACTCCTTCTGAAGAAAATTCTTTGCCAAAGTTATTTCATGTTTTAAATCATTTTCACTAAATGAACATGATTTGCAAACCCTTTTAAGCGTTTTTCTGATAGAAATATTTGACCTCCGGGGCAAAGAGCTGAAATACGCGAAAAAATTGCTTGTGAATCATTACAGAAAATCCGTACAAAGTTCTTGAGGTTGCAGGACGTATGGGTAGACTTAAAACTCTAATCACGAACCACACGTACGTAAGATACACGAAACGCGGAAGTGCTAAACAGCATTATAATGAAAATCACCGCCAATGAAAAGGATACGTAAGATGTTTCGAAGTCGTATGTACAAGGCAGCAGAACGCAATTCAGTAGCCAGGATAAATTCAGATAAATTAACTGAAACCACTTCTTAATGCTTTCACAAACCTTTTGTTACTGAGAAAAGCAACAGTCTGCTGACAGTAATATAATCCAGCTCCACCTCACACTGAAATGCACGAAAGATCAATCTTTCCAATTCTGCGACTGTTTCTTAGTTTCGAAATGAGTTTTTCAACATCACAACCGCGGTCTGACTAAATTTCACGCAGGATCCGAACAACCATTGGTGTGTGTCGTCATAAACAACTCTAGTTACCCGACCGTCAAAATCAACAAGACAGCTTATCATGCATTTGGCAAATATTGAAAGCAGGCTAGAGGGTTTCTAAATTATCGTAAACAGTTTTTTTTAAGGAAAATGTTAGGTAGGCTACCTGTATGGACCTGTAGGGACCCGATTTCTCTGATTCTGGGGACCCGATTTCTCTGATTGTAGTGACCCGATTTTCAATTCTAGGGACCCGATTCGGATCCCTAAAACACCATAAAAAATCTGTTTAAAATATTGCTGACCGAAAGTTATCTATTGTATATGTCAATCAAATGAACTTGACGGGAAATTAAGAAAAAAACGGGGGGCCAAACGGGGGACCAAGCAAAAATCCGGGGGTGACATGGCCCACCCAGCCCCCCCCCCTTAGAATCGACACTGCCCAAGAACAATTTTTAACTTCGATCTAATACAACTTCAACGAAAATCTTGCCGGAAAACTGTAATTTGAACAAGGCTTGATGCCTTGGGTAGAAATGCAACCGGGCCTCAGTTTGAATCCCGAACCCGGCCCGGGTGTGAAATCACAAGCCCGAACCCGGCCAGAGCTCAACATTTTTGAATCCCGATTTGGACCCGTCCTTGACTGGTGCTAAATCTAGTGAAACCTCTTCAAACAAGCCAAGAATCGCGTAAGTGGTTGATCTTTTCGACGCAACTCCATCGCGTGCTAATTTCCTCACCGCTGTCGCTTTCTCCAAAAGCGCGTGAGACTAATCCGAGCACAAAACAAAAAAACGCAGCTGTTTTTACAATTCTAGATTTAGCTGAAGAAAATCACAATCACTCATTCACAGAAGTTACCGCGGTGAGTACAACAAATCTACGTCACGAACGAAAAAAAATGTTGCTCTGAATATTATGAAAAAAATGTAGGCAGGCCCGAAATCGGCCTCAAACATTTTGACGAACTTACCTGAACCCGGGTTACATCTCTGGACTTGGGTTGGCGATTCCGGCAATACTTTGACTGTTTATCTGCCGAATACGTACCTTAAAGAAGTTTGCACTGATTGTTCAGAATGAAGTTGAATGATTAGTCGGGGGTACACGCTGCATTGGGTATCCGAACAACAGCCACCTGGACAATTGCCATCCGCACAACTGCCACAGGATAACTTCCACCCAAACAATCTGTCTCAGGTATCTACATCGCCTTGAACTACTGAGGCAATTCGGGGCAAGCTAACAGGAAAGTATCGGTAGATTCATGTCAAACTGAGAAGTGGGAAAAGGCTTTTTTTTTAAAATGTGTCTAGCTTCACTCAGGATAATTGAGAACTTTTTCTGTTGAGAATTTCACAAAGAGGACCGTAAAAGCCTTGAATTTTCAGCGTGACATCAGAAAGTAAACAACACCATTTCTTCTTCAAAAATATGTGGGCGATGTTCTCCTCGATAGCAACCCTGACTGACATAAAGTTCTGATGACGTTAACCGTAGCTTATAGGTCAAGGTGGAGGGAAAAAAACGAGAATCAAAAAATCGTATCGCGCAGTGTTCCAGCTTCTGTGGTGAGCCTGCAATACGAAGACTTGTTTTGATTACATCCGCCTACGTATGCTGCACAGCGGTGCAGTGAAGCAGATGGAAAAGTAAACAATGGCGAAACTCTACACTGCTATTCCACTGGATGTCACGCTCCACTGATCATTTATAAATAATTGAAAAGACAAAGAGTCGTTTATTGAATGCACAGAATGCAAATATGTGGAGGTATATCAGTGGATTGTTTCCACTTAAACTTTTAGCAAAATTATCAATAGTGTACGGAGACTGGTTTCATATTCTAACAGCAAATTGCAAGTTGTCGAGCGCTGATCTTGAAAAATGCGTGATTTCAATGCATAATTATGAGAGGCAGTAATAGCACGAGCAGAAAGAGCAATGACTTAGTAAACTCAAAAGTTGGAGATCTAAAAAAGAATTAAACCAATGTACAGTTGTTAATAATTTTGCGCTCGTTGGAATATATCTGGAACTTGAAAAATGACAAAACACCTTTCTGAAAATGCAGGTATTGTTTTGCTGCCAAATCCGAACGAAAACAGCAAGGTGAATATAATTTTCAGAAAATAAAAATAAAAAAACACAAAAATCATGCATTTAGCGAGATTCGGTATCATGTCTTACTCTATCTTATTTCTTTTCTCCCGTACCATATTACCACCGAAGCTTTATAAATCCACCTAAAGCTTGATGAAATATATAATCGGTACACAAAATTACAGAAATTTACGCTGATTCGAAATTCAGAATGCTGTATACAGTCCCTAACGTTGTTCCAATTTTTTTAGTGACAATGCAATTGCGCAACCATGCAGACACACAACCAGTGAAGCGTTTCAAGCGGTAAAACGGCTATGCGATATACATTACATTCGGAATGTTTCATGTGCGCGAGAATGAGATTCCACTGCGCGAATGGTCTGGTGGTGCTGCGCGATTGCGCACCTTAAGAGGAAACATTGGTCCCTAGCAAACCTCACTGTTCAGTTGATAAGGGCGTTCCGCACACTGTAGATTTTAGGCATGACTAAACTTAGTTCAAGTTGCACACCTGAAATGCAACGAATGATGCAGGCCGAAATTCGCTTTACAAACTTTTTAAATTCTGTCTGGCACGGTCAGTTCCTGCATGAGCGCGCAATTGTAAGTTAGAATTTACTTAACAAGGTATATGTATTTTTCTGAATTTATGGCCATGAAAGCTTTACTCAGCTGTTCGTTTCTAAACCACGTTATGCTGAACATCACTGCAGGGGATTTAGCAGCATGGAACAATAACGCTTGAATACGAATAGTTTGAATGAGCTAAGTTAGTACGTGTCAAAAACGACATCTTGAACCATCACAGAATAGTGCTCCAGCGCTATTTACTGCATCAATTAGCAAGAAAAACCTTTTACCGAACGAATGCTGAAAAGGGTACATTTTCGATCATCAACAGCTGTTCATGAAATATGTAGTAGACGGGTACAGCACGGATAAGTACGTGAGTGGCCGTTTAAATGTCTGCTGTATTCACTGCCGTGAAATCACCACACATTTGAAAGGTTGCGGAAAATGTTTTGAAATTACCCAGGCTGGTTTTAACAAATCAACCAAAAATGTTATGGTTTTGTCTACACCTCTTCAAAAGCAAGGTAGAGCAAGATTTGAAACAAAGATAAAGCTTCTACTTACTATTTTCTACCTAGACTTTAAATTTTATTTGTCACTATTTTACTGACATTTTTATGCCTCGTTGTTGGAGTAAAATAGTGAGCAAAAGCAACAGGAGATCTCACGCAATTCGGTGTGGTTTGTTTTACAAATTTCAACATTGCTTACCAAGCTTATTCTTCTCTGCCCGCACAGTGTGTTTACTCCACGACGTCAAATGAAACATGAACCCAGGTTGTAATATTTCTTTTGGTGTTAAGTGTTCCCTTGCTATTGTTTCGATCTGATCCAATGACAGTTGAATGTAAAAGGGAATGAAGACTAGAGCGGTCGGACTGTTCAGCTCAGTCCACTCAACTGGAATGAATTTCCAGATAAGCACAGCAGACCAATAGGAAAATGGATTCACTCAGTCGCTACATCTTTATATTTAACAACGTGATATTCATGGTTAGTATCGAAACAGTTTCAGTGTGAGGTTTGTCAGCCAAAATGTGATAAATTGCAACAGACTTCGTCTTGAAGCAAATAAAACAAATCCAGTATTCAGCTATTGTTTAGAATTGTTATGGAGGAAAAACTGATATTTTGCTTTATGTTAAGACAATATTGAAGCTTTGTGAGTAAAATTCGGTAGAAGTGCAACGTATCTTTCCAAACTCCTCTGTCTTGGTTCGAAATTGTGTTCTATAGATTTAGCAATCCACTATATGACCACAATTCGTGCAGCACTACTGATGTGGAGACCAGATTTCTCTATTTCCGAGAGCCCTAGTGTAGCTTCCAATGGTAGTGTGAGCAACTGCTTAGAAATTAATGTTGTTATTTTGCACTTGCACTTACAGGCTATTTGAATATCGCAAGTAAAGTAGCAAGAGGTTTAAATTCAAGGCACCTCGTTGTTATTGGACGGATAAACAATTTAATCGACCCCGGGGTTTCACAGCTCTTAGTAGACGAATAAGACTATTTTAAATAAGGTTTACTCGTTCCGGCAAAACGCTTAAACAGACATATATCAAAGGCTTTCATTGTTAAAACCATTTCTACTTTTGAGATGGTTGAGTGCAGCCAATATGCCACAGCCGGCCATGAGTATAAAACCATGATCTGATACTGTGTAGCGTACATGTTTGCTCAGCAAATTTTAAGATCGACATTAATAGCAAAATTTGGACCACACATCGGATCAAATTTGCATTTTTAAGCTTTTTTTCAAAGCCTAGAGCCGCAATCTAGCCACGATAAAGGTTGGCAGTTGACAGCACATTTTTCTTTCGAATACTTTTTCATTGGCTTTTTAGAACTGTTAACAATGTCATGTGATGTCTTTGCCAAATCTTCGGTGTTGGAATCGATGTGCATTATATGACACTGAAGCAATGTCATACTCTGTTAAGAAGATCTGGTGGTGGGCATGAGTTGGTATATAAATTAAGAACTCTAGATTTGCTAAACCAGGGGCTCCCTACTTGCGATTCGTCTAACTCCAGTGGCATATTCGCACTTTTCAAAAGGTAGACCAGATCTGAGAAAATAACAACTTCTAAGGAAGAAGTTGTTATAGCTGACTATGTCTAGCAGAGCTTCATAGTTTTTTAGCAGAGCTTCATAGGTTTTTAAATTTTTTCTGGACCAGCGCGTTGATCGTAAAATTAGTTGAAACGTATGCTCACCTAAATAGTTTTGCACTGTATGTTTTTAATTAGTATTAAACCACCTACAGGTTCCATATTGATATATTATATAGCATCAATATCATCGATCCTCTTCTTTATTTTTAGAGGAGTACATCATCATCTATGAAAATGCCTAAGGGGAACAAACAGAAAAGAGAAATGTTGAGTAACCCTGGGAAAGAACAGTAATTCAAGCACAGCAGCCTATAGCTATGGAAAAAGGTGGTGAAACCAAGTGTCATCTATTTTTATGGAGTTCAATGATTTTACTGCGTGGAATCATTTCAACTTCATTTAGAAATCAATTGCGTTTAAGCTTTAGTAGTGACGTAAGCCAGGTCGAGTCATAACAACAAGATTTTGCGAGTCAAATGTTTCATTGACAAACAACATACTCGATCCGGTTTGAGTAACTGCGAAATACAGGTGGGCTTGTCCTACTTAGTCGAGGAATTGTTTCTAAAAGCCACATTTCTGTGATACATGCTTTGAAATTCTGGGCCTGAATAAGGACAGAAGTAAAAAATTTAAAAACCAATCACATAACTCTGCTATTGATTATGATGATTACTGTGACCAGAGTGAAGCTTTAAGGGATCGAGTACTTACAGCAACATTTTTATCCAGATTTTTGCGACTCTAGGCTTTGCCAAAATTTTGCGTCGAGTTCTTTTACCCAAAGAAAAAAGTCAAAAAATCTTGTTGCCAAAGGAAACGAAATGTTTTCACGCTTACAAAAACATTTGATTTATCTCCTGGTTCATTTTCATACTTCTGTTGCATTGCCGTCAGGCAATAAAGAAACAACATTCTTTACTCGGCTGCAAGCGAAGTAACCCAGAAGCATGTTTTTT
>JGI24158J21664_10013244_pt1 | contig 10891 bp, 6 predicted proteins | sample Ectturendosymbi3_FD_21664 | JGI IMG/M metagenome (IMG submission 21664)
CACCGTTTCCTTAACATTCCAGCTTTTGAAAGTGCAGCCTAAGTGTTGAATGCTTTAGTTTCAAAGGTGTGCAATGCGCATTAAGCAGCCGGCATCACTTCTAAAAAAATAAACCTCCTGACATCAACAGTTGAAAGCTCTCGATTTACTGTAAAAGCTTTCGAGGAATCTGCCGACGGGTCTGCTGTTATGTTTTTGCGATGATTTAAACTTGCACATATCTGTGGGCCTATTCAAGTTGCGGGTCCCTACAAAGGTGACAAGCAAGCGAATCAGTCAAGCTAATTATTTTTATAGGACATCGATTTCACGTACCGCTACGCATTCACAGTAATGAAATCTTCTTCATATAAAATCTATCATCAATTTCTTTTAATGCTTTATGAAATTAAGTTTCCCTATCAGAACATTCAATGCCCATACGAACTTTTTCACAATATCTGAAAACCTTTTGCATGAAAATATGCAAAAAAACATTAAGAACCACACAGAATTGATTTAACAACAGGAAAAATCAATGCCGAGCGGTCAGAAAACAGTTGAATAAAATTTTAGAAAGGTCGTGATGATAAACGAAATCAATCACGTGACGTTGTGTAGCTGTGTCAGGTAAGAATTTTATTGAAAGAAAATTTTTTTCAACACCAACTCTGCTTGTTTAGCCCAGGCGATGGCCTACAAAAATATGGTATCATGTAATTTTTACCTAAACACATGGAGGCAAATAAAATTTCAGCGAGACTGCAATGATAAAAAAGCCCAACTACCTGACGTCTGGTAGGACTGTGTCAGGTTTAGACGTAGATAAACCAAAACTTTCGTCACTGTTAACTTTGCGTGTAGAGTTAAACGAAGGAAAATGCGAGATTTGTTGAGTTAAATTATCTCCCCCCCCTGGCTACGCCACTGTCTTCAAGACAGAATCATAGGTTTGCTTCAAGTTATGCACACAGCCAAATATACTAAAGTCGAACCAAACTGTCATATTGACATATAATTCAAAACAAAAACCGTAGTTGCACATGCAGCGAAATGTTGAATTCAGCGCCATATTTTTACAAGCATGCAATTAAGTCATACGCAACTTTACCGGTAGCAGCAGCCAATGCTTCGAAGTCCCAACTGCTTTAAGTTTGTCGCCGATGCTGAGTTTTTACCGAACTAACGTGGAGCCTATCGATCAGGTCAAAAGCGACCTGAGCTAAATCTTTCCTAATGCTGCTAGCTTGCAGCAAACAAATCATCCAAAATCAGCGCAAAACAGTGAGAAGAGCAGTTACTATCAATGTGTGCTGACAGAAGAGCTCTTGCGAACTTTTTCCTTTGGCCACCACTCACGCCAAAGTAGCGAATATAGCGGTAGCGGTAAGATGGTGATACCTCCCTACCGTATCCGTTATTTTTATCAGAAAAGAGCAGCGCTCCCGCTAACGCTACTGGAAAATTAGCTGGCTACAGTAGCTCGCTATTTTAGTGCATCGCTACTGCCTAGCTTTGGTAAAGAGTAAGTTAAAACGTTTACTTGCACGTCTTGCTTTCGGCAACAAACCCGAGTTGAGGCAGTATTATCCACTATCCATCAAATAAAAATATAGTTTGGTTGGCAAAGACCACATATCGTTTAGTTTGGTTGGCAAAGACCACATATTTTACAAATTTTTGTTTTCTTCAAATGATGGCGATCACTGACACGGCGAAACTTCAATTTTCGTTTTGTTAGATGGTTTGAGACCGCTTACGTTGACCGTGGATACCGTTGTTGAGTTAAGAGATGAAAACTATCAACCCACTGAGCTATTGCCTCTGTGGATTAAAGCAACCCTTTGGTGACCGCATGGAATGCAAAAAAATAGCATAGGACAGTGCTTCTCAACCCTTTCAAGCACGTGGCCGAATCAATAAACAAACAGAAGGTCGTGGCCCACCGGTTGATTAATTTTTTCTTTGCGAAAACAGTTGCACATGCACAGAGCAGAAATAAAAACAATTAAAACAGCATTCAATAATGCAACGTACGCTACAATCAATGCGAAGGCTGAACATGTTTCTTGTTTGAAAGCAAAGATATTCGAGGCTCAGTGCATGACAACGCACAGATTAAGTCATCTTCCACATTAACCCTGCTAGATTTCGTTTTCGTGCAACAAGAGCGGCCTGACTACATCAAAATGCCTTCAGTAACTGCACAGGTTGCCAGGTTGTCAAGAGTACAATAGGCCACGTCGACCGTAAAAAAGCCAGAAAGTACCAAAAAGGCTAAATACAAGATAAATACACAACGAAATTTTTAAAATCCGTGACAGATTGTATTACAGGATTAGTACAGGTTGAGAATGCCTTAAGCCTACAAACCATTTCAGCCCTGTATACATAAATGGAATAAAATTCACTCATATAATAAACATCTCGAAAATTTTTGGCTTGCTGAGGAGTAACCTGAAACAGCAAAACTGCAAGCATGAAACAACAAAATTATAACATTGTAGTGCAGAGTTTACAATAAAAATGTGAAATTCTGTGTCCAGAACCAGTGTACAGATATCTGCCAATGCGCGGAAATCTGCCAAACCAAGATAACAATTGAATTGGTCAAAATGGCCAAAAAATGCAAAATTTAACTTGGCCTTATTGAAAAAATTATGAAAAGCTAAAGGAGTTCAAAAAAGGCCAAAAATTACAAGCTTGGTCTCAAAAAAGCCCAAGTGGCAGCACTGCTGGATATAGTGCACAGCTTGTGGGCTATACGGGAATTTCCATGTTGCAATAATTTCTTACACATACTGACGAGAGAGCGTATTAAGACGTTTCTAGCTCAAGAGTAACCTGCGCTTTGGTTTAAATGGTTCAACGTGCAAAACTTACTAAAATTCAATAATACCAGCCCGTGACCTATAGGCGTAGCCAGGGGGTCCAAAGAGGTCAGGTATTTCCAAATTTCTAGCATATCTTGTCATTTTGTGCTTTGAGAGGTGGTTTGCCAGACAAAATACCAAAATACCGTTTCTCACTTCAAGTCAAAAGATTTGGCCCTCCTCAAATTTTGGGCTGGATGCGCCACTGCCGTGACCGTCAAAATTTTTTCCGTGGCCCACAGGTTAATCCACCCTACGTTAGCACTACCTCTCTATGGAATCATTCATATAAAACCATTCTGCTTCTGAGTTTCACATTACACTGGCACTATTGTTTGATAAGCCACGTCGAGCCGTGCACGAGCGCAGAATTACCCGACGCAACAAAACAAACAAAAGATTACGCTTGGCAACTCCTGGCACGTCATCAATGCATGTTTACCTTAGCTGAAGTTGCTGTCTTACTCCTGCGGTCAAGATCAGGGTTCTTGCCTTGTGACCTCAGGCAAAGACTACTCACGCTACTGTGTAGTAATAATTAATCACGTGCCTTGCTCAAGGCGTGATTCTTGGCTTGGCGTCCATCGCCACTCTTTTAATTGGAAGCGTGGCGTTTGTTATTCGGCAGTTGTGTGAGGCATGAGTCGGATTGGTCGCCAACGTTTTTGTTCGTTGCATGTGGATCTGTTCTAAGACCGTTTAAACTTTGAATAAAGTCTTCTATACTGCAGTAGTGTCAGTTCATACTGCAAACAATTCAAACTTCGTAAAGCCGATATAGATATCACAACCAATTTATCGGGCATTCAATTGGCGATGCTTATCAGGACTCACAAAACAGGTTTGTTTGAACCAAACGATTATAACGACTGAGGCCACCTGGTATTAACAACATTGAAACATGGCAGCGTCCATCTGCTCAAGGTATTGTCATTTGAAGTCAAGGAAAAGTTGCGAAAGCTAAAGAAACGACTGCCTCCTTTCCAATTTCTTTCCCCGCTTTGGTAACCAGGGATGTGGAAGCGGAAGCGCTAAAATTCTACCGCTTCCGATTCCACATAGGTTGTTTGATTTGAAAAGTAACTGAAAGTTTTGTCCAATTTCCAGTGGGGATTAACGGTGAAGTTGCACTGTAAGTCTGAATCAAAGTGCGATATCAGTAGCGCGAGAGAACGAGATAAAGCATAACTAGCATCCATGGCGTTCTTCACAGAAGGCCAAGTCATCGTGCAGCTTACCGATTTTATCGGAGGCTGACTTTTCAAACCTGGCTGCAGTCTACTAAAATGGTAATAGTTTGAAAGTACAGCAATCTCCCGGTTATGTTCGGAACTTGAATCGGAGCTGTTTGTGCGAACTTATGTGGTAGGTGCGAACTTAGCAGTTGTGCTTTTAACTGCCTTGGCAAACAGATGCTGATCATTAGGGCTAATAGTTGGTGAAGCTAACTATTCTTTTCAGCAAGGCATATAGTCAGACTTTTTCATGGTGTTTTAGGGACCCGATTCGGGTCCATAGAATTGGAAATCGGGTCCCTAAAATTAGAGAAAATTATCATCGGGTCCCGAAAATCAGAAATCGGGTCCCTACAGGTCCACACCGGGTACCTAACATATTCCTTAAAAATACCCTGATATCACACTTCACAAACAATGAAACGATGTTAGCCACAGCCAAGCATATAATTGGGTCGTTTTGAGTCAAATTATATAACTGATCCAAGTTAACGAAACATCGCACGACAGTACGGAGTGAGACTGCTGTAGGAAAGTCTGTGTGAAGCGGGAAGTTATGTGCAAACGTTATTTGCCCTAATGTCTGAAGACACACACACAGAAAAAGTTAGTGCGTCTGTCCGCAGATTAACAAAGCAGGATAGTAAGGTATTTCTTTGGATTGATAACATGCATCGAGCAAACCGCCCCTTCCACCTTCACTAACCATTTTGAAAGCAAACGAGCGTGCTGAACAATTATATCGAATCGTAAACTTTAGCAACAATGTTTCGTGTTTAACTATTTTTATGACCAGTTGTCACGTTAGATTTGCTGTAAATACCAATAAATTGCTGAAAACCTTAAATCCAGAATTTTTCATAACTTTGTGCGAACTTAACTGGGATGCGAACTTAAACGGATGCGAACTTAACTTACATTTTACGGTACATATGTGTTTGCCAACTCAGTCTAAAAAGATTTTAGCATTTTAGTAAGATGTAAAAAGTTTGTCCAAAATCTTGGGCTTTAGAATTTTGCTCAAAGCATTACTATGACGTAATAATGCATGATAATCAATGCGCTTTGAAGAAACCTTAAACCAGTGGTTCTCAAAGTAGTCGATATCGACCCCCAGGGGTCAATTGGACCATACAAGGGGTCGATAAATAGTTACGGGGTCGAATGGGGGTCACTGAATGGCCCTAAGTTCTAAGCATATCTTCGGATTGTGTACCATTTTATCATGTATTTCAAGTAAAAAGCACTGAAATTTTTTTTGACACATATTTTCCTTGTATGAGTAACTGTTGGGCTAGGCCACGGGTTCTATAGAAAATTGTATACCTTAATTGGGGGTCAACGTGCACAAAAGTTTAAGAACCACTACCTTAAACGGTACGCTATGCAATTTAGCTTGATATTTGTTAGACTAAGTTTAGGTTGTTGTAAGTGCTGTTTTTATTGATATGTGTTGAAGACAGTTTTCTAGGTTGTGTTTTTTGTAAGAGCAGAGTAGGAGTACCGTGCTGACAGATACTAACTTATGCGATCATTTTAACAAGTAATGTGCCCTTGTAAATCGTCAGCTGCTGGTTTTGATAGTCATGGTTGTCAGCAAGTTCATAGATGAGAGAGAGTCCAGGCTCTGTTAGAGTCCAGGCCAGGCTCTGATAAGAGTCCAGGCTCTGTTGGAAGCGGAAGCGCTAGGTGTGGAAGCGGAAACTGAAGCGGTTGGCGAAATAGCCGATTCCACATCCCTGCTGATAACCAGAAAAATCTGAATATTTTGGTGCAATTGGCCAAAATGATTAATAATAATATTTATGTTGCGGCAGACTCATGGTCCATATCACAGCGGTATTCGGATACTGTAACAGAATGACACAACAATGTTTAGTCATAGAGCAGTACAGAGCAAGTGTTAGATGATAAACACAGACATGGAGATGCCAAGCACTGAAACAGCGCACCAGCTATGTACTGTAACTGAATTTACTCATCAAATAGTAATCCGGCAGTGTGAAGAAAAATGAAGACAATTTAACGTCAGGTTCTGACGTAAATGGTTAATATCGTCGGGTGAGAATGCTTCCAAAAGCATGTGAATTGTTTGATCAAGGTTTCAAGTCTTTTGCAAGATATTTTTAGATTGAGGCTGACAACCGTTCTTGCTTTCGCTAAAGTTAAACCAAGATTTGACAGTTGATGTTTTACTATTATTAAAAAATCAACATAATTGCGTATTTGGCTTGCGTACATCCTCGTCATGTTGGGTTAATAGAGGAATTTAAGGTAAAAGCAAAAATCATGAGCCGCAACGAAGCCTACAGAAGGCTTAGATTGCTACGCATAGGGAATGCTGAAGAAAAGCAAACACCAAGACAACGAACCAAAAACATTTTTTTCCAAACCTTATTGGAGCAGAGGCGCATTTTTCAACAACTCAGCAATTACTGTTTTCTCAAGCTCATCTGACAAGAAAAAAACAAGCTTACTGTATTTCGAAATATGTTTTTTCAAAAACAAGCATAATTTCCCTCAAATTTGGGAAGTAGGCGTACTTNAGACACCAAAAAGGCAGGAAAGTGCAGAAACTCTNCCAGTAGCCTTTATTAGCGGTNGGTTGACGACCAAAATTGTATTCCACTTCAAGCTTGTTGTTCTTAAACTATCTTGAGACATGAAATATGGTNTTTTTCAGTATTATTTAGTACTCTTTATACCCAGAAGGCTTCAGTAGCCAGACTGGCAAAATTTCTTTTACAGATTACGTATGAACAACCGAGATTAACCATGAACCGCCCGCGTCGACTCAGCTTTTCTTATCAGCGAATCCCCTCAGGAACTTAAAGCTTGCTCGTCCATCAAAATGTCTAAATTGTTTATGCAAGAAATAGCACTGGGTCCTCACGCACAGCTTTTGTTTTCACACGTCAGGCGTGCACTTCCATCTTGGCAGTAACCCTGCTTATTCAAAAAATACGAATGTCATGCTTATTTCGATAGGGCGGCTCGACAGAACGCTTAGAAAGAAATAGTTGCTGAGGTAATAAGCTCAATAAGTATTTCGTATGTCTTTTTAAAATTTAGTTGAAACCTGAATTACGCATATTGTCAAAAGATCCCAGAGCGGGGCATGGATGGAAAAGATCCCAGGGTGGGGTATGGATGGATCTTTCTCTCCCGGCAAAGACACCGCTACCCAATTTCCTTCAGCACCCAAGTATCGATGTAAAAGCATTTGCAGATATTGCAGTACTCCAGCAAGCGATTATTTTGGTAATCTGACGCAAACTTTCTGGATTTCAAACAAAGTTCAATGTAGTTGTCTTTTAGACGAAGGAAATTTCGCACTGTTTCCATGAAATTGCATTGTATTTAAATCTGATGGAGGCATTTTGGAATGAATCACCTTGTAGTAAAATGTTTCACAAACCACAGTAAAACACAATGCTGTTTACCTGCTAAGCCTTTGGTAATAAACTTCAAACAGGCAAGTACCACGCCTTCAGTCTCGCTCTCGAGTTATTGTTCAGATAAAGGAAAAGTTTCGTGCAAGATGTGGATTTGTTATGCGGTTTAAAAATGGCCTGCCATAAAACTGTAAATTCTGAACGCGATAATCATGATATAAAGCAGTGAAGTTTGTCTAAGTAACATTCATCACGTTGAACCATCTTCGCAGGGTCATTCAAAGTGATTTAGTTTATTCGCGAATGTGATTATGAAAAATTTTCTATTTATTGCTTACCATTGTCTCGATTTATTTGTTTGATTTCAACAATAAACTAGCGTTGAAAAGAGTAAAACCTGTAGCTGTCCACAAGGCTAAATGCACTCTATGCGTGTATTTGTATGGAAATGTCGTTCATATGCACATACTGTACACTAAAGAATAAAAATAAATAATCTTTACCAGAACTGTTCCATGACTTCAATTATTTCCAGATCATGGTTTTCAAAAAGGAAGATTCATCACAACAAATTTTTTTCGTAAAAACTATTCATTTTAGCTTTAGGGTTACGTCAGTAAACGGCGGCAAAAAAGGTGTTTAAGAATGCGCCAAAAGGAGCGGGGGCCAACATACGTGTCTCTCCTGCATGGTGATTTTCTGTTGTCAGGGTTTTTTAAGGCGTTTTAGGGACACGATTCGGGTCCACAGAATTGAAAGTCGGGTCCCTAGAATCAGAGAGAATTATCACCGGGTCCCTAGGATCAGAGATAGTTGGGTCCCTAGAATCAGAGAAATCGAGTCCCTGCAGGTCCATATCGGGTACCTAACATTTTCCTTAACAAAAACTGGTTATAATGAAGATTGATTTGCTATGATCAGGCGCGTAGCCAGGGGGGAAGCAATTGCCCTCCCCCCAACTCCAAAAATAGCATCAACAATTTTCAGGTATTTGCTAAAGCTTTTGATGTGTAAGTCAAAGAAATATTCAGAGCAATCAACGCAAATGCTAGGAACCTATCCTACTTCAGTTTTAAGTAGAACCTGATCAAAGCAGAATGGTTTACTAATTGTCCATGATTAATCAAACTTTTGCGTGCAGTGTAAATGCTGGAGAACTCATATCATGGCTGAAGTTTGCCTGAGGGTGAAGCTCCGCGTTGAAGTTGGCGATAATGAAAGACAAACTTGTATCCAAGCGATTGCAATCACTAACAGAAAGTTAACAAGGAGTAACGCTTTCCGCACCTGTTTCTAGCGCACCAGCATGCTGTGTTCCAACTTAATGGTGATGTAGACTTCATTTCAGGACCATCACAAAATTTATCTCTGATAACTCTGGCGTGCTAAAAATATTGTATAATTTACCCTTTTCTGTAGCATCAGCCGTAACCTTAAAATGTAAGACCTAAATGAACATCGGAGATGTTTGTTTTTGTACAGTTTTGAAAATATGGCGAGGAATACGTTTTATATGCCTTGAAGCTCAACAAACATGGGGTACGAAGCAATATAGTTTCACAGTTTCAAAGAGTATTTTATAGCACAATTAGGCCATAGGCACTGTTTAGCAACATCTAAGATATTTATTTGTGATGATTAAACATGTACTGTGACGGTTCAATCACACTTATGTGGAGCCTTAATTGCCACCCTATTCTACTAATTTTGAAATCATTCCGCTGCAGCGGCTAGAATCAGCAGCAAAGTCTACGAGCTGATGATGCCTACTTAGTAGGCGAAATATACATTCTGTAAGATCTTAGTGAAGGGATGGGCAATTAATTTGGCTACGGGGCCACTATGAGAAGGTCGCATTTAGCGGAAGCCATACCTAATGGAAATAGAAGCAAATCTCGGTTTTAGCCTCGGCACTAATATTTACTGTGATAAGTTGAAGAAAATTTCCGATTTGAACATTTTTCCTGAATGCTTCCGCGGGCCACTGAAAACGCTGTTAGCGGGTCACATTTGGTCCGCGGGTCGCTAATTGCCCACCCCTGTCTTCGTGTATTATTCTTTACTGGGAAAGGATTTCTTTCGATAGACAGTGTAAGTAGGAAGATGCTTTTTTATTTTGTAAGTGCTGAGGGCATTGACACTGCCATTACTCACAAGTCACAGATAGCTTGCAATCTGTTTTCTCGATAAAGCGCATGTGACTAAAGTGAAAATAAATTAAAATTTTTCCAGTCGATTCGATTTTTTTATTTGAAACACTAATGAAGTTTTAAAAAAGACTTCAACCGCTTACACTAGCATGGCTAGATTAGCGGTTACCAAACTATTTTGAGCGCGATCCAAATCTGAGTTTGGTGAAGACCTCGTGACCCAAGCCTCAAACAGCGCATGAAAAATAATGGTTGTATGGATGTTTTTTGGCAGTAAGCTGTTAAGTTGATTTTTAATGTCAGCAATCTACCCTTTTCTCAGGTACCCACGTTACACTCAAAGACAAGCATTGGTGACGTTGACATTGCACAACTCCGGTTTAGACTCCGGCTTGGGTACAACGGTGCCACAGCTTGCATACCGATCCATCGGTAGATTTCTGCACCCACAAGAAAGTCATATCCGATTCACTCACAACCAAAATCATAAGAGCCCTTCCTCGAAGACATTGTCGCATTTTTATCGCGGAGACGCAGACGTGTCTGCAAGCGTTGAGCTTGCTTAGTGCTTAAAATTTACTTCGAATCTCGCATCCCTCAAATCTTGCTAACATCAGAATGCGGGCGTCGGTCTAATAAGGCATTAGATAGAAACATTTTGCAAATGTGTTGCCCAAAAACTGAATAGCAATATTTTCCTTCAAAGGAAACATTTTCAGGTTGAAAAAGCGAAAATACCAAACAAATTTTTTAACACGTTACATTCCGGATTGATGAATTGGTTTGGCTGATTTGCCAAACGTTCCCTACCGGTATGTTTTTCGGCAATTGTCCTCAGAAGTTAGCACCTTCAAAGGACACCTTTGAAAAGTCGCCAAAGCGCAAAAATTCGCACCACCGTCGTCTGAGGCGCGCGTGAGCGCAAGAGTCAGTCCAGCGCTTGTCGCAGATCAAACGTCGGCTTGCCGATATGCCTATACCCTTCCCTCATGCAATCCACAGTGCTTCAAATATTCATAAAAGCTTTAAATATAGGATTCTTTCCAATTACGCTGTAGTCATTGCGATTCATGATACATGCAAAAACCAATCCTAACAATGGTCTCAGTGGAATTGCGTTTTCGTGAGCTTTTTTCGTTCGATTTCTGGCCTCCCAACCACATCAGTTTTGCCAGATTTCATGTGCAAATAATCAACAAGTTGAAAATCTAAAGTAATTGGTGCATTGTTCTTTGCTTGGAAAGTTTCCAACCCATCAA
>JGI24158J21664_10013246_pt1 | contig 10889 bp, 5 predicted proteins | sample Ectturendosymbi3_FD_21664 | JGI IMG/M metagenome (IMG submission 21664)
AGCTCTTTTCACTTGGATTGTTATTTGCCGTCAAGGAATATTTTGAATTGAAGCGATTTCATTCCGGCGAACGATTTATTTCTTCCGTGAAGTGCAACAGAACCGCGATTCACGGCGGACGTGATTTTTGCACAAGAGCCATTTTGAATCCTGCTAAAATAAATTATCATAAGACCTTTCATTAAGGCCTCTTACACGGAATGAACACCCATTCAGGGGAAATACGTAACAGGGTGTGAGCAACTTTGTTGCGCATTGCTTATTAACAGTGGACCGATATTTTTTTCGCAAAAAAACTGATGCTGCCCTCCCGTTTAAATCCAACCGTTTGGTATTTGCCGCTGACTTTGCGTGACTTGCCCAACAAGCCCGTTTTTAGGACAAGTTTATTCTGTGAACGTTCATTTCCAGGGTTTGAATTCTTCTTGTTCTCCGTTCAGTATTTCGTTGGTTGTTCTTTTTTAGTTTTTTTTTAACTTTCTGAGTTGTCCGGTAGCTTAGTAACGCGAAAAGTTAGTTACTTCATGTTTTTTGGCGTTGCATTAGCACTACTCGTACATCGCATTTTAATTTACGTTCGTTTCAGACTACTGGTCAGTTCTGTACGTGAAAAAACCCCGATGCGTTCGCCCAGCTCCGTTTCAGTTTTATTTGATGTGGATTGACGGATGCTGCGATGATCATATCGTTTTTTTTTTCCATAATCATAACGTTAATCAATTTCTAATTTATCAGAACGACAAGCACTCAGCGGCGTATGGAGAGGAAAAGGTCGCCAATTACGAACGAGGATACACCCCGCACCAGCAAGCGCTGACATACGTTGCCACGAAACAACAGCTTTTGGCTTTGCGTGACACCGCCCGAGATTTGAAGCGGCAATTAGCGGATTTAAAACGTGTGCAGGTGCCTTTTCTGCCTGAAGTATGATTAAAGTTAACGTTGAGCACCTTTCATCACTTGGCAAAACCGCAAACTAATGAAGGTCCTGTTGTTCACAGATGTCGTGTTTTTGTTCAACAGAGAACCAACGTGGAAGACATGCGCGAATTGGTCAACGAGAAAGCACGTGATCTGACTGTGCTGCTTGCTAGCGCCACTGGTGTCGATCGCCACCCGCTACGAATGCGTCGTTTGAACGCAGATAGAGCGAGAAGCAAATACAGCATAGAAGCGACTGAGACCGAAAAGCAGCTGTCCGACGTGGAAGCGGCAGTCGAGGAGTTGAGGAACGAAGTTGTGGAACGAAGGTGAATATTTTACAGTTGCTGAGGCTGAGCGTGGCCAGATGACGTGTTCGGCGAAGGCTGGTCCGTCCTCGGTCAGTGAAAACTACGTCTGACGTCCCTCCCGACTACTTGTGTTTGCAGAGGAGTTGCTGACGTACCAGCGACGAGATAAAACGAACACCTTTGTTTGCAGATGCCGAGTGAATACAAAAGAAGTGGAAGCGCTGGTTCTTCAGCTCAGCCAAGCCGGCCGAACAATCGCTCAGCTGAAAGGTGAATGACGGCCATATATCTTTTGTGGAACTTGTGTAAATTGCCTACTAATAGTTCGTTCACCACAATTCAGCGCAAATCAAAATTTTCAGTCTAAATTGCGAAATGTCGTTCTCCCCTGGATTGGCTTGTCCTTGCTTCCCACTGCGGGGTAATGAACAGTTCGTTCCATTACTTCGAGCGCCGCTCAACACGACCCGCACCGGGAGAGGGGCAACATGCAACTGCTTCCCCAAAGTTGCAAAAAATATTCTTAACTTTGGGCATTTTTTCATAATTTTCTGATTTTCAGTAGCTTTTTGCGGTTGGCTTTCTTCCCCCGAATTCAAATTGTCACTTCTCCAAAAATTTAGTCTCTTTGCGACCTTGCGTGGAGCTGCAGTGAAAACTTGGTATTAGATCATTGGATGTTATTCTTAGTTTGCGCTCAGTGAATCCGGTGGAACATCATGACGCGCATGCCATATCTAGAAAACTGTCTCACTGTCCAATTTGATTTGGACAGTTACGAATTTTAGATCAAATGCCTGATTTTCGTCGATTGTTAGCTGTTGAAAATAAAATAGACTTCTTTCGTAAAGAGGTTTACAGCCAGTTTTTTCTCTTCGCTTAGTCCTACTGGCGTTTGTAAGCATTGTGCTCCGATACAGTTAATGATGCCCCATCAGTTTTCCGTTCATTTGCTTACAGACGACGATACATTGTGAGTTTCTGACTGCATCGCTGTAAAAGATTCGCAGCTGTCAAGAACTGGCCCTTCAAAGTATTTGTAAAAAATGGTGAAGCAATCAACCCCAGTGACCAGTTCTGTTTTGACGTTTTTAACCCCACTTTGTCCTATATCGAAAATGTTAAAGCCTTTTGCCCGCTACCACCCGAATAGCAAGCCCGTACCAACCTTACTGTGCGTGGGATGTTCAGTGTTGGTGGAATTGCACACTGCGTTTCACTGGCATCGCACGAAAGCGCAGTTATCAGTTGAGTTTTCGAAAGTCTACTGTTCGTATTGGCGAGCTCCATGTTGACTTTGGCGAAAGCCAAACGCTTACTGGTGCGCATTCCTTTCCTGAAGGTGCATTCCCTGATCTGAGCGCCGAGTTGAGGTTCATTGCATCGGCCGAAAGCGAAGCCATGTATGCTGAGAAAAATTTCATCGATGCGGAACCGTCCCGCTTGGATGAGCAACTGAAGAGATGCAAGCAACTCACTGCCACTTTGTTTACGCTTAAAAAGTGAGTTGCCGTAGCCCGCCGTTCCATGTGGTCGAGATAGAAGAATGCAATTGGTACCTACCGAAAACGGAAACTTACAGTAAGCTTCTTACTTGCGTTCCACCTTCCACAGCTGAGGTTGGCAACCACCTCGCCATATACAGTATGCAGCTAGATTCGTCACCTGTTCCTTATTGGTTGAATGAGACGTTATGAATATAATTACGTTTTGTGTGTTGAACATGTCTTTACAGCATGTAGGAGCCAAAACATAGGGATTACGTACTCACAAATTTGATAAAGCAATTTTGGCAAAATTACAGCTCCGAAATTCTAGAGTTTGCTCTTTAAGCATGCTGCTGCAACATTCGGTCTGTGACAGAGCTCGAGGTTTCGCGCATCTGTCCGTGCCATTAACTGCATTTGCGTGTAGTATTTAAGTCGGATTCGAATCTTCTCGCAAATTTTTATTTTAGTGTCTAATGAAGAAGGCACTTCAAAAAGAATTTAAATGTTCCAAAATTTGTACATTCACGTCCCGCTTGACTGCTCACAATTTTGCAACTCGAGTGATGAGAAAGACGTAAAAGAGACACGAACACGATTTTCGACCCTGTGCAAACGCATACACTGTAACGATAAACTTAATATATACTGACGTTTGTCTTGTTTTGTTTACATCTTGACGTTAAGTGCCGCAAACTGGTGACCGCCCTGCCAGCAAACACACCCACGAAGCGGTGGCAGCGCTAAGCTTTTAAATGTCTTCGTGAAATGCGTGCTCGGCTCGCACTGCGCCGCTCTCACGCTGTAATATTTCTGATAAAGCGCATTTTCTATAAATTACCGCGAGCGGTGACCGCGACAAAGCATCTCGACGTTTCGTCTCGGTGCTTTGGCGAAACCCGTCATTTCGTTTTCGTTGTAAATTTCACGTTCGGCTCCGTTGCTTTGCCGTGGAATGCGAAATGCTTTACGTCTGCCGCCGTTCTTGTGTTCTGGCCGCAACACGGCCCTGACCACCCTGGTGAAGCTCTGTCTTGCGGTAATCTTTCGAAAAAGTCGCTTCCATTCGTGCTGGACTTGACAGGAAGGGCCATTATTTTTAAATTTTGCACTCGCATGCAGCAACTGATGATAAGACTGTGGGGTGGCGATTACTTAATTCTCCTGTGCGTTGTGGATTATTTTCAATATGTTGAAAATGTAATACGCCTCGGATTCGGAATGACATCACGTGCAGTGCTGTTTGGTTGGTTAAAACCATGATTTTAGCAAATTTTCATCGAATTATCTGCAAAACTGTTGCAGAATGGCACTAACGAAACGCGAGATCGAAATTGGCTTTTTCATGTTGTAAACTTCTGCGCAATTGTTCAGACTCGCCAACGTGCAAGAAGCCCGAAGTAAAACACCAGTACCCTTTGCCAATGCACGCCCCAGCACACCCAGCCACGCGATGCGAAGGACTGGTTCTGACGTGTGGAAGGATAGAAGCAGGCTCCTCGCTGATGTTTGCAGGATGAAGGTTGATCACGAACGACGAATGGAAAGTATTCAGGTTTGTCACAGTTGGAAAGAGACGATCTATCGGAGCGTGATCATGTGAAAGAGTGATGATGTTCGTTTGGCAAAATTTATGATTTGAAATTATTTTTGAGAAGTTTTTAACAACGCATTTAACGTTGGTTTTGCTCACCACCTGTATAACGTTATTTTCAGAGGAAAATTGTTCACTTGAGTAGATTCTGCTGGTTTGTGCGATTTCAAAGTTGTTTTAACCAAATCTTTTTAGTTTCAAGTAGGCTTAACGAAGTACCGACGCTATATGATGAACTCGGTTGTGTATGAAAGTTTTCAACGTTTTTTGATCCCCCTAACATCAGAGAGTGATAGCGTTAAGGCAATGCTGGGAATGCAAGTTCTTTAAGCTCTTGGAACCCACTTGTTTCAGTGTGTTCTGTAAAAGAGAAATGAAAATACAAAACAAACTCTTTGTGAACGAAACTGCCGCGTTCTGATTTCCAAAAAAATCACTCTTGCTAAAATTTTACTTTTCCCATCAATCCATTCCACAGATATGATATCTAACCCTGAAAAATTTTCTGTGAAGCCAACTTGAAGTATAAGTTCAACAACTGTTGCTGACCCTGTTGGGATGAAAAGCTAGAGCAACACATCCGCCATATTTTCTGCTGTACCCCACTATTATTCTTTTTCATATCTTGCTATGACATCCAGTAACATATCTTTGCTTGTGGGATTTTTAGCAGAATCTCGGTGTTGTGGAGCAGCAGCACGCAATTCTTTAAACAGAATGCACGACAATGAACTGGAAAATACATTGATAACTGCCGTATGTGCAACGACATGAATTTGCACCATCCATGATTTACGTACGAGATACTGTGATGCAGCGTCTCTGTGGATAATGCAGTGATTCAACGATAGAAATGTTTGCCAAGCTTTGCGTTTGTTTAATATGATTACATTCTGGTAGAGCTGTTGCTCGCCTGCCAGTTGCTCTCTGTTCACTTCAGCTTACTGCTGCGCAACCTCTGTATCAGAAGTTCTTAAACTGGGTTACGTGAAGATTGGCGGACTCATTGTTACTGTCTTTAACATAGGGGGTGGGGGGTGGAGGTTGTTCCGCAGAATGACCTTCCCTGTGTTTCAGTAAGCTGGTTTTATCCGTCCGTCTAAGAGTGTTATTGCTATGACTCTTTAACATTTTCTAAGTACTACCACGGCGTCTTTTCCAAGTGCATTTCGCATTAAACGAAATAATTTTCGTGGTTGCCTTTTCTCAGAGATGAGCCTTGAGTATTGTTGCGTTTTGCCGAAGTAGCAGTGGCGTGAAAACTGTCCATGCAAAAGCGAAGTCATCTGTTGACTTACGTTGATCGCTGTTGCCACAGGAAGCGGAGGTGAATTGGAACAGAAGGCGAAAGTTCATCTGCGCATACGATTCGAAAAAATTGGAGAAGGTTGGTGAACCGCATACATACAAACGCAGTGAGAAAACTAGCGCTTCTTAATATTATACTTACATTTCGCAGTTTAGTCAAGATTTTTTCGTTGCTTTTTATTTGACGTTTTTTTGGCTGGTTCTTTCGAAGCCATTGCAAAAAGCCGGGAAAGGAAAATCTTGGTTTGCCATAAAAGGCATCGCTGTTGGTGTTCTTACAAATGACGTCATTTTCAAACCCAGTATTCATCCGCAACCAGGCTCTGGGTTTGCTCCAAACTTTGTTTAAATTTGACGACGATTAGCTCTCGTACCAAAGCTGAGTGTGATCAGCGATTGTTGCTGCTGGTTGTTGTGCTGAGTCTTTCAAATCATGTTGTGCATTGACGTTCAAATGTGATCTTCGCGTGTGTGAAACTTTCGCTGTTTTTTCCACTTTCCACATATTTGCAGGCGCTTGAAGTGGCAGAAAAATCATTGAAGCGCACTGATCACATCAGCCAGATAGAGCAGCGACGTCGCCAACACTTGATTGAACTTTACCACAATCGACACATCGCCGAAGGTCCCAGGAGTTTATTGGGTAAATTTGTGGACGTCTGCGAAACGTGCCACATTTGTCAGACAAGACATAAACTTGAAAGTTTTTACCTGTTTTTCTTCACAAGTTTCAGACTCTAGCTCAATCGAGTCGTTGCCCCCTCCACCTCCTCCGCTCACGAGTCAAGGATCCGTCAAACCACAAAGCTCAACGACAACGTCGATCCACTCATCAACGACTGCCTCGACAGCCAGGCCGTTTTCCAACGCCGATTACGTGGTGATCGCGAGAGACGGTGCCAACAACCGGGGTAACGATTCAGCAGCAGATAAGGCGTTGCCTTTCACCAGTTCCTTGCCGCGGCAGCTACGTCATCGAGGCTTTAAAGGCTCCTCGTCCGAAGGCCCTGGTGAAGCAGGCCAAGGACAAACGGCGAATGTGTACGGCCGACAGACCCCTGTACAACAGTTGGAACGATCCAGATCAGTTACACCTCAACACTGGAAGATGCGGCAATTTACAGGTCGGCTAAAAATCAGTGTGACTGTTCGGACAGTGAAGTACGCTCGCCAAACAATGGCCAAACGAAAGCAAGCACTCATTAATCTTGGCGTTTCTTCGAAAAAGGAAAACCAGTCTCACGCTCAGTGAAGTTTCCCAAATGAAATCGCAATTTCTCTGCCCTTGTTTATTTAAACTAGGGTTGGGAAACTCTCCGCCGGTAAATTTACGGCACAAATAGTGCTTGCCGTTTAAAGATTTTTGCGAAATGGCTGAAACTGTGTCGCGTTTACAAAATGTTTATCCATACATTACGGCCTTGGTTGATCGATATGCAGCCACTCGTGATAATTAAGATTGACGGACTTGTTAATTGTTTAAGAAAGTTTGTCTGTTCAAAAACCTACTTCAAACTAATAACGTTTGCATTTTTTTCGAGCAGAGGAATTTGGTCAGATGAGCGAACACGAGAGGGCGCTTTACCTCGAACAGCAGCAAATCCAGAAAGCTGAAAAAACGCGAAGACTAAAAGAGCAATACACAAAACTACAGATACTTCAGCGGAAGCAGCGAATGGTACGGTGTGACGCTTAGGAAGTCGATGTAGCTGCGAAATTGACAAGAGAGTCCTCTCATGGTTCTTCTATGGTTGTTATCAAATGTTCAGCGAATGATTTTACGCCTCGAACAGAAGTTAACCATAAACGAGTTAGCTGAGCCCTAGATCAGGGGTCGGCAACCTTTTTTGCACTAAGGATTGGTTTAGGCCTTGCATTATTTTGCGGACCGGCTATCAATAAAATACTGATTATTTGGCACGTGCAGATTTATTACAACTCCTAAGTCATCATGACACTGATTCAGTGAGAGATTTGGGTTTGTTCTGCCGCAATAAGATGCTCCCACCTTATACTAGTCAATAGCACCTACAGTGTGTTCCTTGTGTCCAGCATACTTCGTGATTTTGTCTTGGTTGCTGTCACCATAGTTCTGCACGGCCCGGTAGTAAATTCCTCACGGACTGGTAGCGGCCCGCGGCCCGGTAATTCCCACCCACCTTCCTAGATCATTACACTATTGTTTCTAAGCCGGTGTTTGCTTGTATTTGCCTGTCAAGTGGCACACTGCTGCGATGGTCGTTGGAAATATATTTTCAGTTGCGGAGGCAGTGGAAGTATGAGTAGTATCTTGTCCTGTTTTGAACTTTTCGTAGTAACAAACAAAGCGATCGCAACACTAATAATTGCAATGCGACTGACTGCGTGTTTCGGACGATGACGAACTAATCGCCCTCATGCAGATGTGACTGCCGCAGCCAACATTGTCCAACTTCAGTGGACAAAACTTAGAATTTAGGTGCTGGGATGTTGGGCTGATCAAGTCCTATCATCGGATATGCAGACCATCGCCAAAAGAGGAAAGCTATGCATAAAAAACTGATGGCCGAAAATTCAAGAGGAAATATCAACCGAATCATTCCAGCGACTAGCGGCGTTGTGAAAAGATCACGTAAAACGCCACACGCTGTTCGATGAATTAAACATTGCACTCGTTTTTAGTGAAGGGATCCCCGTACCTTAGTCTGTGTTCTCAAAGAAACATGGTGGTGTTGGGAACGCAGCCAACAATAAGATGACTGATGCGAATGGTTATTGCCGTCACATGTTGTGTCATTCATTCGTTTGTTGTTTTGGACAGGTCGAACGCAAAGGCGTTCCGCAGAGACGACATAAGGGTACAAACATTCCAACGTCTAAACTTCCGTCAATGGAAACAACGCCGAAATCCTCCGACGTTTGAGCAGCCCGGCTAATTTGATCGTACGGATCAAAACATTGATTCAGATCATAAAGAATTTTTTCACCTGTCTTTGCTTCAGTGTGGCTTATGCGAAGTATATTGTGTAAACACGCTCAAAAGCTTTTCAAGTTTTCGTTGAAGTTGGTAAAAATAATGACGAGCTTCCTAAAATAAACATCAGAAGTTTGTTTATAATTAGAGTCTCCAATTTAACGTTTATTGCCATCAAGCCGAACTCACTCATGCCAGATTTTGCTCGATGTGTTTTTGTGTCTTTCCGTCCTCAGCATTTCAACCTTCAAAACCGGCGTTGAGAGTGTGAGCGCCAAACCTGGGGACTGTGCTGTTGCCATATTTGAAAATCTAACTGTTTTGTGTTTGACCCTGCATGCATTGTTCAATACTTTTAACAAGCCGCTGTCTTTTTTTACATACCTTANGAATGCACGCCCCTGCCGTTCGAAAATCACTGCGCGGCCTTCATGTGTGAGGGTTTTGTGCGCGATGATACACTCGCTGTAGGAGNGTGATGTTGCGAGACGCGGTTTGTTGCAGTCTTTCGACGACTGAAGTTCTGTTCTTCTCACGCCAAGAGTCACGCAGCGCACAATCGTGTCTAATTTCTGAGGTAGACATTCGCTTTTCCTACACAACGCGTTCCTTTCTTGTATGTGCCGCGCTGCCGCGAAGGGCCTGGCAGGGATGAAGACTTCACATGTAATGTTGTAAGTCGTGCAGCGCTGTGAAGCTGATGGAGCCTAAGCCTAGCTCCGTCACCGCGGATGGCAAGTCTGAATCTACATTCTACATTTACAGAACAATATAGCAATAACTGACGCCAGACGTCTCGAACTGCAGCAGTGCGTCAACATCGGTGGCCACCGTTTTAATTGAACCAGTCTCAACAATATATTTCAAAAAGAGTTCGAGATTAGAAATTGATGTGGAGATGTTTCATTAACTTTTTCTTCATGTACTATCTCGTTTATGTTATTACGTGTGTCAGCTCCCACCATTGCAGTAAACTGTTTTTGGTTCGTTCTGAATTAAACTTTCCAGTTATATAACCGCGTTCGTGTTATTGGAAGCAGAGGTAGTTGTTGGTGAATGTGTTGGAACTCAACGGTGCATTCTGTAAAATTGTCACGACTCACGACAGTGAATTACATGGAGAAGCATTTTCAGGTTGGAGTGTAAACGCCATTCCAGCAGATGTCTCTCCCTCAATAACAGACTGCAATACGAATGCTAAACAACATCAGAAAATTAGTGACAAATTCTTCGAGGCCAGAAGCATGGCTTCCCAAAAAATCGTCCTTCGGAATAAACGTGTCAGTGTATTTCGAAGGTTAATCCTTGTGATGGAGCACAAATTGCTAAACAATTTTAGATCACGCATTTGCGTATTTTGTAGCAATGCTAGCAAAATAACTGAACATAATATGGCAAAGGACATTTTTTCGCAGAATCACGAGATGGACGCACACGGGCGTTTCCAGAATTGTAGGTTTTTCCTAAAAGCATGACGACTATCGCAAAACCTTGTGAGGAGGATACACTGCTGTCTTGGAGAGTGCTGAAAAAAGTGTAAGACGCCATAATCACATTTTTCTCTTGAGGTTGAGTTCTGTACGCAACGATATTTTGAATTTAATGAGGCAAACGACAAAATGTTCGTTGATCGTTGTCCCTTCCGTACTGCGAAGGTCACAGACGTGTTGAAACCATTTCGCGAGAATGCACCAGCACGCTGTGAAGACAGTTTGCGCGATTGGTGCCTTGAAATTGAAAAGGTTATGCTCATATCTTTTCCCACAAACGAAAGCGCTTTTCCGGGTTGATTCACAGTAAATTTCAATTTCACTTTATATCTGTGGTAACCACAAACATGCAGCAAAAAATCAATAGCAGCTCTCAGCAGACACTTCGACTGGACAACGACTGAGGAGGGTTGGAACCACTTGGCACAAAAGTGACCAAAAATTGAAACATTAAAGTGCGAAGTGGTCATTGTGATAAACGTTACTTTCGCCACCTTTCCTTTGGTCAATTTGTGATTGGGGTGTATTGCGTCATTTGGGATATGCTCTTCCAGTTTGGGGGTTGTTCTCTAATTCTAACCAGCATTTGAATGGCACATTTGCCATTTTTTGAAATAATTCAACTTCCCGTAACGGCCGTAAGGTTACGGTTTAGAGAGTGTAAGTGTCGTGTGCAGAGCCGGATTGAAAGGTAGGGGGACCCGGGGCAATTTTTACTGGAGGGCCCCTATGACGTAATTCATGACGTCATCGTTTGTAAAAGTTGTGTTTTCGCTGATTAGCAAGGTTCCCGTTTGTTTTTTCCGGTAGTCGAGAATATGCTTA
>JGI24158J21664_10013247_pt1 | contig 10889 bp, 6 predicted proteins | sample Ectturendosymbi3_FD_21664 | JGI IMG/M metagenome (IMG submission 21664)
GATGAAAACACCTGTTGAGTAATTTTTAGGCATAACACGCTAACCATTTTTCAGTACAGAGACAATCATGTGTTATCTGAGGTTTTGATGTGCTTTCTAATAAAAAATATGTGCATATCTTTGGATTTGTCCTCACGGTGATGACGATCAGATACATCGTCATATGAACGGTTAAAGCGTGGCGTAGCACGAACGGAAAGCACGCTAAGCTTACCCCTTATATCACCGTATGGCAATTAGGTAGTAAACGAGTAATGTTGGCGAATGATTTCTAATGTCACATGTGGATCTGGAAAATGGTTGAATGTGCTTGTGGTTGACGCGTCCTGTGGCGGGAGTGGTCTTCGCCAGTGACCTCCATTGCATTTGGATGCATATCGCGCAACTTTGCTTGCCAGCCGATCTGCAGTATTGAATCGAAACCCTCTAAGGGACTTTGAGTCTTACACGGGTTGGAATTTTTTGTCCGCACCCGCAAAGTTCAAACCCGCTCCGAACCAGCCGAAATTTGAGAAATTATGCTCGTTCTCCCGACCCGCATCCGCAGACTTCTAACTCGCTCCGCACACCTTCCCAACCCGCCCCAAATTCGCACTGTTTCCGTCCCAAAATTGCACCTGTCACTGTGTGTCTGAAAACAACTAAAAACTGATGCAACGTGATTGATGCAACGTGATTAATCGCTTGTGGCAATATATTCAGTGGTTCATTTCAAAGCCAACAGAAGTTCTTAAAACATACTGTAAAGTAAAAATATGAAACCTTTTAGTCAACCTTCAGCACTTCTTTCTTAGCTTTCTTATCACGCGCCTGCCCCGCACCACGTTCAACCCGCGCCCGCCCCGAACCCGCACAGCTCTGCGAGTTCCTGCACCCACCCCGTAAGTGCGGGTATCCTTAATCCACGCGAGTTAACCCGCCCCGTACACCGTGCAGAACTCTATAAGAGACTGTAACCCTGTCTACTACGGATAAATGTTTGAAACTAAAATCAATCACCATTGTTATAACCCCAAAATTCTGCAAACGCTCCGTGCCTCCTTTCAACTGCTCTGCTAACAATTTATATGATTTGCTGCTAGACACGTGGTTTTCCATGGAAACGAAAGTAGTCTCTTGTGCAGTTTGCATAATAACCTCAGGTTCACCACTTTGTGACCTATTTTAAAGACACCTGTTCAAGATTGATTCATCTTCACCGATTTAAATTGCAGATTATGGGTAGCATTCCTTGCAAATGTGCCCTGGAGTTAGGTTTATGTAAGAAATAGTTTTGACATAGTGCATAGTTTTTCTGTGAGAGAAACANTTTTTTTCTTGTAGATGACGCGGTTTTCGAGAATGNCGTCTCTATCGTCTGATNGACTCCACAGCAACAGTTCACATTCAAGAGACNTACAAGTACGTATTTTTATTTAATGGTTTGAGTGGCAGTTTGCGAACAGGTTCCGTGAAGCAGGAACCAAATAACCTGATCTGTCTGTGAAAAGCTGTAGTAGAAACAATCGCAATACAAGGCAATATATTACCGCGTTTGTATCGCTGATTGCAATTAAGTTCAGAGCAGACCCGTAACCAGGAGGGCGCAGGGGGGCGAAGCCCCCCCCTAAAATGTTTTTCGCCCCGCCTAGAAAAATGTGTTGGACATAGTTCAAATCTATTGGACATAGTTTAAAAAATTTGGGCCCCTCTTAAAAAACTCTTCGCCCCACCTGGTGTTCCAAGCTGGTTACCGGCCTGGTTCAGAGTAAGTGAAATAATTTCACTTCGTTGACGTCTGTGTTGTTGCTTCTGTTACTTTGAAGTATCGTATTTTGCAACTTGCCACCACCTTTTGCCTCAAATTCTCTGTTGCAATTAGCCCGGTAGAAGTCATCTTAATTGTGGGAAATGTTCAAACAAAGATTGTGTTTTATTTTCACTAAACTCTTCCTTTGGTGATAAAGAACACAATGCGCTGACGTCGTCATACATGATATGAGAAACACTTCACTGCAGACATTAAGGTTGCAAAAAATCGAAAATGTAAATAAGTTGTTTTACCAGAACTTGCATGTTGCAAGTTCGTCCGGTGAAAACAAAAAGTTAGCAGAGTACGTTAGCTTGCTGAGCATTTAGATATACCAGGTGAAAGTGACGTTCACTACTGCCAACAATTGAAAATTTCTCTCCTGTTCAGTGTAGTTCAGCACGCAAAAACTCTAGAATTTATAGAAATCCTGCAGAAATGGCATGTATTGGCCCCTTTTAGAATAGCAATCTTTACAGGATTTACTTGGCGCCAACCTGGTTGCCTTCCTGGCATTTTTGCAACCCTTAATTTTTCTGAAATGTTTGAGACAGCTTCTGTCATATCGATACGGTACTTCTAATTTTTCAGCAAAGTAAGATTTACTGTGACACCCGTTTGACAAACACCCGTCAGTTACATCGATTTCTAAGTCAGGATGTTGTATTGAATTGGTGGAGGATTTATCAGCAGCCCCGAATCCCTCGATGGTTTCATGTTTGTGATAGGTTAATCGACGACTCGGTCAGTTATGCGCCTTATTCGAGCTATTTGTTCTTGATCACGCAATACTTCGCTTTTCAGTAGATGGCCAACAAACCGTACCATTCTGATGTTTTGGTGCAGCATTTTGGTCAAACTGCCAAACCACTATCTAGGAACACTATATGTAAGACTTATCCATTCGAAGAACAGCTTCGATGTTCAGGTGGCTATTTTCACTTTAATAAGTGGTGTTGCACGGCAAGACGCCTTGAATTCTTGGAAAAAGTTTAGTATCAGCCGTTTGTATTAGAGAGAACAATGATTTAATCATTATCCAAAAGTTAAGCCATGAATGAGGATGAACAAACAAACTAACTTAACGTCTGAGAGTTTTGTGGTGGTGGTGAATTCTCGTTTGTGAAAACTAATGGCTAAATTTCGAGTATTACTAGGTTTGTTTTTATAACTCAGAAACTCGTCTGTGTCTTGTCAAATTTCCTCGAAGACATTGAAACCTCTTTACCTACTTCAACTTTTCCTCACCCGCTTGCAGTGTTAAATAGGATGGATTTCTTTAAAGACATACTTTTCGTACTTCCATGTTCCGTGTGCTGGTTTGCATTCCAGCCTAATAGCAAGTAGTTGCAGTCAGTCGACTGCTTGCGGTAGGTCACATTCATGAAAAAACAAACAATAGCAGTCAACCGCTAAACCAAGTAGTTGATCTTAGTTTTTCTTTATGAAGTATTCGCGTACCTGGTTGAAAATGTGGTAGCGGATCATACAGATAGTACAGAATAACGACAACAACAGGGTCTAAAACAGCTATGTCCAACCCGCGGCCTGTGGGCCGCGTGCGGCCCAGTCAAAGGTTTTGTGCTGCGCAGTTGAGGTTTTGGCTGTAGTAAAAGTATTCTACATACTGACAACTTGTCCATATTTTGGTTATCTAAAATTAGACATTTTTGTTGCAGGTGGCCTTCAGTGCTACTTTATGAAGTCTACCACCATTGCAGTTAGGATTCGAACGCTTTGAGGACAATAACTTTAACTAAATTTAGTTTGCTGAGATCAAAGTAAACCATTCAATGTGCGGCCCTCATCAATATGTTATTCAATGTGCGACCCTGGCTAAGATAGTGACATGATTATTGGCTCAGTAAGCCATTTGTGTTGGACATAACTGGTCTAAAACGAGCAGCTTAGATGAAACGTGATGGAGTTGTTAGTGTAGCCTAATTTTGATTATGCAAGGAGCTACTCGTTGACCAGTTTACGAGAGTCTTATTATTCATTCATGCATTTTCACACCTGCTTTCCTCTCAGAAGGTTCGCAGGGCAACAACCGTCGGGCTCAATATGTCTCACGGTTGTCAGCAATGCGTAATAATTCTTCTGGATCCGCACCAAGACGGGACCAATCTAGGTCTGAGCTGTGCTCACGCCATCTGGTCTTTGGTCGGCCTCTGGGCCGTTTTCCAGTGGATGAAGCGAGCAGGATTCGCCTCGCTGATCTTTCTTGGGACGTTCTGCTCACGTGGAGAAATCATCGTGACTGAAATCTCGCTATTCAGAGAAGACATCATCACTTAAAATTCAGGGCTTTACCAATTTCACAGCTGCGCTCTTTGTCGCAAAGTGTCAAGCGTCGTGAAATGAGATAGTACTCTTTCAGTCATTACCCAAAATTCATGTCGGTAGTGAGGATCGGAATAGAAACCTAATGAAAACTGACAGCGATGTGGTGTTTGGTAAATCCCGTTTTGTGNNCCATGATCGATAAAACTCACGCAGAATTGCGTCTGTTTACACATCCCGTGTATCGATGTCCTTCCGCCTTCCCTCACTTGTGAATACCCCCACATGGGAGTTGAACTTCACATGCTGCAGTGTACTGCAGCGCACTTGCAGCACGCCCCAGCGTGCGTTTCGTGAGAGACATAGTACCATCGTCTTTTTAGAGCATAGTTTCATTCCCACTTTGTAGCATGCACCTGAAAACCGATCAAGCGCATGTTTAAGGCCCTGTTCAGAAGATNCAANCAGCACCTGTCCATCCATGGGGATGACCATGNCAGNTTTCGAATCTTTCTGTGCCGTTCCAGAACCCTATTTCACTTGAAACGCTTGAGTTNTTTGGCCTGTTCAAAGCTGTGAGTATTCCAAGTCGAATTTCATTGCAACCCGCAGCTTTCCCAACCTTCAGTATTTTCACAGCTAATATGACCTCGACTGTGACGTTATTTTTCCTCCCACAAATGAATCCTCCTGTATGTTCGATGGTCTGATATTGGCCGGGTTCAAAAGATCTTTGAAATGCTCTTTCCAGCTGCCAAGAAAGTCCTCATTCCTGAGCAAGATACCATTTTGGTCTTTGATAGATCTAGCAATATTAAATGCTTTTCCGCGGAGTCTTTGCCAGAACACTTTGTTGGCCTGTCAGAAATTGAAATCCGGAGGCTCCGCACTTTTATCCCCGACATCGGCACCCATCCTCTTGGAATGACTCTGCCAAGAACAGCGTGAGTCCATCTTAACCGCCTTCGCACCGATGTCGGACGTTTCCGCTTCTGCTTACACTTTAGGGAATGGCCTCTTTTGCGGCTTGTGAGTGTGGCGCAGAGGAACAGACTGCTAACCATGTTTTCTTCCACTGTCCAATCCATCGACCTAACTATGGACTGCATGGCCTGACGGTTCTGGAAAACGAGACCGTTATTAAGGCTTCAATCAACAATTTCGGACCTTGGCAGTTGAGGTCGTTGAAAGGCAAACACTGAAAAGAAATACAATATAACTTAACACAGGAACACCACGTTACACGGAGTAAACTGCCACAACCATTGAGCTACACTAAAAGGCAAGCGGTCGCAAGAATGTAATTGGCAACCTGGGGACACTCAGGCGTCGAGAGAACAGCACGCCTATTGCAACTCAACCACTATCCGGAGACAATTGAATGGCTGCTCAAGACCTGTCCCCAGATGTAGTGGGCGTAGCGCCAGATAACAAGAACTGGCTCAAACGATGGATAAGCTTATGGCAAAATTGTGGTTTACACGTGGTTTTTAAGTTCGTTAGAGTAGAAGCACTCAGCCCTGTACCGACTAGCTTCCACAACGAGCGCAACGTGGGGCTTCCAGTTTTAAATAGCTGCTGGGGAGACTCGCAAAATTTCTGAGCTCAACCAATTCCCGAACGCTATACTTGGTCCCGCGCACGACGACCGGTGCGCGATGCTTTGATTAATTTTATGCATTTCATGATAATAACTGCTCATGTTATATTGTTTGACATTGGAGCGGTCGCGCCAACTTTTGCGTTGTTCGGGAGTAACACGGAAAGGTGTTGCTGCGGGCACATTGGCTTTGGATAGGTATTGCATTGAGTCTCCTGCAAGCGCATTTATGCAGCAACCATTACACCTGAAAAAGGGAGGCTAAAGTTTGCGCTGTCACTTTTATTAAAGGGACAGGGTGGACGATATTTTTTGGCCCTTTTTGCAACACACCCCCAGAGACTTAATATTTCTCTGCAAATGAAAGACACTATCGGCTTTGCGGTGCAGAGATCAAAGTCGGGCCGGGCTTTTATGGCATGTTTTCGGGCCGTGTTCGGGCGTAAATGTTTTGGGCCAATTTCGGGTCTGCATGCAAAACTTTATACAATGTTCAAAGTAACGATTTTTTGTAGATTTGTTGTGTAGACCGCAGTGACATCTGCGAGTAAAGTGATGGCGATGTTTCTTCAGCCAATTTTAGAAGTGCAGACACAGCTGCGTTCTTTCGTTCTCTGTTCGGATTAGTGTCATACTCCCTTTGAGAAGGTGACATAAATGGAGGAAATTAGCACGCGATGAAGTTGGGTCGAAAACATCAATCCCTTACGAGATTCTTGACTTGTTTTAAGAAACGATTTCGCTAGATTTAGCATCAGGCAAGGGATTATGATTTCCTTTGAAGTGCTAAAATGACACATTTTTATTTCGACAATCAGCGTATTTAGAAGACTCTTGCGAGACTTTTCCTGAAACAACGTTTATTAGCAGCATCGCAAAAACGGACACTTTTGTTGCCAGTTACTGTTGAGGCAATCGAATTGATTACACCTTCACTAAGAAATTATTAAAATGTGAATTATTTAGTCATGTTTGCTTTGCTACGCCACCAATACCCGCAGTTGCGCATATCTTGCCTAACTCGGTAAATTTGGCTTTAAGGCCTAAATCGAGCTTCAAAAAGAAATCACAGGCTCGCGCTTCAATAAGAGGGAGGTTTACATCTCTGCATGCGACGAACTAAAAAAAGCACGGGCGGGACTCGTACATTCCCAGGAATTCACCAAAGTTTGTTGGATATCGAATAATATTCGCTATAATTTGTCCGTTTTCAGAACTCTTGCCCAGAAACCGTCTTCAAACTTCAGTTTGACTTAACATTTTTATTCATCTACATGAAAACGCTGCTGCTGCTGCTGCTGCTGCTGACACTAGGGACGCCGGAGAGCGCGGGAATGACGGAGGTTATGCCCTGTCCTTTCATAAAGGGGGGCAACGCGGGCGGAGGTGCCTTTTTAACTCAGTATCATAGGTCATTTCGTGGTTTATAAAGATTCACTTGAAATAAATTTTTTGCAGCTATTCGCGCATCCAGAAAATTCGGAATGGTTTTCCATTATTTTTGTTATTATTTTTGAGGTCAACATTGTTGCTGAACAAAAGCAAGCACAAGCGGTAAAGAGTTTTTTTCTTTTTATAAGTTTTTATTGCCCTCCACTCTTTTACTGCCCCTCCCCCTGCCCTACCACTGGTCCGGCGATGATTTCTGTGTTTGTTTACGATGGCTAAGGAGAATCATACTGCGGTATTTAGCGCAGTGCTTTCAACGTCTTACCTATGGGGATGATCACTTTTCATTTTCTGATTTGCTGGTGTTTTGTTGGTTTCCATATCACATAAAACTCTTGGGAAACCGAAAGCTTTATTTTTTCTTCATAGCTGTTTTATAGTGCCATAGCTCAGTGGGAGTGTCCGTGTCTCAATCGAAAGGTTGGGTGATCGTTCCACGACCATTGAGTCACTGCCGTAGCGCTCTTTGGGCAAGAGAGCTCACCTTAACCGCCTCGGTAAAAAATCGAACTCAGACCTCATCCTGTCGCCAAGTTCCGTCACCCAAAATAGGAAAAGAATATATACAACAGGAAAAAGCAACTGTTTCATATGTGGTTGACCCTGAAGTCTCATAACATTTGTTGCAATTAGACCAGTGCTTTCCAACCAGTGGGACCCGAAGCATTTCGAAATGTTGCCATTTTATGATTTAACTAAAGCGTTTCCTAAAATCTAGCCGATTTTCTGTTGATTAGGTTGAGAAATGGCAATCAAAAATCCGCCCATTGTCGCCTCGGCAATGATGCTTTATTTCGCGATGAAGGTGCGGTCACACAAAGAGTGGGCTGTATAATTTTGTGACTGATCATTGTGAACATGACTAGAACTTCACTCTTAAAAATGACACTCTGAATACTACGTTGCGTGTCAGTTTGTCTCCTATCAACCCTGGACTTGATGCTATCATATCTTCTAATAAGCAAAGTCATGTTTCTTGTCAACAGTAAATAGTAATGTGCAGTGGCGTAGCTGACGGTTGGGCATTGGTTTGACCCGCTCCACGTGGCAAGCTAAATGTAACAACCGGGCACCCACTTAGTTATATATTGCTATTCATTTAGTATTCTTCTGGTTTTCAGTTGGTTTTCTTTGTGCATATTTCGAAAGTTTTCGGAGTGTTTTCTGGTGATATAGGGTTTTAGTATAGCCATGCACACCGGGATTCACTATCATTTCTCAACCTTTTTCTGAGTTTTAACCCGTGGGGCACCCTACGGAGGCCAATAGCCCCCTTCAGGTAAGCTATCCTCCTGGCTAAAACCTGTAGGTACGCCACTGGGTGTGTGTTGTTAATAGAGTTTGCTGAGATATGATTTCTTTCTCATATCTCAATTTTTTCATTGTTGATTTACCGCAGCATGGGCTCCGTAAGTGGGTCGCAAGCTGAAAAGGGTTTGGAAGCTCTGTGTTAGACTAGAAAGTTTATTAGAAACAACTCTAAGAGGTATCAGTGTGTTGCCAAGAGTGCTAAGTAATCTATGGAACAGGAAATGAAGTAGATCCCGCTTAATAAATCCACCTCCATGCCAAGCGTTTTCGGACTTCAATAAGGGGCTTTTAAAAACTACCGCCGCAAAAATTAGAGACAGAAAATACAGTACAACACATTTATGAACACTCATGAACAGCACGAAAAAATTGGAGCATCGTTGTTTGTTTTGGTAAAAATATGTCTCTAGTCTAAGGTGATCATCTTTGTCGTTTTTTATTGAAGAAAAAAGGACTTTTTCCTTGAATCCCGTTTAGAAAAATCCAGTGGCTAAACGTCGCAGAAACTCTCGCATTTCTGCAGCAGCTCTCTTCATGAAACACGTGCTCTCTGCGCATGCTTTGCGCGTGCTTAATTTCTAGCAGTTCGGCGACCAAAAATGAGAAAATGAAAGAATACTGGATTTATAAACTGGCGTTTGGATTTACTAACTGGGTTTTTTTCAGTGCTAAAATTCCGTCCCAACTCGGTTTGGATTTAGTAGACGGCGGATTAATTATCCGTAGATTTGTGAAGTGGTGTCCACTGTGCTGCACGTCTCTCTTTGGATTCACATCATTTGTTGCATATTTTGTAAGTGTAGTTACAAAATGAATATAATAATGTTATGGGTTTAGAGCAGTGGTCTTCAACGTGGGAGAAATCGCCCTCTAGTGGGCGATTTTATGCGTTGTGGGGGCGATTGTGTGATTTCCGAGATTTGGGGGGCGATTTCGGTTTCCAGGGGGGAGGTTTCTGCAGGTTAAAACATACTCAAAAGTGAATGTCGCATTAATGTTGAATTGGTTACGTATTATTATGGAATTGATATTCAAATCTTGAATTGATTCCAAAAAACAATATTTGTTACTTTGGAATCAAAGCATTTGATGCTCTTTCAACTCCATGGTTCATAATATATTGTATTGAGTAACTTCTTCACTCCCACACGCAAGGCGCTTGAATTTAAGCATGCATAACAAAGGTTTTGAAACACATATCGGACTAGTCACGCATCAATCAAACTACTGTAACATGGTTCTGTGAACGCTTCACTGCACCAACTATCCAAGACCACTGAGATTGTGATTGGTTGGGAGTCAAGCATTGCGGTTCTCACGTAGATTATAGGGCAACCGATCTTTTGACCTAAAACTTGAAATTTTGATTTTGAAGTTTGCAAACTTCCTGCGTTTGAAGCTGCAAAATAATTCAGCCTTTGGTGTTGAGGTTAACTCAGAAACAGATTAATTCCGCATACTTCAAACTTTTAAAGAAGTTGGTTATTAGCCATGATATATTTGGTAAGTACATTAAAAGCTACAGTAAAGTCAAACCTGGGAACATCATAAAGGTAAAGCACTATATGCATAATGGATAGAGCATTTACCAAACTAAGTAAGTACTGTAAGACCACGTTTCTTGCCTTCCCACGGCTAGCCTAATTAATATGCAAATCTTCTGGGCACGGCGTTCCCACACTTTTTTCATGTTTTGCTTTAACCTTTTCAACGTTTTGATTTCGAAGCTGTTTCAAAATGGCTAGTTTTTTTGGGTGCGTTCCCACACCATTTTTGTTAGCGCTACATCCCTGCTTATGACAGAGTGTAACAGAACAGTTGGCTAGGAAAGGAGTAACTTTGACCGGCAAGTAAGCCCAAGCGCCCAATCCTGGCTAAATTAAAGACTCCAAAAATCCTTTTCGCCACCTGTTGTTTGAGGCTTGCCATAAAGTCATTCTGTTGTGGAGATCACGCCGAAAGTCACACTGCGTAGCAAGTTATGGACGAAATAGCTTTTTGCCAGCTAGCTAGCATAAGCGAATGCAATTCCACCATCCAGAAACGTCTTATTCACATCCAAAGCGAGGATGAAGTCCCTGTTATATTTCATACACACGGATGATCAGATTTTTGGATCAAGTGCAGTGAGCGTTTTCCAGAACTTTGGGGAGATGTGAAGCTATTATTGCTGACGTTTGCCATGACGTATGTTGCTGAGCAAGGTTTCTGCCAAGCACTGCACATGCGTAGCAAAAACTGCAATCGTCTTGACATGAAAAACATCGGGGAAACGCTTTAAGATTTTAGGGTTTAAGGCTAAATAATAATGGTTTAAGACTAAATAGAAATATTATGCGTGTTGCTGATTAAGCAACCACCTGCTGAGAAAATTAATCTATCGTTTCAGACAATGCGATTCTCAAGATTCAACATTAATTCCTTCGAAAGCTTGAGAAGCAACTCCTCAGACAACTC
>JGI24158J21664_10013251_pt1 | contig 10889 bp, 5 predicted proteins | sample Ectturendosymbi3_FD_21664 | JGI IMG/M metagenome (IMG submission 21664)
TTAATCTTTGCTTTGCAATGTGTGCAGTATTTTCGACGTTTTACGAATAGAATGTTGGTCTTGCCACAACGTGCACAAATCAAATCTATAAAACAGATGAAATTTTTGGCAGACACAAAATAGATAGAAATTTGTAGGCAGACACAAAATAGATAGGAATTTGTAATTGCAACTGTAAGTGGAGAGAATTACAAATTGTGACGTTATATTTTAAGGGAGGGTTAAACACTTGTGACGAAATGTGACAAGGGGGGGAGGGGGTAGATTTTTGCTCAAAATAGTCATTTGTGGACGGCCCCTAATCTCTGGTTTCTGCTCATTGTTCGGGTGAAAGTTGTTTCTTGCCGAGTCACTCTCTAGCCCAGAGGTACTCAACACGCGGCCCGCAGCAACGTATTTTGTGGCCCGCGACGTCCAGGCTGAACGACTGTAGTGCACATGATTGCTGCACCAGCCACAGACAATCACACACAGAAAATTCAGAAGACAGAGCGAGTGACGTAACAGATAGCGGCAAACGGCACAAACGAATATATGAGTGCAAGCGGAACACAAACAAACAAGAACGTGGCGCACTGTTCATCTAAACGACTGTTCAGTGTTCAGTCCAGGCTACGTATCTTTTGCACCTTTGAGATGGCAACGAAGAAGAGGAAAGTGGGTGATGAAAACAGGGTTTTCAACCCTGCGTGGGTAAGAGAATTTGGTTGTGCCGAAGTGCATCGCAAACCAAGGCGTCTTATCTGCCAAAAAAACAATTGCTGTGCTAAAACGAGCGAATCTGCAACGCCACCACGAACAGCTTCATCCGGAGATTAAAGCAGCTTATCCACCTGACAGCGATCTTCGGAGAACGAAACTACAAACATTGCTGGATGCCTTTCAAGCCCAGCAATCCATTTTCCGCAATGTGGTTAAAAGCAGTGACAACGTGACTGAAGCCTCATTCAAAATTGCTTGGAATATTGCCAAAGCCAATAAACCTGCTACGGAGGGAGAGTTTCTTAAAACTACATTTGTTGATTGTGCTAACTCACTCTTTTCTGATTTTAAGAACAAGGATGACATCATCAAGCAGATTTTAAAGTTGCAAGTCTCTGATTCAACTGTAATTAGGAGAGTAGAGGCTATTTCAAGACAATATCTTATCACAGTTGTTGAAAGACATTGAAAGTGCAGCGTTTTTCAGTCTAGCATTAGATGAATCAACCGACCGCACAGACATTGCCCAGCTTGCAGTTTGGGTGCGCTTTCCTAAGGGAGACACATTTTCAGAAGAAAAGCTGGGTTTGTTGCCACTCACAGGCCAAACCCGGGGACAGGACATCCACTCTGCGCTAATGAGATTTTTTCGTGGACCAGGTAAAACCATCAACTTGAAGACTTTAGTTTCTGTGACTACCGATGGAGCTCCATCCATGATAGGAAAGGAAAAAGGAGTCATTGCTTTGCTTAGAAGTGATCCTGAGATACCAGAGTTTTTCTCATATCATTGTATTTTGCACCAAGAACAATTGTGCAGCAAACTGAGAGGTGGAGAGCTCAAAGTGACGATAGATTCTGCAACCAAAACCGTAAATTTTATTATGGCACACGCACTGAAACATAGACAGTTTCGTTCGTTGGTGGAAGAGTTTTACGGTGAGTATTCTGATTTGACAATGCATGCAGAAGTGAGGTGGTTAAGTTCAGGAAAGGTGCTAGATCGCTTCATGGAATTACTGCCAGCTGTGCGCACATTTTTGAAAGAAAAGGGTAGACGTGATTTACTGGCACACCTGGTAGATGACACGTTTGTGTGCTACACAGCTTTTCTGACTGACATATTGCGTCACTTGAATTCACTCAACCTAAAGCTACAAGGAAAGCAAAGGATTCTACCAACAATGATGAGTGATGTGGCAGCATTTCAAGCAAAACTGAACCTGTTTTCGCAACAGTTTGAGGTAGGGAACTTCACACACTTTCCCGTTCTACAGTCCCAAGTGTCTCGATCAGGCCCAGTTTCATTCACACCAGGGCCTTACTGCGCCTATCTGACTGAATTAAAAGAGGAGTTTTCGTCGTGCTTTGCAGACACCAAGATTTTGGAACCCGTGCTGGCTTTCACAGAGAATCATTTTGCTTGTGACGTTCAAGTTACATCCGACTGTGTCACCACCATAAAATTTGAAGTCGAAAAAGCTATGTTTGAGGACCAACTGATAGACGTGCAGCACAACAATATTCTCAAAGAAAGACACAAGAAGGAGAACATTGCTGCCTGTTGGTTAACCTATGTTCCGAAGAAATCGTACGCGGCATTAATTATGTGTGCTCAGAAAATCTTGACCTGCTTCGGATCTACATATGTGTGTGAATGTTCCTTCTCTACCATGAGAGCAATCAAATCAAAGCAGCGTTCTCGTCTAACTGATCGGCATTTGACAGACTTCCTGAGAGCAGCTAAAACTGAGCAGCAACCAGATTTAAAATTACTTGCAAAAAAATGCAGACTCAGAGATCCCATTAAAATCAGAAAAGAGTGAATTAGCACAATCAACAAATGTAGTTTTAAGAAACTCTCCCTCCGTGGCAGGTTTATTGGCTTTGGCAATATTCCAGGCAATTTTGAATGAGGCTTCAGTCACGTTGTCACTGCTTTTAAACATATTGCGGNAAAATGGATTACTGGGCTTGAAATCCATCNAGCAATGTTTGGAGTTTCGTTCTCCGAAGATCGCTGTCGGGTGGATAAGCTGCTTTAAACTCCGGATGAAGCTGTTCATGGTGGCGTTGCAGATTCGCTCGTTTTAGCGCAGCAATTGTTTTTTGCAAATAAGACACATTGGTTTGCCGTGCACTTCCGCAAAACCAAATTCTCTTACCCACGCAGGGTTGAAAACCCTATTTTCATCACCTACTTCCCTCTTTTTCGTTGCCATCTCAAAGGTGCAAAAGATACGTAGCCTGGACTGAACACTGAACCAGGATTGCCAACCTGTCTTCACCAAAAAAAGCCAGACCTTGTCCGAAAAAAGCCAGATAGTAGTTTTAAGGCATTAACACATGAAATATGCATAATCAAACACAAAATAGACGTTAAAACTCGTCAGAAACATCGATACAACACAATTCCACTCTTTAGAAGCATTTAATTTCCCCGTAATTATACTGTCGCACATTTGTTTTTTATCAATAAAATCTATCCTTTTTAGGGCAACAGTAAAATCTTTTCAATATTTTGGGCATGCTGCATGGTTACAGACTTCTTTTAGAAGAGATTTCTAATGAATACGCAGCTCTGACAATGTTTTTCCAGCGCCAAGCCTTTCCAACTGAAAAAAAGCCAGATTTTGTCTGGCATTTTTTGATTTCCAAAAAAAGCCAAAGGTGTTCAACAAAAGCCAGAACTTCAAAATCTGGCTTCAAAAAAGCCAAATTGGCAACCCTGCACTGAACAGTCGTTTAGATGAAAAGTGTGCCGCGTTCTTGTTTGTTTGTGTTCCGCTTGCACTCATACATTCGTTTGTGCCATTTGCCGCTATCTGTTACGTCACTCGCTCTCTCTTGCATTTCCTACGTGTGACCGTCTGCGGCTGGTGCAGCAATCGTGTGCACGTACAGTCGTACAGCCTGAACGTCGCGGGCCACAAAATACGCTGCTGCGGGCCGCGTGTTGAGTACCTCTGGGCTAGATAAATTTGAATGAGCTTATATGTAAGCGTGGATAGCCAATCTAAATATGTATCGAGTCTTGAACTTGAAATTTGTCTACAGCGCAAATTATTGTCCATTTCCCTCTTCCAGGTGCTGAAAACGGTCCCGAGTAACATTTTAGTATATACGCTATTGTTTACATTGTAAATTGTTTTGCATCAAATGCAAAGCCACTAATAAGTCAACTGATGTCATTCACAACGGCAAACTTTAAATTTTTTGATTACTACACCGTTTTTACATATGCTTTCGATTCGAGTCGTTTAGATAACCTTGCATACAAACAACTTGAAAGTTATCAGCCAAAAACTGATGTGAAGGATGTCGTTTGCGTTAAGATTTTTCTCACGTCAGAGAAATATATCGCAGATGAAATAGAAAACGTATAGGTCAATAACATTGATATTTGATGCAGAAATCGATAAAAGCTTGTTTAAAAAAACAGAAATGTTTACTATTTTTTTTCACCATTTTTTGTTGAGCTATCCCAGTTGGGGTAGATGCTCTTGTAGCTGAACGTTTTGCTCCATATATCATCGAATTGAAATGTTGGTCTACTGTCAGTGATTGTAGCATCCGATGCGTTTCCACTAGAACCTGAAAACCATGTTGGTTATCAGCGAACATCTTGTAAGTTGCACGTCTCAAAAACTAGATTTTTCCACTTGCGTGCGTGTGCAACGCTTTTGTGCTTGTAGGCATGAACATGCACCTCACTAAACACGTGCCAGCAGCAACAACGCTTTCACCGTCACTGGGTCAGGCTTTTAGAATAAACATTTATCTCCCACACAGTGTACATTTACACAGTACAATATTGTAGTTTTCAGGTATTTAGTAAAATGGATGCAGGAAAGACAGTAAGGCTGCTATCTCAGGTACAAGCGGCAGAGACAGGATTTTTGAGAGATCACGGCGTGGTCTTTGTGACAAAGTGCGCAGCTGTGAAATTCACAAAACCCTGAATGTCGAGGCATTTCTTCGAGGAAAACGAAGATCCGAGCTACGATGGTTCTGCCACGTGACCACAATGCTTCAATAAGATTGGCGAGGCGAGTCCTGCTGGCTATTTTCACAGGAAAGGAGGATCAGATGGCGTGATTACACATCTGACCTGGCTTGGTGTGGAGTCAGGAGGACTATCAGAGGTTGTTGAAAACCGTGAGTATTTCGAGTACTCCGAGGGCTGCTGCTCCCGCGGGCCGCGACACTCATCAGAGGAAAAGTGGGTATGAAAAGCGAGTGAATGATTTAGGGAAAAATGCTTTAGTCATATTTGCTAAGCAAATCATGACTGATTAAATGTTTCAAGGTTCGTTTATTATTTATGCAAAATGGACAGCTTCTGATTGATGCATAGCTGCAAATCAGCTGAAACGTAAGTAGCCAATTTATCGAATGGTGAACAAGCCCTCTGCTAATAAAAACTCACCAAAGTGGTTTCAGATCTCATTGCCAAACGTGGGTCAACAGTTATGAAAAGTGGTTGCATGCTATCGACAAACGAGTTTTATTAAGTTTTGCAAATACTTCCTGCTTTGTTTCTTAATGCTTCTTAGTTGTTTAAACACGTAGCTACACGCTAACGAATACACAAAAGATGATTCATTGAAACCCTATCGTGGGTATTACATTATCTCTAAAGAATTCCTGACAGCGAGAATGTTCCGCTATTGTATCTTCTTATGGTTTGTGCGGTCAATGAATGCCAACCCATATTGCAAACGCCTTGTTTTTTGTCATTTAGGAAACTCATACACGAGCGAACTAATGCTAAAGTGCACCATTGTGTCTTGTTTGCTCTTCCATAGCATAGTTAATTAAACTGTGACTTACGTGGTATGAAAAACCAGCACATCACAGCAATGGCAGCTGCTGCACAAATGATCGCTATTGCCACAACAACTTTAGCTGCCTTCATCTTCTAGATGTAATTAAGTAGTTTTGGTAAATCAAGCGCAGTTGTATAATGAGTGATAAGCTCCTAATAAAACAAAAACATTGAAATAGTTAAAAACTATTGCTAAGTATAAAATTTGTTTGTTGAAGTAAACTAGTTCTGAATTTGCAAGTTAATATTTCATTACAGTGTCTGGATCTGTATTGGCGAATAAGATACTCTCAGAATAGTGGTTCTTAACCTGGGGTAAATTTACCCCCGGGGGTAAATTTCATCATCCAAGGGAGTAAATTTACTGAACCATAAGTTGCAGAAGATGTAAATTTTTATAAATCATTCTAAACTGTAAGAGTATGTTACATTCGTATTTTCAATAAATGAGGACCTCTGAGTATTGGGGGTAAATCTGGTAATCTTGTTTGATAAAGGGTAAGATGTGTAAAAAAGGTTAAGAACCACTGTCTCAGAACAAGAGGAGTGGTTCTTAGAAACTGATAACAACAACAAGTGATGGGCAATACCTGAGGTCATGAACTCCAAGCGGTCTGAGAGCAGTCACCACGAAAAGACAAGGATGACAAGCTTCAGGGAAATGGGCAAAAACTCACCTGGCAAAGCCGAGACGGGCAATACATGCTTGGTCGAAAAGAGCTTTTAGCCCCAAAGAGTATATTTTAACGGGCGTGTCAGTTTTTTCAATAAACTTTTTGCGACCTAAATTCTAGAATTTCCTTGTATGTTCGTTGGAACATTAAAACTGCGTTGTTGTACCAAGCTTTTCTGCTTGTTGTTTTGCACAAATAAAAAATAAATTTTGCCAGCTGATACCTGATAGTAAAGATTTTTCCCTCCTTTATGACTGAAATATTTTTTCTCTTCAAGCTTCAGATCAATATTGTAACTGTTTACTCTCCGTACGTCTAATACTGATTGAACATTTAACTCTTAACAAGAAAAAGATTACTGCTGAGTTGCTCTAAGCATCGCTGAATTTTCCTTTTCGATTTGCAATTCGGAGTCAATTCAAGCGAGAATTTTTATGGGAGAGACACTTTTTTGCAAAAACCCTAAATCAAAAATCTTTCCATTTTAAACCCTGAAACAACTGCTCGTTGATTTCTGCATGAAGCGTCCCGACTTGGAAACGCGCTCCTATTGCAAAACGGTAATAATCGTTACCTGCTGTGGCGTAACTGACGGGGGGAAGGAATGCGAACCTCATCCCTGGCCATCCAAAATTAAGACCCGGGTCCTTGCTTGGTTTATACTTCGGTATGTGGTATTTTTTGGTTTTCAGTAGGTTATTGTTTCTTGCGTTTTTCGAAATATTTTGGGCATTTTTCGGGCCATTTCAGGTTTTTGTATAGACATGCACGTCCAGATTCACTATAATATTTCAACTTTTCTCTGGGTGTTGGCTAGTGGGCCACTTTCAGCTAAGCTCCCCCCTGGCTCAAAACTCTAGCCATGCCACTGCTTACCTGTACATTGATCTGACTAAGCTAAGAATACTGAGCAATCTTACAGCTTACGGAGGCATTTTTATCGAAGGATACCGTTTTTATCTACCAGTTTAACCATTGGTTGACCCTTTTTTTCGCTTGCTTAAGCTGTATTGGTTTTACAAATCTTTTTATTATTACGTTTGTTTTTCGTTTGTCTCTATTCAGTTCTAAGTTCGTTGCAATGGCATAACAAAAGCAATAACCGATACATTTTTAAAATGCTTAAAACAATGTGTTCGCATGAAATGTCTGCTAATTTTCCGTACAGTTTATAATAAATTATTACTTCCAATTCCTTAAATCTTGCTTTTTCAAAATTTTGTTTGTGCCACAGCGAATATTTGGAGAACATTCCGGCTAAATCCAAAAAATCTAACCAAAGTGTTCGCTTAAATCGTTACAAAATTCACTCATAAATATTTCAAACTGCTGCCAAATTGAATCAACTGTATCTCAGCAGACGTTAACATACTCCCTAGCAGGAGAGTCCTGATACATACGCTATTCATTACATCCAAACAGGATACGTATTTCACCAGGCAACATTCGCATGTACTGTTTTAGTTAGCGTAACGTTTCCTCTCTGCTTAGGCCAAGGAACCATTCAATGCGCCTACAGTAATGGAGGTTCTCTGTCGGTAGTAAAATCACTACATTAAAAACAGTGTGTTTCAGACTGTACTAGAGCTTTGCCCTCTGTAGTACCAGCAACTACTCTGCCATGGAACGAAGTTAACTGATTTTTGTAAGTTATGATCGCAGTCTATCAACAACACACATTCATATGCAGTGACTTCGTTCTCGCAGTTTTTGAGAACAAGTTTGCCGACCATGACAAATCTGGCTTGCGTTGAAAAAAGTGATTTTTAGTGAGTTTACCCACTACATTTTACACCAAAAATTTCAAATGAAATTAGAGTTAAATGATAAAAGGCGTATACATTACGTTAGCTCATTCAAGCATAAGTTTCTGCTTCTGCAAACAATCAGAATGTGATGTAAAGAAATATTCAGCAAAGTCAAGACTATTGTTGGGAGTGACAAAAATCAAGATCTGCCAGTGACGAAAAAGTAGGCCGTACAAATACCAGTACATTTTTATGCAAATATGGATGGGTACCTTAAAACGAGTAAACAAAGATTAATGCTCAATTTGCTGCAATGATTTAGAAGAATATTTCTTGTCTTTTCATAAGCAGAAAAGGTTACNTGCAGGACAGAACACATACGCACAGGAGGACCCTTCAGAATAGGGAATATTTGTGCATGCGTAGCACGTCTTGCTAATACCGTTTNTACGAAGAATCTACTGCTAATGTTCCAAATTATTTCATTTCAAAAATTTACATGCATCTACACATTTACATAAAACAATGCCGCACTTAGAACTACAGTATCCGTGATTTTACGTTTACACCTAGATTTAAGCATTATTATCTGGTCTGATGTAAGCTAATAGAAGATGTATAACCTGTGCTTGTTTAAGATCTTTTCCTTTAGTTGTTTGGTGAAACAAATTTTCGCGGTTTTTTACTGAACTATGAAACCGAGCAACTCCGGAGAAACGGCTGGAGAGCTGCTGCGCAAGTCAAAGCCAGCAAAAGCAATTCTGCATGGGCTAACATTGTTTGTTTTGTAGAAGACCTCACTGTAGATCAGGACAATAAGAAGCCAATGATTAAGAAGTCAGTTTGTTCACTGGAAACTGATGATGAATTTACAGTAAGATTACTGAGATACTGGTCATGTAATTTTTTTCTCTAGATACCGTGACCTTTCAAGACTTTCAAGTTTTATTTGTTTCATAAACTCTCTCAGAGTAACAGTTGACCTATTCAAACTGTAGCCCTAACAACAAAAATATTACCTAAATTTTTATGTTTAAAAGGGGACATTTTACTGAGCTACCACAAAGCAGCTATTAAACATTTTTTTAATTAACCAATTAATGTACCATGATAAAACATTTAACCAGGTGTTTTTTTAAGGAAAATATTAGGTACCCGGTATGGACCTGTAGGGACCCGATTTCTTTGATTCTAGGGACCCGATTTTCTCTGATTCTGGGGACGCACTGATAATTTTCTCTGATTCTAGGGACCTGATCTTCAATTCTATCGGGTCCCTAAAACACCTTAAAAAACCCTGCATTTAACCAATCAATGTACCATGCTTCCGCAACCTCCCAAGACAGAACCGGAGACAAGCTTTGAGGCGTTAGTTGTGAAGAAAAAACAATCCGTTGGTTTCATTAACGTTATGATTGTGAATGTGACCTCACAGAGTAAGAATCCAGAGGCTACCAATCGATGCTACTGCTACATACACAGTCCTGCCATTATAGTTGGTTTGCTGCTAAGTGTAGCAGGATGTTTTCACCGTTAGCTGTAAAATTTTCAAATTTGCAGTTAGCTGATTTTCTAACAAGATTATACCAACCGTTTAGCAGGCAAAACATTCCTGACCAAAAATTTGTTTCAACAGTTTTTCAAGATACAAAGATTTACGCCTTCTTCATCAAAAAATATTTTCTTTATGGCTCTTTAACTTGGGCCACATAAGGAGCAGGCACACCGAGCAACTGCCTTCAATCATGTGCAATTTTTGGTCGGTGTGAATGCCGCCATCTGTGTTGCTTATATAATGTGTCATCTATTCTTCTGTATTTCTTTTATATTAACGGATGTCAAAGATTGATTGTTTTATTGGTTTTACATCTGAAAATTTCAAAAAGGCTACTGCTAAAACCTAATCTTTTTTAAATTAAAAGCTGTTGGTGAAACAGTATGTGGGATTGGTAATAATCGTGAAGCAGCTTACACTTTTCTGAATTTGTTGTTATTTCATCTCCTTTAATCGGTGAGCTGATCATCCCTGGTGTCACACCTCGTGATTTTGGTCTAGATCAACTGTAGTGATTTTGGGCTGACCTGGTGATTTTTCACTGTAATCTAGTGGTTTTTTGCAAGGTATTTGTTCCAAGATCACATGTGTTGTTTCTAACTTTTCATGCCGTTTTTTCAGATAAGCAATTGATTACGTGAATCTTTGTGTGAAGAGTTCCACCTGCAGAACAAACAAAATTTTCTAATCTCAATTTCTTATTGTTTTCACTTCTGTGCTATTTATTAATGCAATGTTGGCCACGACGTTTTCTCCATTTCTTTGCAGGATCAGTGCAGTAGAAATATACTGAGAAAATATTAGGTTAATTGAATCAGACTGGCTGCTACTTGCAGCTGCATTTGCCTTGAGAAATGATTTAGTTACTTCACCAATTTTTAATAATTAATTACTATATAATTATGTTTTTGCACTTTTGTTGCAGAAAAAAAGTGATTTTTTTCAGATCTAGTGAATTTTTTTTGTGAATCTAGTGATTTTTGCAAAAAACATGAGGCAGCACTGCTGATCATAGCAAAAAGGTCGTATATCGTGGTTGATTTTACGTCGATGACGTCATAATCATTGTCAAAAGTGACTTCTGTCCCCCCGAAACTTTTCGCTGGTTGCGGCCCTGTGTGCAAGTTTGATTTGCGATGATTCAGAGTCCAGTCGGCTGATTCCTCGAAAGCATACAGAACGTCTAGAGCAGGGGTTCTCAACCAGGGGAAAATTTACCCCCTGGGTGTAAATTTTACCTATCCTGGGGGTAAATTTAATGATGCTGAAGTTACAATACTTTGTGTTTTGCTACAACGCTAGTGAGTAAACAAAAGACAGGGGATAAATTTTATGTTAGGAAGCCGTCAAGGGGTAAACGGGAGAAAAAAAGTTGAGAACGC
>JGI24158J21664_10013252_pt1 | contig 10888 bp, 10 predicted proteins | sample Ectturendosymbi3_FD_21664 | JGI IMG/M metagenome (IMG submission 21664)
AAATTCGGCTCGAAGGCAAATCTGTTGTTCACAGACACTGACAGTCTTTGCTATGAAATCGAAACAGAAGATTTTTTCAAAGATATTTCAGCTGACGTCTAAGAAAAATTCGACACATCAAATTTCTCACTAAACCATCCTTCAGGCATTCCAACAGGAATCGACAAGAAGGTTCCAGGAATGTTTAAGGATGAGGCTGGTGGGGAAATAATCATAGAGTTTGTTGGCTTGCGAGCAAAACTCTACGCAATCAAGAAACTCGATGGTGAAGAAGAATCAAAGTGTAAGGGCGTCAAGAGAAATGTCATAAGAAACAAAATTTCTCTCAATGGTTACAAAGACGTCTTGTTCTCAGGAAAAGAAGTGTTGAGGACGATGAATGTCATTCGAAGTCGCAAACACAATCTCTCCACAGAACAAGTGAATAAAATAGCTCTCTGCGCCAATGACGACAAACGAATCATCAGGCCTGACAAAATACAAACTCAACCTCATGGATACAGGACAGGCTGACATGGGAAACCAAGAGGGCGACAGGGTGATAGGGGAACCAACAGGGGAGGCCTGGCAAAGGGGGCAGGCTGTGGTCAAAGGAAAATGGGGCAGGCTGGGACATGGGGGGAACTGACTGGGGAAAAAGGAGGCAAAGTGGGGAGGGCGCAAGGAAAGACCCCACAAAACTAAGGATTTTGAAAAATGTGCTTCAATGCCCAAAACCTCTCTACTTTCTATGAAGGAAACTGACATTTTAAATAACGAACTCAACTTAACCTTTAGAAGACAATTGGCAGTAACTATTGAAACATCAACTACTGTCGGAACCATATCTTACAGCTACTGTACTATTGAAATTTGACCTGCCAAGTGCGAAACGCTTACAACTATCTGAAAGAGAAAACAGCTTCATAACTCAAACCTTCTCTGGCGTAATTAGCTGCTATTGAAAAATTAGACCACACATTTTAGAAAAACGAGTGTTGAAATCGTGCTGTTCACTTTGATTTTCGTAGGAAATACGGATACCACGCTTCAAAATGCAGTAGAACTCGTCTAATTCGTCAATTCGCTTAATTCGTCACTTTTTCGCCGGTCCCGGCAGAATCCCTATCTTTTGTGTACATTTGTGTTCGTCTAATTCGCCATCGTCTAATTCGTCAATTTGCTTAATTCGTCACCTCTTTCTATCCCTAAGAAGCGTTTAGTTCGTCTAATTCGTAATTTGCAATTTCGCTTTTGATATCTAAGCAGCTAGTACGTATGGGAATTCAAACAAATTAAGGATCGTTATTTGATAATTGTTGCGCTTCGCAATTTGTTTATCGAATTTATACACGAGGTTCGAAGCGCAACCCGACTCCCCATTGAGAGAACGCGGAAGAGTTTAATCAATTGTTGTATTCAACCATAACGCCATAAAGTTGTATTTTACTGCAAATAAGAGCACTGTGTATACGAGTTACTATGATAAAGTACACGAGCTGCTGTGTTAGAGTTTTCACCTGTTTGCATAATTCCTCAGTTCGCCTAATTCGTCACTTTTTTCTAATCCCCTTGAGGTGACGAATTAGGCAAATTCTACTGTGGGCCCAGCGCTGGCACTACATAAGCAGCTTCAATAGAAAGTGTAAGTTTGCGTAGGTTAGTGGGCGTAGAGCGGGGCCCGATTGGAAGCAATCGGTCCATCGGTGAAGGGCCGGCCCTGCGTGTTATATGTCATTATCTTTTGGATCCTTGACTATACCTCGCAGGGAACTAGTCTGATTTCTAGTTTAAGTGGAAACTACCTTCCGACGCTTCTGTACAAAGGATGCTGTAGCTGAGCCTGTTTTCAAAATCATTGAGTTCTCTTTTGTGAAACATTTATTTCCAAATGTTATCGAAAGCGTTTCTTTGCACCAAAAAGTGGTAAAAATTTGTCGTCTATTCATTAAAATACGAGGTAACCAGAAAAGTAGGAAAATGAGCTCCGATCTGTCATTGTCCTTTGACCAAAATATAAGTTTACAAAAAACACTGAAAAACAGTAAAGTTTGAATAATTACTTTATAACAGATGCTTCCACACATCAGCGCAGTTCACAACAGGTGAGACGAAGAGCTGCTGTGCTTCGTTCAATTACTGCGTTTTACCGCTTTGAAACATTACAAGGAAATGTCGCACTTTGCGTCTGCTTTGAAGCGTGTATTCCTCACAAAAAAACGTCCATCATTTCTCTGATAGTTGAAGCCAACATTCAGGAAAAGGCAAAAAACATATGCTAAATCTTGTAACAACATCAAACCAGTTTCTATACTTTGAGACCGGCCTTTTACCAGCTTGGGACACCAGGAGGGGCGAAGAGTTTTCTTAGAGGGGCCTAAATTGATTGAACTGTGTCCAATAGTTTTAAATTATATCCAACACATTTTTCCAGGGAGGGCGAAAATATGTCTAGAGGGGTGTTCTCCCCCCCCTGTGCCCCCCTTGGTTACGGGCCTGCTTTGAGATGTTAAAGATTAACAACAGTGCAGAATTTGTATGTTTACGTTCAACCATGCAGCCATCTGTCTGGTTCACGTTTGCGTTGCTTCAAAAGTCAGACCGCACACTTTGGAACTCTTGCGCTTTGGCATTGGCTCGTGAGTAATGGAGCCTTCTATTCAATTAATTTTACGATCGACATTTAAACCTTTAATTTCTCTTTTTTTTCTTAGTACAGTACAAATGATGTTGGTGAACTGACACTATTGATTAATAGCAGGCATTTCATTGCGCCGACCCAACCACCTCATGCTGCTAAAATATGCCTCAAGTTGATCCTGATTTATTCGTTTCGTAAGAACAAACGTGCCTTCAGGAGAATTTTCTAACACGTGTTCTACTAGTTCTGACACTGCCAAAGTTGATGCAACAAGACCATTGTAGGTCTGGTGGCTTAAGAACTGTTTGCTTCGTAAAGCGGGGTCTGTACTGTTTCTCCAACGTTCCAGTTCTTGCAGGAACGTTTGTTTCAGTATTGCCAAGCGGGTGTCTTGTTTCGAGCAGTATGGGCAGTGGCGATTCTAGAATGAAAAAAGTGGGGGGGGCACTGCGGGGCCAAGGAACAATTAGGGGGGCAACATAAATATTTACCTTGCATGGTGATTTTTCATTGTTTTGAAGATAAAGTTGCTTTGATTAACCCTATCAAACCCAACATAGGCTTGTGAATATCATAAAAAAGATGAACTGGCGTTATTAATCGCTAGAGACACCTAAACGCCACTGTAAATGCAATCACACACGTGTACTGCTATGTCGAAAATTCTATGCGAACCATGTAACTTCCACAGCACTGCACGTGTAAATCCAAATACTGTTTTCCGTACACAATTGTGCCGGCCTCACATGAACGAAAGCAGCTTTAGAAAGTGAACACAATTCACATGAAAGTGAAATGGTTCCGTCCACGAATTCCATCATGACACAGAGACAAGTGGGCTGTTGATATCCAACTAGTTTCATCAAAATATTCTTATTACAAAGCACATAAAAATAAACCATTTTCTGTATGTGTCAACCAAACAAACTTAAACGGGAAAGTAAGAAAAAAATGGGGGGGAAAACGGAGGGCCAAGCAAAAAACTGGGGGGCCATAGACCACCCAGCCCCCCCTTAGAATCGCCACTGAGTATGGGTACTAATCCTTGTTGTAACCAGGGGGCAATCGGGTTTTCATTAGGTCAAACCATCTGTCCATGAGCTTTGCAAACCAAGCACTCTTTTGTATTTCAAGACCACCACGTTTCTACATAAGTTAAGACATGGAGTTCGACAATAGTTGCACTGCATAAGACACGCGCATTTCAGAGTAGCTTTTACAAGAGAAATGGGCAGCTGTCAGTTTGCAACAACGCAATTCTGTAGTTTTGAATAAACTTGGCACTTTTAGTAAATGCTTCCACAAAATAAAATGCTGAACAAACTTTAAAAACTTGCTTCCATTCGGACCACTGGATCTAATGTTGTTGCAAGCTGTGTTCAGCAAATGTGGCCAGTCCCTAATCAAAAACATCGGTACCGCAGGACGATATATGTTGATGCATCTGTACGGCACAGCCAGGTTTTCATTGTTCATTAAATTGAAACAACTTTCTGTTTCAACTTCATCCATCCGCGATCACTCCCAATACATCAAAACCGCATGAAACCAGAGATTCTCCAGTCTCCCAAAATATGCTAACCAATTGTTGTGCTTGTAGATTTTTTGTTGGAAAAAATGTTATAGGACGGGAAAATTTGCACGTAACAGCCCTAGCATAAAATTGCAGAGCGTGAGTTGCTGCTATTTCAGATGAGGGTCCAAAGGGACCAAGTTCCACAAATCCAACCATTTTGTCTGAGGAAGGATTGTAGAAGATGCTTTCTTTCACTGCAAAAAAGGGAACGTTGTTATGATATTAACTGCAGTGATTTTGCTCTTGTAATTTTGACATGCTGCATACTTAAAGCATGCGTGACGTCCTGGAACGCACTGCATGTTGAATATTCCGCAAATTAATGATAAGGTGTTTTTGTTTAAAGGGTAACGAAAATCTACCTTTTGTGTTCAATCGTTGAAAGCAGAGCCGGAGTTACCAATACCCTACGTAGGCTTAGGCCTAGTGCCTCCAGATCCAAGGGGACCTGCAACAAACTGTGGTACGCATAGAGTCACTTGTCAGTATATGATCAGTTCGATAAACCTTCGTTAAAATTTTACGTTTTCATTATTCATTAAATTAAGTTTCATTCACCTAATGAGATTTCGTGTTGACAACGCCAGAGTCTTCCAATGGGTTTCCATGAATCTCAATATGACCATTGGTCAAGCTGCATAACGAAAAAAACTGGCTACAGGCTTGGTGGAAATCAGATGGCCAAACGCCGTTGTATGGTTGAGATCCAAAATATACTGAATATATCGCTGTGATGATACCGATCATGTTGCATCAAGGGATATTCGAAAATGCAACAATGTGTTGTCGAAGATAAATTTGTTTCACTTCGTTCTTACTCTCGCAACCGCTCCTTTTTGCTCTGACGTTGCTTTAGTCCAGTGGTTCTTAACCTGGGGTAAATTTCATCATCCTAAGGGGTCAATTTAGTAATTTACTGAATCATAAGTTATAACCAACGTAGATATTTATAAATTTACAAAATGTTATACACTGGTATATATTAGGCTAGTTAGTTGCAGGACGAAACACAAAAACACACCTGACATTGTTTTGTTCATAGATTGGTAAGAGGCTCCATGTCAGCCGTCACAGAGCATTGTTACAATATAGGTTTATGGATATATCACACAAACTGGGTATGTTTCACCTTGGATTATGAATCATGGTTATGCTTTCTGATAAGTTTTCTATTTTTAGTTCGTCTTTACACATGTAGAGTACCAGATTCAGTTGAACAGCTCATGCGCAACACTGTTCCTGTTCATGACATCATTTGGCCTTTGTACGTAAAAGGAGATTATAATTCAGTCAAAATTGCAAAATCCTCTATTGTGCATGGTGGAGTACGCAGAAAATTTCCGAGGGGGGCAAAGTATAGGCGTAGCCAAAGGGGCTAAAGGGGCCATGCCCCCCCGATTTTTATAAAATATAGTCATTTTGTGCTTTGAGAAGGATTTTCTGAACAAAATAGTGTTATTCGCCTAAAATTAAACATTTTGGTATGCACTGCCGAATACTGACAGTATACACTGCCGAATACATACATTTTTTATTTTTAGGGTCTGAGGGGGGAGCATGGCACAGTGTCCCCCTCCTCCGTACGCTAGTGATTGTGCAATAAATTTCATTGTTTTCACAATGGTCAGACTGTAGCGCCACTTATCTCTTTCTTTTCACAGCATGCTATAGACTTGCCAGTGGACAGCCAGCACAGCAGAGGCCTTTTTGGTGAATGAGTCATTCATGAGTTAACAATTGCAGGTTTCAACATTCTGAGTTAATATGTTGAAGATAACTTAATTAGAACCATATGCGGACTTTGGGTCCAATTCATCATAACAAATGATGTTCAAAAACCTCAATGTTTCTTTTGCTCCAAAATGCTTGGTGATGGTTCCACGAAGCCGTTGATTTTGTAAGCTCATTTTGCTTCACACCAACCAACACACGTCCATGACAATTACATGTCTTTGCAGACTAACTGTTCTCGTTTTCGTGTTGTAAAAACTCTGCCTATTTTAGGCTTCGCATCTGAAGACACGTTAGGATTGGTAGCGGCCTATTGCATTGCATTTGCAATAGCAAACGAAAATAAAAAAGCATGCGATTGAGGAATGCTTTATCAAACCGTATGCTATGAATATGGGGGAATTAATTGGTTTATGAAAGACAACACACAAAGAAACTTTGAAAAGATTATTTACCAAACAGCATGTTGTTGTACGAGTGTTATATCTTGTGATATCTATTTAGATCACGTTGCACATGAAATTTGAAGTAATGAAGCAAGAGTCCCTCTTCAGCTAGATAAGTCAACTGACGTGTATGGGGCGCCGTTCGTAAAAATATTATGTATGACAGATTTAGCACAAAAATGCTATCTCTGCGCATATTTAGCTATCTCTGCGCAGAGACAGTTATCTCTGCGCGCATTTAGCTATCTCTGCACATGTATAGCTAAATCTGCATGCATATATAGCGCTGAAGTGTGTCAGAGGAAAACATGGTATCCTGTGTAAAGAAAAACTTGGTGTTATGTTTCAGTAATCCAGACAAAAGCCAGGCTACTGCAAGGCATGAATTCCCTGGCATCATATAAAGCTAAGTAGTTTCAGTTCTGAATTATACTGGTTTGATAATAATATTGGTTTGTGCAGGCGATGGGCTACAGTAAACTTGTGGTGGTGGTCTAAGTGTTAGTGCCATATTTTGCTTAAATTTCAAAAAGGATCTTGTCTATATTTGCATGCAGATATAGGTATCCATGCGCAGATATTGCTAAATAGCTAAATGCGCACAGATATAGCTATCTCTACACAGAGATAGCTAAATGTGCGCAGAGATAGCTAAATGCGTGCAGCGCAGATATAGCTAAATATGTGCAGGGATAGCAGTTTTTGTGCTAAATCTGTCTGATATAATATTTTTACGAATGGCGCCCCATAGACAAGTCGAACTGTATCCATTTGTTGGTTTGCTGTCGATATATACATGCAGTTGAGTTGAAAGAGTGAGTTCTTCCTGTGCAAAAGTCTAGACACGTATAGCAAAGTGACTGATGATCAGGAAGAAATTAATATCTTTTAACTAAATGAACTCGTGGAATCACGTTGGCTCGCTATTGCACAGGCAGTGCTCCTATGCTCCGTTAAGTCAGGCTTTACAACTCGGTGAACAAACGGGCACCGCACATCATTTCTACCCCTTGTGTTCTTCATCGACCTGCCCTGGCAAGTTAAGCCCTTCCAGAATACTTGAAAACAGTTTTGAAACACGTAACTTAAAGTGCGAATTTTATCAGGGAACAGTCTTGTGTTTTCAAAGATGAATTGATTGATTGTCAATGTTAATCAATGCTTTTTTCCACATTCATATATTGCGACAGTGACTTTTCTAAATTTTGATGTGGACTTGGCGAAGAGTTTTCTACACTGTCGAAGCACGCATTTGAAATTATCACAACTTTTCAAATACTTAGCTGTATGAGACAGGGTTCTCCTCAATAACCATGAAACGAAACGTCATTGTTGATTGATTCACAAGGTTGACATGAGAATATCTCTCTTAAGCACTGTTCCCAGAATCTCAGATATTGTGTGTAGAAAACATCACTGAGTGACTGACTGGTTGAAATTGTCATTTTTCAATAGAAGAAAAATTTAAACGTGGCTGTATATTCCTTTTTCCTAACATTTTTCCCCTTGACTCAGTGATATGCCGGTTCGTATGAAACTGTTTTTAGAATTTCAACACCCTCAACAAACGACCTCGTTTTCTTGCTTGCTTGTGAGAGCAGTTTATTAAAGTTTCATCTCAGATGCTGATAAGTTTTATATTACCATAAAATTGCTTCCAGTTACACTAAAATTCATATACAGTATCTGAATGTAAGCTTACAACGTTTTTTTCAGCAGAACCTGACCCTTTTTCAGAAAAATCATGAATTGACACACCAAACATGGTTGGGGGTTAAAGGGTAAATGAAACAAAAATGGTTAAGAAACACTGCTTTATTCTGTGCAAACCCTAGAAATTAGTCCTATACACCAGTGATCTTCTACCTTTTTCGTACCGCGACCCAGGCCCGCAACCACCGGGGAGCATTCTCCCCAAATTTTGTTGTGACAGAAGAATTTGTTTTAAATATATAATAAAAACCGGAACAGGACTTTTCGGTCTGGCTGTTTCGGTCTCGAGACATTTCGGTCAGACTATGAAATCTTGCAGAAATTTTACATTAATGCAAAGTACTTAAATCAATGACACGTTTTCTTTGAACATACGTTAATCAACGAACCAGGCCAGGAAAAACTGGGGAATTTGGGAATGTCATTCCCGGGAAATGTGACAAGCTCGCAGGAAATTTTTTGCAGTAAAACTATCAATTTTTGCAATTTTTGAGGAGTTAATAAAATACTTGCTCTAAGCGCGAATCGACTTTCGGTGCAGCAGGTCACATTGCTCAGCTTTCGGAAGTTGAGCCATTTGATGCAAAGCGCACTCCCTCCATCATCATAGGTTACCAAAGGTCGAGACATTCCACTCAAAGCGTGCTCCCTTCACGAATCGCAATAGCGGCAAGCGCTGTCGGCAAGGAATTTTACTCGGCATAAAGTTCTTAGTTGTCGTGCAAAGTTACTGAATCAGTGGTGTCTCGGGCTTAGCCAGAGTCTTTGATTACGATTTATAATATTGTAGAATGCAAGCTTGATCGCTTTGTATATTTGTTCCACCATACACTTCACTGATTATTGTTGTTAACTTGGGGTCTATGCGTTGGGCTTTGTTATTTTTCAAGTCTTTTCGTTCCATGTGGTTTCACGGTCATTCACTCGACCAAGTCATGACTCGACTCGAAAAAGTTTTCGATGACTCTGACTCGACTCTGAATCGAAGGGCTTGTGACTCTGACTCGAGAAAAATGAATTGGGCACATCACTGGATATTTGTCTTGGAAATGCGCAGCCATGGCATTTGCTTTGTGTTTTCTGTAAACTTTCCACAGGTTCTCAATTCTCAATTCATATATGAATTGTTTTTTACTCTCTTATATACTCTCAAATATGGGTCCATTCTTAGGTTTTTGGTTTGCCATCCAGTATAAGCAGGCACTAGTGTGCGGAGGGGGGCCACTGTGCCATGCCCCTCCTCAGACTCTCAAAATAAAAGTGTATAAATAGTATTCGGCAGCGGCTTAACTATAAAGGGCCTCAATTTAAAATAAACTGACTTTGTTTTTTGGTCACTGATATATGCACTATGCAAATTTTTTAATGACTACTGTATGTTTCCTCTGATTGATTTTCATTTTACGTTTTCATTCTTTCACTGACAAAATTGCTTCACACGTGGCTGTTAAGTAACTTAACACAGGTAACAATGAACACCAGAAAAAAGCTTTGGCTGGTGTGAGATTTCAGCCCACAAACTTCAAAAAGCGTCTTTGATAAGCAATGCATGTCTAAAACGTATAACATCCAAACACGCATATAAGTTTATTTCATGAGCCTCAGACAACAAAAGTTCAGTTTAAGTCTCGTAAAAGCATTATACTAAAACTTGCTTCCAGAATGCACAAAAATGCATATTTTCAGGTGTTATTTTGCAAAATTTTCCCGGGGCATGCCCCTGGACCCTCCTAGAATGGTCGTGACCCTAAACTTGATTTGTGACGTCACACGATTGTGACGAAAGTTTGCCCCCCTCTCGGAAATTTTCTGCGTATGCCACTGTAAGCAGGCATGTCGTGTAAGCTTATGCTTTTCTCCCACATCTTTCTTCCAATCAGGAATGTGGTATTTGTGCAGTATATGTGTGCTATAAGGCATGACTTCACGTGCTGCCATTTTGAGTGCATCAAGCTTCAAATTCTGATGTTTTTTACAAATCTTCATTTTTCCTCAATTATTCAACGCTCCTGTTTGATGGAGACCATAGGTGGGGGAACCGGAGGGGGGGGCGCATGGGCTTAGGCCCCCCACACTTTTATTTCTGGGGAGGCCTGGCCTCTCCAGTTTTCAATGTCGAATTTTGCCTAAATATGTTTAAGAACCACAATAAGCAGGCTATTGGGTCCATTGTTAAAGTAAATCGTTTAATGAAAAACATGTTGCAGAATTTTGGCAGTGTATGTCAATATTATTTGTATTATATTTATCTGTAATTTGGAAGGATTTCGTATGTGTTTGGCAAAAGACACCGTGCACAGTCTGTCATCCTGCTATGGCTTGCTTACCGCATTGGTGTTGTTCAACAGTGTTGCCATATGCTGTAATACTGTAATACACAGGGTTAACCATGGGACATATTTATCTGTCCCATTCCCATCCCATAGCAATTTATGCCTGTTCCGTCCGATCCCATCCCATGGGACGTTTCCCATGGGATTCCCATAGGAATGACATTCCCATGAACAAGCCCAGGGTTGTCCTAGGGTCCCATCCCATGAGACGTGGGTCCCATCCCAGACAAGCCTAGGGTCCCATCCCATTCCCACGGACAAGCCTGGTAATACAACACAATTTTTCATTAAAATTGTAGAACTTTACATGTTTGTGTTGTTAAGGTTAAGTTAGACCTTAACACGTTATCAGAACTGTTTCATAAAAGATCATGAGTACATGAAACACTCCTTGAAGAATTGTGGAGAAAAGAACATGGACAATCCTGTGTGAAAACTATTGTGTTCAGTCATGTGTGAAGTCATTGTA
>JGI24158J21664_10013253_pt1 | contig 10887 bp, 6 predicted proteins | sample Ectturendosymbi3_FD_21664 | JGI IMG/M metagenome (IMG submission 21664)
ATGTTTTGGAACGTCGCAAGTGCGTGAGAATGCGATTTCACTGCGCAAATGGTCTGGTTGTTCTGAGCATTTGCGAACCCTAGAGGGAACATTGGGTCTAGCGGTCTCTTGCATCAAGACAAACAACTCAGTACATATACGCACTGCACAAAAATACTTACAAACAACATAAAGTGACGAGGGCCCCTCGTCCACATCTGGCGCTGCACATTGTAATATCGTGCTTCTGATGCGGAGGTTGCATATCCCAACTGGTCCAAAAGCCACATGAACAGTCCGCTAAGTTCGCAGCAAATACCTGCTTGGCCCTTGACCACAATTTTCTGGTATGTTTCTTCCAAAACCAAACTGGACTTTTTACCTCCAAATATATCCAGGTTGGAGAAGGGAACATTCATTTTATGAGCCAAAGCCAACGCTCTAAGGTTTTCAAGATTTGGCTCCAGCGATCCAGAGTAGTTTATTCTTTGCAAATAGGCCTGCACATCCATGTTGCTGGAATAGCCTGAGCTTTCTGGGAAACAAGCAGAGGTTTTTATGGTAGTGTCGCTAAAGACATAGCTCTACTCAATTGCTATATCAAGTTTTTGTAGTTCCAGCGATACCGTCCATCTGATGCAATACGACAATTCTCAGATGACAATTTTCACTGTACAGAACGTTTCTGGCCAAATTTGAATAAAAAGTTATGAATTAGCAGCTAACCAATTCATCGTGATGTCGCTTGGCCATGCGTTTCAGTTGTTAGAAGCAATGCCGTGTTTTTTCATGTGCAAGTGAATTTGAGGGGAACACCGGTAATTTCGACTTTTTACTTTTGTGGAAGCAGCTTTTTGCTGAAACCTACTGTAAGTTTATGATCACTGTTTGACAGTTGTGCAGATGTTCGATTGCATCTGAACAACTTCAGTACTGTAAGCTGCTTCTTTTACACCAACTTTAAATATTATTTTGAAGCCAAGCATGTGTTATGCCAAGCATAGAAATTCTTTTTGAAAACAAGGCTGTGTTCTTCCAAAGCATATGACTGTTTTGAAAACAAGCTTAGACCAAATTAAAAATAATTTAGAAAACAAAGATCCAGTTTCACTATAATTTTTTTGTGAACGTTGATGGTAGTCCACGTTCGAATTCTAAACGTTTGGGAACTGCGCAGTAAACTGCTGAACTTAGGCAAAATGTGGTTTTGAACGCAGAGTCAGCTTTAGCAACTATTTATACATGGAAGCATAAACAAGGTAACAAATTGTACACTCGACCAAAACTGTAATATTTTATACAGCGCCCAACACTTGAAGAATAAAGCATGCAAGTAATAACATCATCATTTCTACAACATCTTCAGTTATAGAAGTGACAATTTTGTATTACCGCTTGCTTAACACTTGTCAAAATAAAATCGATCTTTTTGTAAATACCCTGTTGATTTGCAGGTACGAAAGAATATTACCCGGTGTAACACCTAAAACGTGCTGTTTTTAGTCAACAAGCCTGGAATATTTGGAATTCACCTAATTGACAGGGATACTTCAAACCTGCAGGCTAGAAATAGTTGATGGTTCAAGCACGGCCTACTTAAGATACCGCCGGGTATATCACATTTCGCAGGCGATCGCTAACAGGCCGATTTGGTTTCTTTCTAAATGCAAGTAACCTCGATCACGTACCTTTAGTTCATGACTGCAACACTAATTTTAATGGCACTAGCAGTTTATTGGACTTTTTAAAAATCTTTGCCATTTTTTTGTTTATTAATCATGCATAGTCTGAAAAATAATCCATAGCTGAAGTCATGGACGCAATTTGGTGGAGGACACGGGGAGGTGTCCCCTCCCACTTTTTCAGGTGGGTGGGATATAATATGCCACGTCCGCCACTTTTTGTCTTCAGGTTTTGTATTTGGAGAAGCTCCAAAAACAAAAGTGACGTTTGCCACGTTTTGCGTGAAGTGCTTTTCATGTTAGGTGTTACACATAGCCAAGTTGACGTTGAAACAGAGTTTAGTGTGGTACCACTGGATTCTGTTAGTTCATCAATTTTTGCTTCAATAAAATGATATTTAGCATTTTTCAAGTTTCTAGAGACCGCGAAAGATGGTTCACTGATTCTGTCCGACATTTTACCCTCTGTAGTATACTGCTAGAAAGGTTATTTTCTTGAAACAGTGATAGTTTTACAGCTGCACATGTGAAAGACCAGAGTATAGCATGGATTTGGTTCGCGTAGAATGTATCTGGTTTTGCTGCAACGTTGGTTGTCACGTATTCAGAAACAGACGGCGTAAAATTTAATGATGCTAGTGTATATAGGCATACCATATTTTTGTGATTGAAAACCGGGACGCTTCAGAATAAGCCTTAGAAGGAAATCAAACAAGTTCCGGTACGGAATAAATCCTTTCAATGACCTATAATTGCAAAAAGAAAACCCCCTCCTACTAGCCAACTTTACTGAACTAGCCAATGCGCTAACAATCAACCCATTACTGGACCAGTTACCCACTACAATGACGTATCAATTAACTTTACATGTAAAACAACGCAACAAGATCACTCATCATTCTTCAGCAAGTTGATTATAAACAGACTAATCATAGCATGTGTGTGTAGGACTATGCTGCCTGACTGAATGCCTAGCCTGGACTTTTTGTTTGACCAAGCGGGACAAGGGACAAAGCCTTTCAATCGGATCTGTCCTGGTTAAAACAGGATGTCTGGTAAACCTAAGTGTATATAATGTTCGAAAGTTACATTTTCAGGCAAATATCTGCGAAGCTTATGCTGAAGACAAAAGCAGCACTATTGTGGAGACTTAGTTTTAGGATGGGCAGTTTTGCAAAAGCCTGTCTTCAACCATTAGTAAATAGGATTTCAATCAAAACGTTGGAGAACTAGTTACCTAGCTATATATTGACCTATAGCTCAAATCATAAGGACTTGACTAGGAATCAAAGACAAAATATACATTTATCCTCACTTCTTGTAATGTCGCGACAATGGTGACCAACAAAAACAAAATATATTTTTTTGTGACTCTTACACTTTGTGCTTGTGCTGAATGCATCGGTTCGTAAGTCATTTGATTTACTTGAATTTAACCAAAAACGTAATGCAGCAGTATTTTCATCCAAGTGCGAAACTTTTGCTTTACAGGCAGGCCCGTATCCAAGGGGGGCATTCGGGGCAGTGCTCCCCAATTACATTGTACCCAGAAAAATTTGTTTTAAACATATAGTAAAAACTAAAATCTTGCCCCGTAAAAATGTATTTCCCCCAAAAGCTTAATACCTGATCACACGTAGTTTTGCTGGACATTCTTTTTGTGTTAATCAGGTGAAACTTGTACATTTTTACCAATTCACCGTTGTGTGTTTTTATTTCTGTTTAATCTCAAATTTATTTTCGTGTCGTTAAGCAAGTGGAACTCTTAGAATTGAACTTTTAACATTAATTTCATCCATTAAAATCTGATGTTCAACCTGAAAAATTGACTGTGGAAAGACTGAGCTAAGTTGCATCACATAAAAAAGTCACAAGGCAACAGTCACCAAACGATCAGGTATGCAGAAATTACACTGTAGGCTAGATGGGTATGTATGCAAAGGCCAACAAGGGGAGATTGAAAGGATGCATCCACCACCTGGTAAGAGGATATCATTGGAGGTTTTGGTAGGGGTGGGATTGCAGGCATGATGCGCAGTAGCTTTGAAAATATTTGCAGCTTTCACAAAGAGCGTAAATGTGCAAGAAAAATATTTATCGTCTTTGCAACGTTAAGCAACATGATAAAGACTTCAAATCGCGCTGTAAACCACACCTCTTATAAAATGTATGAAAACTGATGCTTTCTACAATAAGAGTGATATGCACGTGCGACCAATGCGATCCAGCATTTTGTGCACTCCAACTGACTGCTCGGATAAAACCAAATTTATGTATTAGCGTGATTAGTCTTGCTTTTAAAACACCTCTATAAACAAGATTGGAAATCTGTTCGACCCGATGACTTCATTGGTTTCACACTAAACTGTCCCCCACACATTTTACAACAAAATTGCGCCCATGCCTGAAGTATGTAAGGATTCCGGAAAATCTTGACCACACTATATAAAACTAATTAAACTATACCTAACAAATCACACTGCTCAGTTTCTAAGTTAAATACGGACACTTTCGCGATCTTTAGCAAGCAAAATGCAATACATCCCTGTGCAAAAGTGCAAAATTTTTGCTATCAATGTGCCCAAATTTGTTTTAAAATATACCACAATGTCAGCACAAAATTACAAATCGTTTAGCTTCACAATATTTGAAACAGCTAGAATATTTCATGCTGCAATGTTCGTAAAACTTCTTTGCCGAACAAGTCAGTTTACCAACAACAGAGCCAAAACCACAATAGCTTGTTTTGCCTACATGCTTAGTCACATAATTCTTAAAGTATGAACGAAATTTTCTAACATGTTGCATCACGTTATTTCTGCATTTCTACCATCAGCAAACCATAATGGAAATAGAACTGGGTAACTGAAAAACTGAAGTTGCACTTGCAAATGTTCATCAACTTCCATGGTTTCTTGCACTAACGGAAAACCAGTCTTTTTATTACACACAATAGGCTATTGTAAAATACTATCCATGTATTTGTTTTCTTGCGCAAGTAACCACATGGTGAGTTCAAGCAGCTGAAATGACTTCATCAAATGCCCATCTTCAAAACTTTCCTTTTGATCACCCTGATAAATTTAATGCTTAGGAGCCTTTCTTGACAAGCTATCAGTAGGTAATGTTGAAGGTCGTTTCAAAAGTTTTCTGTATGAATTTTTGGAATTGGTTGCATTTGCAATTTTTGTTTCATTATTTTACCACATTTTATGAATTTATCTTTCAAATGTCGGTTGGCTTCCAGTCAGATCGGTTGACAAACTTGATCCACTTTGCTAATAAATCAGGTTTGTTGAAAGGAAAAAATCCATGCACTTTTTCATGTTTCGTGTTATATCCACGAGTTACAAGCATAACCAACACACTTATCAACCATTTCACCATGTACAACTGTCAAAACATATGAAGTACACTGTTAAACATTAACGATTCACATTGCTCCAGGGGCAGATCCAGCAAGTAACGTTCAAGGAGGTCGGTTTCGAAAAGATGTGGTAGTCAAGTCTCACAACTGCTTCTTTACTGTAAGAGAGAGGAAGTATGCATCACAACACTGCTGTGACAAAAAAATGGATGGCAAAATGGCCATATATCGCGAACAATGAGACTTTTTGAACAAGACGAAAAACTTATCGGCATTGGCTTTGATATGTTGTTTTCCCAATTGTACAAAATCATGGTGAATAAAGTTAATTTCGAAGATTTTAGGGGGTTCGATCACCCTCGCCCCGTGTATCCGCCACTGCACTGCAGGTATTCTTTTTGCAACAATTTATACTGGTTGGTTATCATTTTACCATCAACACCATTCACTCATTAAACAGTAAAAAAGAGTTGCACTGTGGGCTGTATAAAAATACTTCTCACATTTTCTGAGGAGTCAGGACTGCCATGTTATGGCTATCACACTTAAAACAAGTTGCAGCACATTTTGCTTTTGTAAAGAGCACAAAACCAATCTTACACTACCCTATTTGCCAGGCATGTTTACTGAATGTACCATCTGTTTTTCCAGGGTGCTGGTTTGCCTGTGGGACTAACCAGTCAAACACACTCAGCATTTCAAATATGGATAGCCAAGTCCATGCATTAAGACCAACTATAAAATTGAGCTTCTAAGAAACTTTGGGCGGATGCATGGATTGCTCTATTGTGAAGTCTGTTTTTACGTGTATTGCGTCAGTCTGTTTTTACGCGGATAGTTGATCGTGCGACCAGACGTTGCTTTTATGCAAGAACCCGTCCGCATTTGAGCGAAAACGAGAAAGGCAATCAAATGATGTTAGCAGTTTTCTCCAAGTCAGTCGTTTTTCGAATGAAAATACCGTTCAACAAGAGTGAAGCAATTGTACAATAAGTTCAATTTGTTTGTCGGTTCGGTTTGATTGACGTAACTTTGCACTTGCATTCGCCGCTCGTATCTCTGTTGCAGGTCTTCGTTTACAAATTTCAGCTTAATTATGAGTACTAGCGGTATACTGTCTAATGTCCATCACATTAGCGTGCTGCTACTCATAAACGTAGCTTAGGGACATATGAGCTATGCACACGCCCCTCCAAAAAAAATTTAGTGATATATTGTACATTCAGATCCAATCCAATAATCAGCCGCCTTTTTTGATGTTGATATAGGTCATTTTGCTAAAACATCTTCAACAAAAGCGTCGTAGCACGGCTGACTAAGCACGAAGACGTCAAAAAAACACTTCTTAGAAGCAAGGGCGTAACGACGGGGGTCAAGGGGTTACAATTCCCCGGGCGCCGAATCGCTATGAGGGCGCCGAATCACTGTGGAGGGCGCCGAAAAGTCCCAACAATGTCACAAGTGCTTTCCTCAATATAGCACATTCTCTTCCGAAAGACCTCACGTTCGAACATGGGTCGCTAATTCTGCTTCTTGCCCCTGGCGCCATCTAACCTCGTTACTTCCGTGCTCAGAAGTGCCACGCGCTTCGGCCTTGCNCTGGATCTGGCATCTGCTAGGGCCGGCCCTGGATAGCACTGACACAATTTTGCATTCACTGCGAAATACTTGTAGCCTATTCACGCAGACTGCAATTCAGCAGTCTCCGAACTAATTTTCCACAAATACGCGTAACAAGCTCGTAGCTTGCAATTAGAAATTGTGTAACAATCTTATTGAATGGATTTAGGTTTGAAGCAAGGCCACTTAATTAACGGTGATTGCTTAGAGGTGTCGTGATGAACTGTAAACGACTAATTAATTGCAAGAAACCGGATTCGAACTTTCCGTACAGTTATGACAACACTGTTGCTGCAGAAACAAATCTGAGGCCGGTCAAACTATGCACCGCGCCCTTTCGTCAGCGCAAGCTTACAACCTTTATCTTTCTATCAGTTGGAGTCAACTTTGCTTAAAATCTTGCACACAGGCCTTGTTATTGGTCGAAATACGCATGTTTAAGACTTTCTGGTATTGATTAGTCCAATAACTAGTCCCCAATTTAATCCTCTTCTGCAAGGCAGAAGTTCAGATTACTAACCTACCATAAATTTTGTATCGCACTCGCACGTATAAGCTATAAATATCAACAAATCTAGAAGAACGTAAATGTGGACGGAGCATGTCATCTGCAATTAACCAATGGATTACTCTGTCGGCATTAGCATTGCAATTATTGCTAAACAAGTTCAACCAACCGCGTTACACAGCTAACTCCACCTTGCTATCTGAACAGGAAGCTGTGCAATGTTAAAACTTCGGTCATAAGCATTAAACAAATCTTACTTTTGTGCAATACAAACTACGAGAAGACTATCTCTGCAACACATAAACTTTGCGCAAATCAATCCCTGCACTGATTACAGCGATAAAGTGCATGCCGCAGTTTTTTACGCCCACAACTATAGGCATGTCAGAAAGTTGACGTTGAACACTCTAAACTAGTGGTTCTCTAGTGGAATTTTTAATCTCTGGGCGGAAATTTGTTCCAGGGAGGAACTGGGGAGGAAAAGCTGTGGATGAAAGAACCTCAAGCTTTTATTGTTAGTTTATTCAACACATAAAAAACTGCACAGCAAGGTTGGTTTCGATGGGAATTTCTGTAGTACGCAAGCAGAAGCTGCTTTATCAGCATCGTTTGAGCCAGTTCTTTCAGTCCACTGCTTGGGCTCACTAGATCTCGGGGCAGATTTTGAGCAGCCAATCGATTGTCTCATCATCCAGAACCGTCCTGCAGTGCAATTCATGGGGAGGTTGATGGATTGGACATTGGAAGACTACATGATCAACGGTTTGGTCTTCTGCGCCACACTCACAAGCTGCAGAAGCGGCAATACCCCATTTGTGCAAACAGGAACGGAAATGTCCGACGCCGGAGCGGAGGCTGTTGAGCCGGACACATGCTGTTCTTGGCAGGGCCATTCTAGGAGGTTGGGTCGGGGATGAAAGTACGGAATCTCATAATGCTCTCCAACCTTTCCACACTCCATCAGTGATCCGCCCAGAGCCCCACACTTCTGTTATTGTCGTCAGATAAACTGATGTGTTGTTGCGCAGCGGGTAGAAATGGGTGCATCGGCGCCGGAAGGATTTTTTCCAGGGGGGCACTAGGGGACTTTTCCAAAATTTTTCTAAGGGGGGGTAAAAGTGGTGAAATTGTTTTTTTCCCCCTTGAAATTAAGAAAACAGCCTTTTTGCTGGAATTTTAAAATTTCAAGGGGGGCCGAGGACCCTGCCCCCCTCCGACGCCCATGAATGGGTGACTCGATTCAAGATGCCGTGCATTCCCACTCGATGTACAGGTGAGCACTGAGTGTGGCAGATGACCAGTCTTCATGGCACGGCATGCTAGAGACAGTGTGGCGCCTAGGGCCCCAAAAATGAAAATTCGCATCTGCGTGGAGGGTCTGCAAACGTTTTCAAAGCGCCTCATTCGACATTCTTCCATGACTAGGTTTGCAACTACCGATGAAACGAGAGAATCCATCGCTGTTCCAAAAATTTGTTTGTAGTGTATTCCACGAGAAGTAAGATTTAATGAACTTTAAGCAAAATTCATGTCCTTTAGGTCGATAGTTGACAAATTGTACGTTGACTCTGTTCGGGATTGGATTGTAGATGTTGCTCAGCTATGCATTAATGCCAATTGAATTGGAACTTTGTAAATAAAGATACAACATCAAATGAGACCATTGCTGCATCAGTTTGCAGTAATTCTTGAGCAATAGATGATGCGAAGTCTGAACAATTTCCCACGTGACGTTTTGATTTTCGAATACCGTATTTTCCGCCGAATCTTCGAATAAGCCGAGGCCAATTTTTAGCTCTCAAAATGAGTTTTTTTTCATATTACCGCCTAATAAGCCGAGGCCGTGTTTAAAAATCTCAGAAATTTATTACAATCCATCAATTTAATCATCTTCATCGTACTTTCTCAGCTAATAACACCAGAAAATGACTTGTACGACGACCAGGTATCTGCCGATGATTTGAATCTATTCTTCGATTCAACTGACGATGAAGATGATTAAATTGATGGATTTTAATAAATTTCTGAGATTGAAGTCTATATATTTTTTTGGTACAATGCTGATGATCCCCCCAATAAGCCGACCCCCAAAAATCAGGTCCAAAAATTAGGTCCAGAAATTCCGCTTATTAGGCAGAAAATACGGCAAGTGGTTGCAGTAATGAGGATAATTTTTTAGCGAACCCGTAGGTAGGTGAGTCTGGGAAAAAAAATCGGTCGTAGGGGAATGTTGTTTTCTCTCAAGCATCTAGCAACCATGGTTTGTCGACTTATTCTGGACATTTTGCAACAGGTTTCAATTGGTTTTCTTCGGAGATGATCTAGAATTTTCGGGTGGCCATTTTGGGGGTGCCTGGTGGGGGTGTCCCACCACTTAAAATGTCTGCCATTTGTCATTTATTATTCCTGGGATTATACTGGACATATTTCAACAGGTTTCAAATGGCAACCTTTCGAACTGATCTATTTCAATTTTTGAGGTATCGTTAAGCACCATGACCACAGCCACCAGATGTGACACGGCAGACCATCAGTTCCTTGTACAGGAAGCTATACCACAGGACGTTATGAAATTTGAAATTGGTTACTTTTCCAGCTAACTTAGACCCTCTGGACTCCCGCTCTAATGCGACTGAACAACTAAAACTTCCAGACATGTCAAGCGTGGGTCCTGTGCAGTATGGTACCGTTCTGGAGATAAACAGCACAGGCTCCACCATGCACATCAGAGTTCAAAACGGGCCTCATTTTGAAGCACGAACCCGGCCCGATATTTGTTTTTGAAGCCCCGTTTAGGCCCGAAAACCAAATTTGCCGAGTTAGTCATGATATGCGCAACTGCAGGATATCAAAAAACGTAATGGACGGGTATAGCTGCAGGTGCGCGGTTTTGCCATACACAAAATAGCAACCACCTTGACCAACACATTAGCTTAAACAACAACAAACTTAGCTTGTTGGTCAACGATAATTCTGCGCCATATAATGTTTTTCAAGAAAAATAGAAACTAACCACGATGGCGCTATAGGCATAAAAGAAACTATCTAGGACAGCTCTATAGGCATGAAAAGTCGGTTTGTAGGCGATCGTTTCTTAAAACAAGTCAAGAATCTCGTAAGTGATTGGTCTTTTCGAAGCAACCCTTCGTGTGCTAATTTCCTTACAGCTGTCGCCTTCTCAAAAGGAGTGTGGGACAACTACCAGCAGAGAACAAAGGAAAGCAGCTGTGTTTACAAATAGAAGAAGCTGAAGAAAAGTCACAACCACTTCATTCACAGATGTCACCCTGGTGAGCGCAAAAATGTACGTCACGAAAGAAAAAAAATATCTGAATGTTATAAAAAGGTTTTGTATGCAGGCCCGAAATCGGCCAGAAATATTTTTGACAAACTTAACCCTGAACCCGGCCCGACCCGAAAAACCCGGCCCGACTTACAACTCGGATGCGCATGCTCCGGTAAGATAAAATAATTATTTTCTAAATAGAGCGGCTGGATTTGCGAACTAAGGCAATATANCCACTCAAACTTATGTAACTACCCACTTTTAAAGACACCGNACTTCCNCTCTCAGTCATATTTTGTAGGCCAGCGGCTGACAATCGGCCTGTTAGCAACGAGCGAGAAAATGTGACAAATACCGCCGTAACTTAAGCCGTGGTTCAAGTAACCAGTCTCCACATAGGTGACAAACGAGTGAATCAATCGGCAATTTTTTTTCATAGGAGGGC
>JGI24158J21664_10013254_pt1 | contig 10887 bp, 8 predicted proteins | sample Ectturendosymbi3_FD_21664 | JGI IMG/M metagenome (IMG submission 21664)
CAGGTTAGCCATTGTGTCAGGACCTTTGACGCCTTGTTGAGAAACAATTTGTATCGATTTTTTTAAACGCTGCGCATCTTCATCTAAGTTTTTTATCCGATCGCTTCAAATGTCTGATGCTTTTTACAAATCTTAATTTTTCCTCAATTATTCAACGCTCCTATATGACGGCGATCAATTGCAATAGTTGTTGGTGCAATTTTTCGGTGTTCGCGCCTCATCAATATTGCTTTTGTGTAGCAACAAAAACCCTTTGTGTGCTGTGTGGTGCTTCAAGATTTATCTGTACCCTGTGGTTCTGCCTTCAACGCCGTTGTAAAACGTTCTGTTGTGTCTGTTTTTATCAACCGGCGTTTTGCAGAGAGTGTGGGCTTGTACTATGGACTTTGTGTCTGATTGCAAAATCAAATTAATATAAATTAAGGTATTTCTTTTCTTGTTATTCCTCTATCACCTTTAATATGTTGACGATGTGCGCAAGTCAAGCGCACAACAAGTGAAGATGTATAACTGGTAAAACACTAACCGCCAAATCCTGCTTTAAATCCAGCAAAAGCAATTGACTGTCAACCTCATGCTAAATGCGTGCAAAACTTTTGAAATCTGGGTTGAAACATTTACATGACTCCGTGTGCCAATGAGCACACCGACATCTGTCTTATTGTTGATTTAAATGATTTTCTGTTAACTGTTTACATCAAAACTTGATGTTGAAATAACTTCATTTTTCTCCCACTGTCAGATCCTTGTATGACGATGAGCGAATGACGCTATAGTCGGGGCTCTGTAAAAGTATTTTGTTTTTTTTGCTCCTACCAGTGTTGATTGTGTGCTAACACCTACTCTGCAATGCGCTACGACTAACCATATCTTGTGCTCTTGTATTATTCGATTGTGCTCGTGCTATGGACCATGCGCCCGCGACAAAAAATATCACTCATTCATCATATTTACGCGGAGACAAACAGGAATCGGATTGCTTGTTTAATGTTGGTACCGGACACGGAGCGGATTCGGACTGAACATTTTCAAAACAGAACTGGATCCGGACTCGAAAAACTCAAGAGTCCGCACACTCTGGGTGAACTTCTTGAAGTCGCAGTCTGACTGCAAAACACTGCATCCTGTCACGAAACCATCTGTTAATCAGACACAGATTCCGCATTTTCGTTCTCTGTGCTGAGAAGTTACTTTCACTCAGGCCCGAAGATAGGTTTTAAGGTTTGGGGGACAAAAAACATTTATAGGGGGGCAAGATTTTTGTTTTTAATATATGTTTAAGACAATTTTTCTGGGCACAACAAAATTTGAAGGGGAAAAATTTTTGGGGGCGTTGCCCCGAATTCCCCTCCGTGGCTGCCGGCTTGCGCTTACTCATACCTCACCTGGACCATGTTGAGGTGTGGTCTTTAATACCAGACTCCAGGAAGTCTTCTGCTACCTCTATCTTCAAACGGCAATTTAAGAAACACCTACTGCATGAAAAAGATACAAATTATGTGTTTACTTATCATTTCACGCCAAGAGGAACATAATGCTGCCCCTAGTGGTTTTATAATTTGAAAAATCTAAGTTGTCGTTTTTCATGTGCTCTTTGTTTGTTAGACTTTCTTGTGCGTATCACTGTTTGCGAATAGAATTATCTTCCATAGTTTTTTCCCTTCATCATTTTTTTAGTTCTTACTTCTTACTGTCTCTAACAATTTTTGACCACACGTAATTTCCTAACAATGAGTCTATATCCACTCTATTGTGTGCGTACTACACAGGCATGCTCTTTTCATCTGTAATTTTACCTCACCATGTTCTGTGTTCGTTCGTTTGTTTGTTTGTTTTTGTTTCTTTCTGTGCTTTATTTTCAACTGATGTTTTCTATCACTTGCCAATAAGTTTCAAATTGGGTTGGTTGACTGGATGGCCTCCATGGTCTTCACCAATCCTATGTTACACAGTGACAATCTTTGTTTTTACCTTGATCAGTTATTTTTCTGTCGTGTTTTCATTCATCGTAATTTTTATTGACGATTAGTTACTTTTCAGCGTGATGGCTTTTTGTATTGTTAGCTGAGTCACATGAAACATTAAATCAATAAAAGGATATTTCTCACATTCTATAAATCAAAGCGCCAATACTTGAAAAATATAATTGAGACATCTATCGATTTCAGAGCTGTTCTCCACGACAGCCTCGACAAATATTTGCATTTATTCAAAATCCCAACTGTGTTATACATTACACTACGAATCAACAAAAAGGCAAGTGATTACCGTAATTACAGGCTGTTTACTCTGTCTTTTCGCAATGAAGCGCAATTTCGTGTACAGCAGTATAACTCCAAAAAATATTCAGAAGGCATTGAAGACCAGTAATAAGCTTACTAGAACCAAACTTACATATATCAGCTGCAAACGTCAGGTGATTAACAGCCATATTTCCAACGTTGCATCCTGCTCTGGCTACGTGCAGCAGTATTGAAAGCTCATCAAGGTAAACATCGAATGGATGTGGAGTGAGAAGAGAACTACCCCTTGTCTTACCCCGTTGGTTAAGGTGAAGGGGTCTGAAAGGCAAGTGCCACGTTTCACTTGCATAGTCTGATTCCTATACCAAATCACCAGCAGTCTTACTATACACATAGACATGGGCGTCCGCAGAAATTTTTCCAGGGTGGGGCAAAGTTGACATTTTGCTTATGCTTTTCAGGTTGTTGATGATACAACACAAACAGACGTACACAAAACGCTTCACCTTTTCTACACCACAAAGAAAATGTCCAATGTTGCGGCAACAGTTGCATAGCTACAGTGTTTCCCCTCTAAGAAAATTTTACACTTAGTTAATGTTTGTTTTAGTGAGCATGGATATTATAAGACTGGTTAGCAGAGTTCTAAATTAATTACGAACTTTGTGAATTGTTAGAATAAGTATAAAATTTTATGAAAATACGAACGAAATACACATTTAATTCAAATATTTTCCCTTTTTCCGTGTTATTCCAGTGTTTTGGAATGTTGCAAGTGCGCGCGATGAGATTTTACTGCGCAAATGGTCTCGTGGTACTGCGCAGTTGCACACTTTAGAACAGGGGTCTCAAACACATGTGGCCCACGAGGGAGTTTTGTGAGGCCCGCGATGCTTTTTGGAAGTTTCAAATAATTAACGTTTAATTTATTTAGTTTACTCACAGGTGTTTAAAAGCGCTCAGCCAGCGAATAAACAAGTTCCTTTTAAACGAACGTAGCGACGGCCAGAAATGATTTGCCAATAGCTCACCATATCTTTCGCAAGAAATATGATGTAAAAGTTGTTTATAGTAAGGTTCAGGAACCATCATTGTTGCGTCAGCGTCATAATGAGGCCCTCGGGTCACTTCATAAGTCCTCATTTGGCCCTCGGAGCAATTTGAGTTTGAGACCCTGCTTTAGAGGGAGCATTGGTTGCAAAAAATACGTTTTATTGGCAGCAATGCTTCTTTTTCAGTCATGTTTCTTTACACATAGTATTAACCAGGGGTGGACAAACTTGTTCAAAAGCACAAACACCAGCAAGTCGCAAAAACATTTTGTTAGTGTCTAGATCAGCGTTGGGGAACCTATTTACTATCACGGGCCGAATAAACAATTTGATTTATTCCAAAAATTCAACCTTCATCTTGCTATGAAGGATAAATGGTGCTCTTGACATACTATCTAAGTATCTGTTTGTCATGGAGCTTCGTTTTGATGCAATTTTGTATTCTAAATTGCGTAACGAAAATTCTAATTCGGGCCGTAGCAAATTCCACGCGGGTCGCATTTGGCCCGCGGACCGCAGGTTACCCACCCCTGGTCTAGACAAATACGGTAAAGAATGAAAGTTCTACAGGAAATGATGTATAGTACTGTTGCGATCGGAAATTCCGAGCGGCATATGCGCAAAGCTTCGCACTGTGGCAGCAAGCAACAATAGAGTTTACATGCCATGATCACTCTATTATTGCTTGTTCGCACCACACATATGTATGGTGTTGTTCTTCACGCACATCCCGTTCGTGGTGAATCACACAATCAGCGCAACATCACCGGAGAGGTTGCAACAGTACATGTCAATATTAAGTTTTTGTTTGATTTTCTAGCCCCTAAAATCTGGACAATACCTTGCTAAAGCTGTGCGAATTAATTCTCCCAAGTGTTCATTTTTAGGGTTGCACGATGGTTTGGTTTTACCAACTTCATTACAGATAAGAAAAAGCCACAGCGATATGTCGTGCTATATACAGAAATGAGTTGAACACTGGTCGTTTAAATTCTGGGTATTTTCTGGAACCTGTCGCCTGAAATTAACTGTAGAGTGGCATTGATAGTCTTTTTTAGAGCCAGTCAGTTTCGTTTCTACAGCAGACAAGTTTGTGACAAACGGTTGGCTACCTGGACAGCCATCACTGACTACATTAAAGATGAATGAATTTACAAGGAAAGCAAAGCATGGTTTTAACTCTTGGAAATGGTCAAATCTGGTTTGGAGCTCCTGCAGTGGTCTTTCAATTTGTTTTTGTATTCTTCCGCTTTGTGGTCCTGCAATTGCTTCTTCGCGAAAAGCATTCGTCCTTATTCTGACATATGGAAATTGCAGAATGCTTTTGACAATGTCTTTAAAAAAATTTAATTTTCTTCTGAGAGCTTAAGAAGCTTAATTTGAGCTTCGGGTTCACTATCTTTGTTATCAAATCGCGTAGAATCCCTGGAAACTAACCTGAAGAGTTCGCGTGAACAAACTGATAACTGAAACGAACAAATATGAAGTAACAACTCTCTATCAATTTGAGATATTGCTACTTATCTAGAAGAGCCGCACAAAATATATCATCGAGTCGCATTGCCCACCATTTGTATAAACATACGTGCCATGGCTTACCGCTATCAGCAGTTGCTGTCTTGCTGCATTACCTGCCGAGATGTCTGCGTTCAACAGTTACAAGCGGCGAAACGGCCACTACCGTAACTTGAAGTGAACCTTTGAAGATATGTTGCCATGTTATTGTGACGGAACAAAGGCTAATATTACAACAATTCGCTGGCGAGTTTCGCAGCCTGCATTTGTAGCCAAAGGAGCGGATTAAGTGAACTGTATTTCATGACGGCATTATACCAGAACAATGAACTGACTCTTGTGCAGTGTGAGTGTCACATCGGTAAACTGTCATTGCAAGAATTCACCCAACTAATCGGAATAAACTGCTTATTTTGCGTTTTCAACAACTTTTTGCTTCTTAGTCCAAATTTCCACGGGGGCAAATGCCTGTTTTGCCACCCCTGCGGACGCCCATGCACACAGGTACATGGCCCTTAATGAATTTTTTCAACACATAAGTGTATTGCGTTTGATTAATTTTGCAAACAACAGTCTGTGTTTAGCTCTGATAAACGCCTTAGATGCGTCTAAAAAAGCTGCAAACATTGGGGTGCTTTTGTTTGCATAACATGATACAGTCCGCTGGAGTAAAAAACACACAGGCCTATTGTCAGCAGTGATTGTGAAACTGATTGCCAATGGCGGCAACAAATCTTGAAATACACAATAAAATACAAAGTGCAACTAGTTTTTTGATAATTGTTGCAAAAGAATCAGGTCTGTAATTGCCAGCATTGCTTATGCCACATTCATATTTTTGCAAAGATTTACAATAACAGGTTTTATGCATTGATGAGGTGTTTGGTAGTGCATTAAAAATGCACTGAAAAGAGTAATGAGATGAAACAAACTACACACACTGGAATCAATCAACATGGGTGATGTATTCAGCAAAAATTTTTATGTTTACCAAGGTTTATAGCAGGGGTGTCAAACTAGTTTCAGTTCAGGGACCACTTCAAACATATTTAATCTCAGGCGGGCCGGGCCAATGTAATCATTGCATAACACCCTGGTTATAAGTATTGGCAACTTTCAACTGTTATCATAACTAACTGTATATGCAAAAAGCTTATCTGAAAATGATTATTAGCACATGAAATCATCCCGCGGGCCGGATTTAACCTCGCAACGAGCCGTATGTTTGACACCCCTGGCTTAGAGGGTGTTTATATAAGAAAATCAAGCTTATTACTGTCGCGCAAAAGAATATTCATATCAGGAAAATCTTAATTGTTCTTTAGATTTTGCTTTACATAGGCGCCAATATTGTTGTTTTTTAATGAATTCAGTAAAGCTTCATAGTGATTTTTCTGCATCGTCGATGATGTCATTGTTTAAAAGCCTGTTTTATCGACAACACTTTAATTCCAGCATGGAAAAACCATAAACAAAATATTTTTCGTATATGCTTCAACTGTACTCTTAAACACATGACCACGATCATCCAGGTAATTGCATGCCTGCGAACTGCTCTTGCCCTCCGCAACGAATTCCACCGCCTGGTGATTGAAATCATTCGAGTGGAATTCTCTCAATGTTTTTGATGAACCGATGCTGGAGGGTGATGTTGTGAAAAGGAAAGACAGTCTGGAAATGCTTCACTTAAACAAAGGTTGTCTTATAACTGCGTTAGTTTTCTCTTCAAGTATAAAGTGGCGATCAGCATAAGATTTAATAAGATGGTTTGGTTTTGAGTGCAGTTCAGTTACATGGAGCTGTTGTGTATGTTGAACAGTTTCTAATGAATTGATAACGCGTTTAGAAGGTGCCAGCGAATGCAATCTGGTAAAAACAAAGCAATAAGAATAGGAAATGCGACCTGAAACGTAAAGTTAGAGCCGAAATACAATTTGTCATGGTAATCAAGCTTACTTGGTTTTGCTGGCCCGCAAATGTGGTCGTAACGAAATGTTCGTTTGTGCTCAACTTTCATCAAAAAGAACCCTTTGATAATGTGTTCAGAAGTAACTACTCTCCGCATATGAGAAGCAAGGAATCTATCGCGGATATTTTAATAGGAAAATGATTTCCCATAATACAACTCATCGTCAGTCCTTGGGTCTTTGTCAAATAGAAATGTGTTTAAAGCTTGAGATTAGCCGATCTGCTTTGTGCAGAATTTTCAGCAGACTTGGTTTGTCCAAATATAGGTAGAGTGCCGGTAGCTTTACATTTTGCTTTCTATCATATTATTCATAGCTAGCAATTACGAAGATGATGTAGTTTTTGAAAGCACGCAGACGTGCTGCTTGCATCTGAGACAATAAGTTACGGTAGACCTTGCCATGCCTTTCCTGCTGCAGAGAACCTTTTTGTGTGGTGGTGCGATTAATACTTCAGACTATGGCGAGCTCAGCCAATCACTGGTGCTTTGCCATAGAACAATGACCTTTATCGCAAGTTTCCACGTAAAGAATGCATTGTTTCCTTGGTGGATATGAGAATATACAAACATTAACAGTGTTTATTTTCAAATGACTGATTTTTGCTAGATGTGTACAGTTTCTCCGTCTTGAGCTGTGGAGTTATCAATTAAAGCCTAGGTAATTCGACTGTTTGGCCTGTTAACTGAGCCTTAGTAATCCCAACTGCGGATTTTCTGAGAGTATTAGCCGTTTATGAGCTAAATTCGCGCGCATCATTTTTTGATTCCGAAGAATCGCGCGCATCACTTTTTGATTCCGAAGAAAGTGGCCTAAAAATGTGACGGTCAATGAAGAGGCATATCTTTTTTCAGTGTGCCAAGCATGGGTTAGATAAAAGGTCAGACTTGCCAAGGACTATAGCGGTTTGGCCAAAACGTTTGCGTTTATGTTGGTGGTTTCAGTCAATGTGTGTGTTTGAGTTATCCCTTTGAATGCCGCAATCAAACGATGAAATGCTGATAGTTGATTACGTGACTTTCATCGAGTAACCGGCAAAACTTTTGTCCACGTCTTTGTGCTTTGCATTCAGAGGGATGCTTTTACTTTCGCAGGAGGTACATTCGTCACTTTTGTGTTACAAAGTTGTGGGTTTGGTTTTGAAGTTACATTTGTGATCGTGATGTCTCGGGAGCCATTATTGCCTGACGCGGATGCGGTCCGAATCGACAACGAAAAGTTGGCTGAAACTGAAAAAATCGCCCAGAAAACGTTTGAGCTTATGACTTCTAAACTGCAATTCACTCTCACTCTGCTACAGTTCTTTCAAGATTCCAATGATGGAGAAATCGAGCTGTGGAAGTTACGTCAGCTGATGGAGCATTTCGGCCAACCAACAACCATTGGCGAGTTTGTCAAGCTTGTTTTCCATCTGCGTTTGGATGACGATGGTAGGACTTACTACCAGGGCTTCATCGGTTTGGAAAGAATTTGCGATACGGAATGTCCAGACGATGAAGCGAAGCAGTCAAGTTCGAAAAGTCCTCGTAAATCAGATGCAAGTAAAAGTCCACAGTCTCCTTCCAGGACAAGTCCTAAAAGTCCAGGATCAAGAGGAGCCAGTCCGAGAAGAATGAAGTTTTTCGAACGTTCTCCCTTGGTATCAAAACTGAAGAAGATGTTTAACGTGACCACAGATGTCCAAACAAACCAGGAATCAAACACAAACTTACTTCACATTTTTCAAGCTTTCGATCAGAAGAAGACTGGAAGACTGGGATTGGTTGATTTCATAGAAATACATGACGCCTTCTCTAGCGCTACTTCAAGGGAAAAGCTGGGTTCAGTGTCGGAAACGATCTTGATGGAAAGTGGCGAGATCAATTACGAAGTTTTGATGAATCTCCTCAGCAAAGACGAGAGAAACCCCGAACAGATCCTCACTAGCGACGATCAGGAAGAAGCTTGTAACTCGCAGCTCGAATCTCCGAAAGATCGAACTGAAAGCTTCGGACGTAAATTCAAGAAAATATTTTCTTCTTCCGAAAGTAAATGCAAACGTCTTGCCAGCGCTCTAAAGCCCTATTGCAGCACTATTGGTTACTTCATTGGATGTGACAAACGCGCCGAAGGAATGGTTAGTGGTGCGCAGCTGAAGCAAATTTCTAAAAGCGCTCTCTTGCCAGACCATCTGATTAACAGTTTGCTACTGGCTTGGAAGAAAGCAGATGATGAGTACTTAAGCATCGACAGCTTAATTGCAATCTGCAAAGCGTCTTTGAAGTAAGATAAAGCAACCAACGAATCCAACTGCCGAAGAGAACCACATTTGTATTATCTGTGATCTGTATTTATTTTCCGCACCAGATTGTCTCTCGTTGCATTCACATCAAATATACTCGTTGCAATTCAAGATTTTGTGCACGTAGACCCGAGGCGACTTTTCAGCGAAGTAGCGTCAAGGTTCTAAGGTTTGACAAAGCATCACGGTGGTTTCTACCACAGGTCTATTTGCACCTGGCGTTTTTCAATGTGAGCAGTTTTCATCTCATTCTCATCCAAAACCATGCAATGAATGAACTTTATTTGGGTGTCTCAGGCACAACGCCCATATTACATCAGTTAAATGAACGTAAATACAATGTTCATACGCAACGCGTCACGGGGTAGGAGGTACTTGATGCACGCAGTTGATACTGAAGAGAACGAAGAGCATCTATTGCAGTTGGCGATCGTAACACAGAAGCGTCACACGAGTGGAGATTTTGTGAAAAGCCTCACGACAATTTAGGCGAGCAGTTTAATAGTTGTATGAATAAGCGCATTCTAAGGACGGCAAAGCCTTGTACTTCGTCCAGTCATAACTTGCCGAACGACAGAGCTAGAGAGCTGTTCAAACACTTTCAAAGAAGCAGGGTTTCGTAGGTTAGGTTTAAAAATAATTCAGCCACGTTTGGGCTTGAACTTTTTTGGTATGACGTCACGACTGGGGGAGATTAGGAGATTTTTGGATGACGTAATCAGGGCCTGAGATGAGTTTGTGACACTTAACTGCTTTTTAAAAATGAACTAGACGAAAATCTGCTTTTATAGAGCCCTTAATTGACTATCTAGCCAGCGTTAAGTGTTGGCAAGTTATGGCCAAATATTGATAATTAATTAATGCCCTAAGGAATTCATTACTTGGTTGAAAAACACACATAATAATCACCAAACAGCAGGAGTAGGTGATTCACAACCATTTTGTCCGCAGTGCAACTAAAGACAAAGAATCAGTGGTCAATGATTTGATCGATGAAGACGGGGTTTCAGCTACGACGAGTTGTTAAGCACGCAGCAGAAGAACGACAAGAAAAGTTTACAATTGGAAACCTAAGTTACGTTGAGATCAAGCAGTTACTTCAGTTAACATTGTAGGCCTAAACGTGAATTAATGTGGAAAATCAGCAATTCTTTTTTCTTAGTTGCAGGGTTTTGAAAAGGTTTCAGGTTCGCTGTTCAGTGGATGGGCTAAATTAGTACAAGGCCACATAGCCGTGTAACCACCTGCAATGACTTCCTGTAATTTGTATGATTTGTCTCCAACAACTGCCTCAAATATAGGTCAATCAAAAAATGCTCAATAAATTGCCAAAGCCAACTTGCTTTTCCATTGCAATGCATCTGAATAATATTTAGGCCAGACTTGTACACGTTCCCAATCTTAAGAAATTAGAACGGAACTACAGTAGTATGATCTGGCAATGCATTTTAGCCTCATGTTAATTGTTCCTCTCTGCCAATATTGCATTTACATCAAGTCAGCTGATGAAATTTTAATCGGCAAATACATTCTGCCAAGTGCGTGGGAAAGACCTGGAGTCAGGGGCGTAAGCAGGTTAGATGGCGCCCGGGGCAAGAAGCACGTTTGTCGCCCCCATGTTCCAGCCTGAGCACGTTTGTCGCCCCATGTTCCAAGCACGTTTGTCGCCCCCATGTTCCAAAACGGCTCTCAAAGCACAAAATGACGATTTTATAAAAATTTGGGGAGGGCATGGCTCCTTTGGCCCCCTGGCTACACCTATGGCCGTGCTAGCGGTGTTCCACTGCATACAGGGGCGTAACGAGGTCAGATAGTGCCCGGGGCAAGAA
>JGI24158J21664_10013255_pt1 | contig 10887 bp, 9 predicted proteins | sample Ectturendosymbi3_FD_21664 | JGI IMG/M metagenome (IMG submission 21664)
ACCATTGGATATCTGCTTTATTAAAAGGACGTTACAGGTCCACTGTTGCAAGTGAGCCCGTGGCCTGGTGCTTATTGCGTCGATCCTCTCCAGTACTAGTAAGCTATAGGTTTGGAGTTCGATTATAGGCCAGTGACATGTATATTGAATGTGTAGCCTTTGTGTCTCACTGTGGAAAACACAGCTGCAAAAAGTTCAACAGGATATGAGAGATGCAACCTTTCGTGAAATCCAGTCGTCATGCCCTGCCTTGCCATCGGAACGCTTTTACCAAATTTGAGCGGCCAAGGCTTTGGAGACCTCTGCATTTCCACAAAGAAGAGTTTTTCTAAGCATATACGTGTGAGTGTGATCTTGTGCACCGTTGATATATAGCCTACTGGTTGCAATAATTGTTTCTTGTAATAGCTTTTTATGTACGTATGTATTCATGCAACTATATTTTGTCTTATGCCTTCCTAAAACGATGGGCTATATTTAGTTGCAACTACCCTCACCTGTAACTTCAATTTTATGAGAAGTCTATTGAAACTCGCACCAGGGTCACAAGAAGGCTTGCTCAACTAACGTCGTGGAATTGTTTAAGAGATACAAATTCTTTAAATCACACCACTGATGAGGTTCAGTTTTATATTTATAGCTGTTTACTCGACATCTTAGATTAAAAAACTACCACACGGAAAAGCCTTTTATTTTCATTCAAGCAATGCATTGCCTGCGCTGGAATGTTTCGTCCATATCTGAAAACCAAAGTTTAGTTGCACGAAAACTGTCACACAAATGAATACGTATCTTTTCAAGTCACGGTGATTGTCAGAAGCCTCAACTTTGTATATGACATTGCGTACCTGAGCATGGCTGGTTTTCATGTTGGAATACGGAGAACCTTTTTCAGAAGCCTGAAAAGGAAGACAAAAGCGTAAGTCAGGTAACAACACTGCTATGAATTAACTTTCCTGTAAACTGAACGTGTTTCAAGAAGAAAATCACAAAGTTAGATTGTTGTAGGTAAGAGAATACAAATTGTGGCAAAAACTGTCCGTCGGCATAAAACATAGGATTAGACACCCTTTAATACACTCAAGTAAGTAGTCTCTGCAAAGGTGACGCAGTCAAAGGAATAAGCGATTTTATTTTTTATACAGGAAATTGATTTTATGCACGCAACCTCAGCCAGAAATCTATTCAATTAGAACATTAAAACATTATGCGAGTGCCAGTGCTAACGGAAAGATAGGTTTTCACGTAACTGAAAGTAAGTGACTAGACTTTCTCCACTTTCGCTGTTGCAGATAAGACGGGAAAACAACGGAATAATTTTATGTTTTTACAAATTCGATCGCATGGCCACCTTTTTTCTTAGAACGTATACCACCATATAGGAAAAAACACGCCCAAGCAGTTAAGTCACTTTTACGCTGTCACAGTGCAATTAGCTTCATTCAACTAAATCTCATTAATTTCGACACCATCTATAAACGTAATTATGTAGTTTCCAACAGAAAACAATAATAATAGCAAAGTGTTAACTTGTGGATCAAAACGATTGAAGTTAATGCCCAACAGGAAATTAATATTTTTCTGGCGTTTGCCACTTCTCGCAACGTTAATGAGATTTACCCAAATAGAGCAAAGTGTAAGTACCCTCCACAATGCGGGTCAGCAAGGAATAGATATGCAATTTTTTTGCGAGTGTCAATACTAACGGAAACATAAAGCAAACGGTGTTCATTAACATGAAACGACGTTCTTACTGTGTCGTTCGTTGCTTTCAACGATCCCGTTCAATACGCAAAGTTGTGCAGCTCTTCTAAGTGCAGACGTATGTTCTTATGACTACATTTGCAGTCAATCAAACTAAGTTTTTCTCATCGACGCCTACACCCAGGGGGAGGCAGATGTTAACTGAAGCGAGTAATTTGCAGAGCGGTGTTGAAACATATACTTTCGGCAGAAAATTTCTAGAATAATTTTCAACGCTTTTAGAGAAAAAAACTCAAACATTTTTCAAACGTTTAAGCTTACAATTCAATTATATCATTAGTGAGAATAATTTTGAATGAAACGTAACAACGCAGGAAGGTAAAGGTTGCTTGAATCCTAGTATATTTGCTTCCGAAAGACCTCAGGTTCGAACATGGGAGCGCCAAACTTGCGTCTTGTCCAGGCGCCATCTAACCTCGTTACGCCCCTAGCAGTAATTCAGTACTCCTTTTCGTTGTCCATGTATATGAAGTGAGTAGTTGCACAATTGCATAGCTACGTAGGTCATAATTCTTTGAGCTAATCGAGCACGTTCAATGAATTTTTTTCACATAGCGGCAAGTTGTTTGCTAACCTATACATTTGTAGCTTCTTACACGCTGCATTATGGTTCAATCATCAGGGGCTTAACGACGAGGGCAAGGGGGGCTTAATTACCCGGGCGCCGAATCACTCTGGGGGCCTGAAATACTGCGGGGGCGACAAAAAGTCCCAACAGTGTCACACGTACTTTCTTCAATACAACACATTTGTTTCCAAAAGACCTCAGGTTCGAACATGGGGGCGCCAAACTTGCTTCTTGCCCCGGGCGCCATCTAACCTCGTTACGCCTCTGTCAATCAGGAGATTAGTTCCGTCTAGAAACTCATCCACTCACCTTTATGTTGCAAAACTACGATGCAGACAAACTGCAGACTCACGAGCTGCACTGGCAACAGCCCTGACACTGGTTTTTCGTTTTCATTTTGGTGCCTTGTAAAATCTTGAGTCAGTTACAAGTTTTCCATATTGCATTCCTATTTTTACTGCTGCCTTTCATTTTCCTTTCAAGGCGGTCATCAGGCATTAAAGAATAGACTTGTAAAAAAATCAGACCAAATTTGTACAGCCCGGCTGTAAGTCGAGAACCGTGATAAGCGCGAGCGACCGCGTTTGTGAAGGCTGGACAGGGTTACCAGGTAGTCATAAGCAAAAACGGCCAGATCAAAAAAAAAAGCCAAATAGCACCGAAAAAAGCCAAATACAAGATAAATGCACAAGGACACCTTCAAAACACCCGGACGCGCTTTCAAAAGACAATATACACATATTTTATGCATAAAAAGAATAAAGCTCACTCCATTAGTAAGCTTCTCGAAACTTTTGATTTTGCTGAGGAGTAACCTGAAACGGCAAACCTAAAAGCATGAAGTAAGCATAACAAAAAATTATAAATTCTCGTGCAGGGTTTTGAATGAAAATTTATCATTCTGTGTCCAGAAGCAGTGTCTAGAAATCTGCTAGTGCCCAGAAATCTGCCAAATCGACACAAAAAAATCTAATTCGCCAAAATAAAAAAAGCCAAAGGAGCTGAAAAAAGGCCAAAAATTACAAATTTGGCCTCAAAAAAGCCAAACTGGCAAACCTGTTGGGCAGTTCTCACGCGGCAAAGAAACAATGAAACAGTGGAATTATTACGAAACAAAAAGCATTGTTCACGCTATTCCATAAGAGGTTGGGTAAAGTCCGGCGCCTACAGCCTGACGTTTAACTAAGCGAAGAACATTGCTTATTTTATAGTGTTTTTTAATCTGTTTCTACTTCCATGGGCACCAAAAAGGGGCGCATTTATGTCAAAGAGGCGTCATTCAAGGGGATGACACAGACGTTTGGGGAGGCAGTTGCCTCAAACTGCCCCACTCCCTGGATCCTCCACTGAGCTGAGCTGATCACATATCAACAAAGCTCTGTTTATAAATGTAAGTTACGCAAGAATTACATCTTGATGTCACTTGTAGTTACCTCGTCCTCCTTCAAGACAGACCTGAACTGGTTAATCAATGATTGCACAATGGTTTGACTATCTCTTTTCATGTCTTCGAACTCGTAATCAGCGACCAATTTTCCAAATAGCTTCAATGCTTCTTTTTCTGCGTGTTTAAGTGATTCCAGTGCATCTTTTCCAGGTGCGAATGCTTCCTGTCAAAGTTGGAAGTTCAAACTGTAGGTGATCACGGAGACTGCAAACACGACAGACTATTTGAATGAAGTGTACTGCGAGGGCACGAAAAAGAGCAAACTAAATTTTACCAAAAAAGTTTAATCTTTTGCTGATCTCTGCAGAACGGGCAGATATCTTCACTGTGTGCAAAAGCTCTAAAACTAACCACATTTATAAAGATTTCATAAAACATTCTTTAAATTCTACAGAATACGTTTAAACATTTCAAGCAAATCCAAGTTTACCGATTTTATCAAAAGCGATATTAAACAAAAACGCTTTTAAACAAATAGCATTGTTCCAAATTCGGGTGGTACACAACTATCTTTCAACTGCGTTCACAGATTTCGAAATGAGTAACATGTTTGAAATATAATATAGAAACAAGATGTGAAGTGCAACAAAGTGATTTTTGATTTTGATCACGATTGCAAAAAAGATGTGTAAATCACTTTAAAACAGCAAAGAGCTAATACACTTACAAATGAAAAACCAACCAAAGGATTTTTCAAGGTGAGCACCTGTCACAAATTTACTGTTGCGACCGAATATCATCCATCACAAAATCAAGTACGAATTTTTTTCACCTCGAAAACTTTTTGAAACTTTTTCACGGTTTTCATTTCCGCTTCATCATATCTTGCTTGTAGCATGTCCTAAGAAAGTGAACAAAAACTCGTTTGATTGTTGTTTCTGACAGTGGCATCGGCGCGTGCCTTAGCTATCCGAAGTAGGCCCAATTGTTGTTGGTGATAATCTTCCAAGCAATGCTTTGCTACTCATAACCTAATGAACTTCGTTATGTTCAGTGTTTTAGCGTAACTACCTGCAACCACAAGACGTTCAGGCCCGTGGCTGCAGCAGGGTCCCGACATGTGGAAGTTCCGCCCCGGGGCGAGTCGAAAAGTGCCCCCCCACCACCACCAGCTATTCCTTCTTTTCGCAAGAAGTGCCGCCCCCCCGAAAAGTTCCACCCCGGGGCAATGCCCCCCCGCCCCGCCCCCTTTTCGGGGCCACAGCACTATGTGACGGTGACGATATTATATCTACGCATGTTCAAGAAATTGAGAAGCTGAGTGCTATTGCGCTTTTGCCACAACGCTCTATTCATAGGTGATTTACATCGACTAAAACAGTTGTTCCCAACCTTTTCAGTGTCATGGAGCCTTTTGACGATTTGGCTGAAAGCCGTGGGCCCCGGGGATATCTAGAAACTCCTAGATATCCCTGCGTGGGAATTTCTAGATATCCCTGCGTGGGCCCCTTTAATAAAGCGAGTAAATACTATTACTTATCGCCAAAAATCCTGAATGTTCCATATAACTGAATAAGTGAGAAAGAGACATTATTGCATAACAATCAAGCTGTTTAACGAATGAAATTGTTTGTAACAAGCGCTGCTAAGGAGGTCGGGATACTTGCATGAAATTGGTATTAGATAGAAAAATGTGAAGAGTTTGTTCATCACGCATTGAAATATTCAGCAACGGTATTGCCCGATGATGATATGCACCAACAAACTTTCAGTCTTGTGACATTTGAAACAACGTGATGACTGAAACGAAGCTTGGATCCAGACGTAAATCTGGTGAAATTTTATGGCATTTTCCAAGGCGTGAAAAATATTTTCCAGACAAAATCTAGCCAACTTTTTCTTTTTTTAGCGTAAATTTCGGCAATACTCTGTAGCTCGCTTTTTCACGAAGGTTTGTGGAGGCGGAGCCAAATATTTTAGATGCCTGGTGCTGGTGCCGGAGCCTAAATTTTGACTTCCGGGTTCACAACCGTGCTCCTCGGGCGTCATTACAGGTTGGTTAGCTGCGCCAGCCTGCAGGGTATGGTCACCTTGTGATGTTTTAGTGAGTGTGAGAGTTAGGGTTGACAGGTTGAAATTAGAGTTAAGGTTAGTGACAGGGGTTAAAAATAAGGTGTAAGTCAGGGTTGGATTTAAAATTTTGGTTTTTCTAATCAACATATCATTCTGCTCATCAGCGTTGCGATCGGAGGACCCAAGTGCCAAGCACGTGAAGCTTAGTTTTTACGCCTGCCTGGTGTTCTAATTTTAGTAAGTTCTGAAGTTGTCCGACAGCCCTCTTAAGATACAGTGAAACAATTTTGCGAGAGTGTCTTAGTCTAACTTTCTTGGTTTTTCACCGCTAATGTTGATCTGAGCCTTGACTGTTCTTAAATTATGAATTATTTGTAGAACGTGCTCGCAAAAATGGATATTAGGCAGTTTATGGAAAGCAAAAGCATTTCTGATAGCCGACGTGCAGAAAACAATTCGCACCATCTATTTCAGAAGTGAGTTCTGTTGAACCAGCACAGACAAATGAGAGAGTTGAAAACCTAGTTGCTGATAGTTCAAGTCCATGTCAGACTCAGTTGTGTGAAGTTCACAGTGATAACGACATTCACGCGCCAATTCACCAAAAGTTGTAACAGATGACAGAAAGTACACCTTTGTGGCAAACTCGTATAGCCTACAGCTCCACTTGAAAAAGATTTCAAAATAGATGCGAATGGAGCGTGTGCTTTCATGGGAAATTTTCTTTGTGGTGTAGAAACAGGAAAGCGTTGTGTGAACGTCCATTTGCATTACAACGTCAGCAACCTGAAAATGATAAGCAAAATGTCGACGTTGCCCCCCTGGAAAAATTTCTGCGGTCGCCCATGGCTACTTTAACCCTTTCAGCAAGCTTTCAGGTATGGACAAATCAGTCTAAGCCAACCATATCTCTCTCTCTCTCTCTCTCTCTCTCTATGGCCTTTCCCGTAGTGTTCGACGATCAGTTCGGCGACGATTGCAGTCTGTGATGAACGTTTGAATTGATTATGCTCGTCTGTCTTGTAGAAGGGAGCGCCAGGTAGCACGCTCCAGGGTCAATTGTTCCCATGCAGGAAATTGAAAACTAAACAAAACGTATTCAGACGACACAACCGTTCTTGAATAATTTACTTTTACTACACAACTGTTGGAACAAATCTACACATTGTTCTGTTCATTTACATTGCTTATTCTTGATTCTTGAATGTTCAATGTAATGAATAGTTCAAAAGTGAACAGTTTGAAAACTATTCAAGAATTTTCAAGGACGCCGGAAGATATTCAAGGCCAACAAGATGTTTTCAAGAATCAAGGACATAACAAGTTTTGACAGCAAATTTAAGGACAATTCTTGGCGCTCAAGGACGTCTGGCAACCTTGGTCGCAATTCAAACGGCACTGTTTGCATCCTGGCAGCACTTTGGGAAAGCAAAGGGAAGGACTCCAATCAGGACTAAGGCGAAAACAAAGCTAGATATCATTCCAAACAAGACACAATATTTCCGGTCAATATGGAGCCGCACGCCTCAGGGTGATTTTCGCAGGCTTGTCGACGTGAAACTTTTTCTGTGCCATTTCATAGCAAACTTGTGACTGTCCCGACACATGCGATTCTCACAGCCTGGTCGTTCAGACATACGGTGGTAATCAAACGACAGCTGTATAAAATAAATTGATAGAAAGATCCACATTTACACAACTCCTTGCTTTGTTTTGGTATTTTGCAAGGAAGATCTGTATTCTTGGTTATCCGATTCAATCATCTGGGCAGACAGAGCACTTTTTGTAAAAATCAATGATGTCTCTATTGATCTATGATGTCTGTATTGATATATTGATCTATGATATCTGTATCAGCAAAAATCTATGGTGTTCCATAACACAAAAGCTATTGGCAGTTGCTTCGTTCTTTGCATTGACAAAACCCCTGATATAAATAAGTCGAAATTTGCCCCCAAAGACAGGAAGATGTTGTCGTACAAGGACCGTGCAAAAGGCATCTGCTATACGTTGAGTGATTCTGACGCTAAGCAACATTTCTCTGCTGGACGGACTGGCATCAACCTCCCGTACGCCACATCACATCAAATAGGACCGAGACTTTTTCTTTTCATACAAAAGTAGCATCAGCAGATGTGATTCAAATACTTAGAATATTTACCGGGCAAGATATCTACTTCATCATCTGCGTCTTCCCTTTCAAAATTGGTAAACTTGAATCAAGGCCAACAGAGTATTTCTGATACCCGGATGTGAATTTTGAAAACAGGCCATAAAGCTACATAAACGAAACACAATAAAAATAACTTTTCATAAAAATGTCGTCAATCGTTACATTATGCATTTTTTCGAAGTCAGTGATATTAAATACAACATACAAATGCGTTAGCCAACATATGCCTAATTTCATTTGCTGCTATTTGTTTTTTTTAATCACCACGTCTTACATTTGGTGCTGGTAGGCTGTACCATAAACAATCCGGATGGTACATACCCTTGTTTACCACCTACCTCGTATGACATGACAGTAAAGGTTCTTCAAGGGTCTTTGCACTACGTGCATTTTCAAAGTAGCAATAGCTTATAAACCAACTGTAACTGCCGTTTGGAAAGTTAACAACAGCTGGTTAAAACCAGCAAATTTCAAAACGTAACGTATTGCTTTAAAAAATTTTGAAACTTAACAAAACGTTAGTTTCAAAAACTTTGATTCAAACTTAACAAAACGTATTGCTGAATCTCACCACTTCTGGCAACAGTGCCAAGCTACAAAAAGGTATATCCCGAAAAAAAGGGAACAAGGGACAGATAGACATTTGAAACCGATGCTGGGGTTTTTCCTTCAAAGTGTTGAAAAATGTTCCGCGGATTCTGTAAATAATCTTCCTCTATATCAAGTGGGGACCGAAATGTCCTCTATAAACCCGGCACTCCTGAAAGGTCTCATGTGAAATTATTGATGGGCGAATTGCTGCTGCACTTGCTGGTTCTTGTGCAACGCTTGTGGAGAGGTTCCTTCCCCTTCGATATCAGAATTGGGTAATGGGTATGCATCAACTTGCGGCGTGTAGCTTGTCCATGTTTAGCCAAACAATGAATACTTGTAATCAAGATATCTTCTCTGTGTTTTCAATTTACAGAGATATGAAAGTAGAGTATAGTGCATGGAAAACATCCACTAAATCGATTGACGAAACGTTGTGACTGCAGGAAATAAACAGCGTTCCTTCTTAAGGTTTGATCAACGAGACACTCTTTCCATCAACGAATTTATATAGTCAACGTGAAACATGCTAAATAAAAATTAGCACAACAAAACGCTCAGATTTTAAAGCAAATCATAACAGGATGATATTAAATTATTACACAACCTTCAAGGAAAAAACACGCTTGTAAAAAACACTTTCGAAAATAGGTAGGGTGTTGGATAGCTACGTGCTGCATTTTTATATTCAAAATTTACTTTAAGAAAGAAGTTTGGTAAAAAAGTTTGAATAGAGATAAGTTTTGTAGAATAAGTTAGAAAACAAGATAAATTAGAAGCTTTTCTTTGTGTGGATTACCATGCTATTTGTTACGACAGAACAAAAAACATTAAGATAATCATGAATGTTATTAACGTCAGGATTAAAAAATATAACTCGAAATTATAGCATATCACTTTCGTACTTTCATAGAAACAACACCAGCTTGCCAAATACTCTCCAATTCTGTTTGCAATTCACTTCTGCGTTGTTGTACCCATTGTCTCCTTGTCAGAGTGGCCGTTTTTCTGTCAAACTCTTGAAATATCTCTTGAAAATTTGCTTTTTTCGAGTTTTCCAATTCTTTTTCAGTTATGCGACCTTTCCTCATTTTCTATGCAATTTAAATATATACAAATATCACCGTCACTTCTCACTAGTAGCAATACGAAGTACATAGGTTTCATTTAAGAGTGTTTCTACTTCGCGTGATTTTTGAGCAGCGTTTTGTGAACTCGTGAACGATTCTCCACATGGTAATAAACTGCCGAGATAACATCAAGGGTCTGTACTGTTTATGTTTAAAACAGTTTTCTGATGTTTAAAACAGTTTTCTGAATGCAAGTTTTAGATAAAATGACCTACTGTCATTGAAACGCAAAAAACGCATTATTTATCAGTACCTGGTTTTTGTTTGGTTTGCTAGTCTCCGAAAATGTGGACGATAAGTTGTTGCGCGAATTAATTCTCCAAAGTGTCAATTTTTTGGAGTTGCACGACGTTTTGATTTCACGAGGTTCATCACAGGGAATAAAAATTCACAGTAATATGTCTTCATAAATACAGAAATGAATCGTACACTGGTCGTTTAAGTTCTAGGTATTTACTTTCTGGTACTTGTCGCCAGAACTCAACTGGAGAGTGGCATTGACTGAAATTTGTTAGAGCCAGATTTTCTGGAATTTTGGTCAGTTTCGTTTCTACTGCAAACATGTTTGTAATAAATGGTTGGTAAACTGGACAGCCATCACTAACTACTTTAATGTTGAATAGATTTACAAGGAATGCAAAGCATGGTTTTCAATCCTGCAAATGGTCACATCTGGCTTGGATCTCCTTCAGTAGTTTTGCAATGTCTTTTTATATTCGTTCACAATGTGGTCTGCAATTCCCTTTTCGCGAAAAGCATTCTTTCTCATTCTGACATTGGAAAATGGCAGAATGTTTTTGGCAAGTTATCTCCTTGAAATATTTTATTTTCGTTCTGGACACTTAAGTAGTCTAACTTTAGCTTGAAGTTCACTGTGTTTGCTATCAAATTGCATAGACTCTCTGGCAAGCAAACTTATGAACTCGTGTAAACACAATGATACATGAAATAAAAATTAAATATGAGGCAAAAACTCGCTATCAATGTGAGATTCAGTACTGCTATTCAGCCAGAAGAGCCACACAAAACATTTCGGCGAGCCGAACTTTGACCACCATTGTTATAGGAAGTAATTTTGGCTAAGGCGTACGGAATATATTGCTGCAAGGAGCAGTGTGAAATGTTATTCACTGATAAACCTAAGAAAGTTTGGATGCCCCACTTCATATAACACATGGTTAAATAAAGCAGTCTTTAAACA
>JGI24158J21664_10013256_pt1 | contig 10887 bp, 6 predicted proteins | sample Ectturendosymbi3_FD_21664 | JGI IMG/M metagenome (IMG submission 21664)
GAAATGTGTTCAGCAAAGATTCCATCTTTGCCAGCTGCGCGATTCAGTGGTAGTTTGTGCAGCAGAGTTTAAATTTTGAAGCTGTTAAATTTTTGAAGCTGATTAAATTTTGAAGCTGTTGCACATCAGCTCATCAATCCCTGCAAATTTACTATGTGAGTTTATATTTTGATGAACAGAATTGCCGATTCCACAGTTTTTTGATGAGTTCAGCAATGAAGTGTTTTCTCCACATGACAGTGACTGCTTTATTTCCTGTTTCTCCTCCCACTGTAGATGGAAGCCATGATTCCTTGCTTTTTATATCAGTGACATGCATTAAATCGCATACTAGACGTTACTGCAAACAACAGGGGGGTTAATATTGTGCAGCAAACAAGCTGCGAGCCTCTTTTTCCCGTTGCTCTAATGCAGTTAAAAACGTACTTTTTCGTTCCTTTTGTACTCCCGTGTATGCATCACAATTATGGTGTAATTTCAGGAAGTCATGCCTGCAGAGATTGCGTGTGGCGTATAATTTTGGATGCATAGCTCTATACAACCTTCCCTGGAGAGGGAGTGTTAGTAGCCACCAGGTTCAATGTAACATTCCTGCCTTTGAGGCTCTGCTACGAAAATCCACGTACTTGTTTCTCGAAAGATGCAGAAAATCTAATAACGTATGGTTACGTTCTTTGATGCACTCAAATTGTTTGTATTCTTTGATGCACTCAAATTGTTTGTATTTGTCCCTATTCTTTGAACACTACAATCGCATTTTACTCTGTGAATGAGTGATCGAAATTTGCGGTATCCGTTTGATTGATGGCGTTTCATGTCACAATGCTTTCGCATTTTACCTAGACTCCACCAATTTAGGAATTGGCGCCCTACTCCGCAGTAGTGTTGTAACAAGTGCTACGTGTTAGCTAACTTTACTGTTAAGAATGTGTCTGTAACCCTATGATTCTGTCTTCAATGCAGTTGCAAAAAGTGTCTGTAACCCTGTGATTCCGCCGGTTTCAATGTCTTGTACTACGTTCTGTTTTGTTTTTTTTTATCGACCTGCGTTCTGCAGAGTGTGTGTGCTCATACTATGGATTTCGTGTCTGTTCATAAACAAATAAATTAAAAATACCGTGCTTCTACTTTCAAAACTTCACGCTTTCATTTGATGTCATGAATTTTCAAACCACCAGCAAGCTTAAAAATAGTAAATCCACATATGAATGTGCAGAGGTGGGCAACCGCTACTTCATTAATAGCGTCGCTACCGCTACTTGTTAAATCTAATAGCGGCGCTACCGCACCCGTTACTGAATAAAAATAGTAGCGAGCTGTCGCTACTGCTTCTTTCGCTGCACTACAAAAATAATTTTTGGTGTTGTTGTATACTTTAAAAAATTTTTTTGCTGTTACAGACGTAGGATCTATCTTGAAAAACCTAACCTTGAAATGATTTTTTAAAAAAGTTGTTACAGAAAAAGGTTATCTGAAAAAAATAGTCATTGAACAGTTATGATGTAGGAAAAGTTTTTTTACAGTGTACACACATAAATGAAACGTGGGCTACATAAACGCCCAGGGTGCATTTAGCTTCGTGCGTGGATTGCTATAGGTTTAATAATTCGCCTTTATCAATGCAAGTTTCGCGCTGTGTGTACAGTAGCCAAGACTTCAAGAGTATGATCAAGCAATAAAAGATCAAAACTGTTTTTCACAAAGTTTAATGCGCGTGCAAATTGAATTAGGCCCGCAACCAGGGTGTGGGACAAACCGGGTAATCAAAGCCTCCTACGAAATTTTCATGCATTATTTTAGATTTGCAAAAAATGTTATGTTGATCCATGTTTCATGTGAAAGCCCTGAACCAATTACTGGCCACTTGTATTTTAAACTGAGGTCTTTGTTTCTGCATGGTTCAATTTATTCGCGATAGTAGTTTTGTGTAGAACGTAGTTTATATAGCCTGCGTGCAAAGAATTGTTATTTAGATATTTGAGAGCGAATTGACCAACCACCGTTTCCTTAACATTCCAGCTTTTAAAAGTGCAGAATGCTATATTTCTTCAAAGGTGTGCAGTGCGCATTAAGCAGCCGGCATCAGCTCTAAAAAATAATCCTCCGAACATCAACCATTGAAAGCTCTCGATTTGCTGTAAAAGCTTTCGCGGAATCTGCCAATGGGTCTGCTTTTATCTTTTTGCGATGATTTAAACTTGCACATATCTGTAGGACTATTAAAGTTACGGGTCCACTAAGGTGACAAGCAAGCGAATCAGTCATGCTAATTATATTTATAGGACATCGATTTCACGTACCACTACGCATCCACAGTGCTGAAATCTTATTCATATAAAATCTATCATAAATTTCTTTTATTCCTTTATGAAATTAAGTTTCCCTAGCAGTACATTCAATGCCATACGTATTTTTTCCCAATATCTGAAAACCTTTTGCATGAAAATATGCAAAAAACACTAAAGACCACGCAGAATTTATTTAATAGCTGAGGAAAATCAAAGCCAAGCGGTCAGAAAACAGTTCTTTTTCTTATGTGAAGTTGTAGCATTCAAAGTTTGGTGTTACATTCGGACAAAGATTACATGCAAAAATCGACATCATGTTATTTGCGGCTTAGCACATGGAGGTGAATAAAATTTCAGCAAGATCGTGATGATAAAAGAAATCAATCACTTGACGTTGTGTGGCTGTGTCAGGTAAGAATGTTAATCAAATAAAATTTTTTTCAACACCAACTCTGCAAAAAAATGGCATCATGTAATTTTTACCCAAACACATGGAGGTAAATAAAATTTCAGCGAAATCGCAATGATAAAAAAAAACCAACTACTTGGCGTTTGGTAGGGCTGTGTCAGGTTTAAACGTAGGTGAACCAAAACTTTCGTCAATGTTAGCTTTGCGTGTAGAGTTAAAAGAACGAAAATGTGAGATTTGTTGATTTAAATTACGTTCAAGCAAACTCGCGATATCAGGTTTAACGCGAAATGATTTATCCGTCATCTCAAAGGGAACACTTTCGTGTAGTTCCCCCAAAATGTTTGGTTTTGAAAACGGGGCGGTAGGAGATTGAGCGGACTCGCTGAAGCATGCTCGGAAACCTAAATCCTCAAGTGAACGTGAATTGTGATTTGGCAACGTCCACAGATTATACGAACTTTTTCAGCAGTTTTCACTGGTGTTGAAAACTAAAAAATAATCGTGAAGCAATAAACATAGTGATTGTACGTACAACGCGAGCTTTACAGTAGAAAAATCATTTGGTGTTTGGCAAAGTGCTTTATTTGATTTTTGTTGAACAGCAGAACGTTGAATGAGTAGCAGAAACAAAAATAATGCGCTTTCGATGCCTCATTTAGTGAAAGTGTAAAATTCTTCAACGAAAATAGTTTCACACAGGAGACAGATTTTGTTAGTGAGTAGAGAAAATTACTGATTTGCGATTGGAGTACTATCGGTAATGTCACAAAGTACGTCCGATGTCTAGCAGTATACCTTTCACAACACAAAGTAACGCAGATTCTTCGAAATGTTTCAAGTGAAGAAAGTGGCCCGTGCTGGACAGAAACGGTAGATGAAGAAAGAGGGGAGCAAAAAAAATATATTGGTGAGTGATTTCACAAAAATGTTTGCAAGACAAATATCAAAAGTACAACTTCATCGGCGAAGATTGAAAAGTGCTAAAAACTTGGAAGTTGGTGTACAACTTTTTAAAAGCGTGACAACTTCAACATTTGAATGTAAATTTGTTCTGCGCATTGGATTCATTGTAAAGGCTTGGTGCTCGATGTCCAGTGTCGATTTGATACACTATAATTAACATGACGAGATGTTTCAGTACAAAAAATAACCGCAACCATTTAGTAGGTTTGCTTACAAGCAGTGCAACCCTTGGAATACAAAGAAGCTTTGCTTTTTATGGGCGTTAATGCTAAGCCGTAAAAATATTACCATTTCGATTTGGGCAAAACACGTAGCGCAACAACTGATCATGTTACTTGAAAAGCAACAGTGGATGCCTTGACATCGCTTAGATAAACTGGCGATTTTTATTCAACNTTGCTGCGCAATTTTTTGTTCAGCGAAAATTTTAGTTTTTCACAGGTGCAAAATGTTTGTTGCTGCGCTTGTGAACGTTGTAAGCATCTAAGAAAATGCAAATAGTAATGAAAACAGANGACGCTATTATTAAGATTGAGTAATAACATTGTCATTCACGGTTCTCAAAGACGATATCTTTTTCATAAGACTAAAGTCGCCAGATGTAGAAAAAAAGGAATCATGTACTGTAGTTGTTCTGAGATTAGTTAGCACAATCTGAGGCACGAAGCTCAAAGTGAAGACCCGTACGACCACGCTAACAAAAATAGCGTTTCCCCAAATTACTACAATTTGAAAGAAACGCTGTGACGCTTGTAAGAAAAAGAACGTGCGATGTGACAATAAAACGACATTTCATTACAAAGGTAAGTTGCAAGAATTATTTCGTGTTGGTTTGAACGAAACTACATACAACTACGTAGATTCCAAACAGCATTTTTGTCTACAGTATCATGTTTCAGCAACAGACATTAAAGCACTTCGCAAAAAGCAAACGACACTTCAAGCAGAGGCGTACCTCGGGTTTCGCGCCCATGGGGACAAACTCAGTTTAGGCGCTCCCACCCAGCCCGTTCGTGGCAGTATAAAATGAAAGAAACACTGCAATATGATGCTTTACTTACAACTATCTAATTCCAAAAGGACAAAGTTTTCTTGCTTTTGCTGCTGAAAATGTATCGATTATTTTGTGAAAAAGCTGACATGATTTAAATATGTCACATATTTTAACCTAAAAAATATCTAACGCCAGAGACTCTCTGTAACAAGTTTTGCTAACAATTTTGTGGTCTGAATTTCGATAATCATGTCTGTGGAGATGCTCAGTTTATAGGTGAAATTACATAAAACACAGACAGCAGCCGGAGCGGTGGTAGGGCAGGGGGTCAGTACAAGTCTTCCGGGAAATGCAAACTTATAAAAAGCAAAAAATTATTTACGAATATGTTTGTTTCTGTTCAGTAACAATGTTGACCTCAATAATAATAACGAAGTGTAGAAAACCATTCTGAATGTTGTGGGTGCGTGAATAGCTGCAATAAATTAGTTTCAAATAGATCTTGTTAACCATGAAATTCCTTATGATACTGTGATGGAAAGTTACCTCCGCCCCCGTTGCTTCCCTTTTGAAAAAACAGGGGAAGAAATGCCCCCGCTCTCCGCGCGTCCCTGAGAGTAACTGAAAAGTGCACAATTATAGCTCAACTAATATACTCAACGCTGTTGCCCATTTGCAATTTGAAGTATGCAAAAGCAGTCAGGATCTACTTAAACATTCCACAAATAAAAATCATCATAATTACCTTCAGAACCACATCAAATCCATTTCAACATGAAGTTTGTCAAAACATCAAAGATCAAATAATTTCCTAAACATCACATCTGTTGTAGTAACAGCATGCATACTGTTATAAGGTTTATCGCTGCTCTAAAAGCATGCGCATGCAGGGTTGCCAGATGCTTGACAGAAGATGTGGCAAGTGTTTGCCTAATTTATGGCAAATTTTCGGCAAAAAATGTTTGAAAATGGCAATATTTTTGGCAGTATGGATTTCATATTTTTTTCCAATTCGTATTTTTTCCAAAGTTTTAGATATTTTAGTTTTACAATTAAGAAAAGGTCTGTTTCGTGGGAATCAAAATGCGTGCTCAGTGGGCTATATATATACTCTGAGTAATAGGGGGGAAATCAACACAACAGTGGGAGCGAAAATGCTCAACCACCAATCGATCATTGAGTTATCTTCAGTAGCCTAATGCTTCAGTAGCCAGGGCGGCCTTAAGCCGATGCAACCGATGCGGCTGCATTGGGCCCCGCGCCTCAGGGGGTCCCGCGCCATGGTGGTTGGACAGGTTGTTCATTTTTGCCAGATATTTTTTGTACTCGAGAATTGTAGGAAGGATTGTAAATCTCATTGTTAGCAAATAATTATCTCATTTAAAATGAACCATGAATTTCCTCTAATCATCGAACGTGCTCAATTCTCATGCTATGGGGTTATATTTGCGCTCCACCATGTCGCACTGTTTATGGATAGAATTTGATTGTTACTCGTGCCAGTTAAGATTGCAGTAGACCTACAACTACTGCAAACAAGGTGTTTAGTGATTCATCTCGCAATGAACAGGTCAAGACGAGTGTCTCTCGTATTAACATTGATGGCCGTTCTACTAACATAACGTTGATCAGTTCTCGAAAGAACCTTCTTTTTGAAAGTTTTTGCTTGGTTGCGGTTCATCTGCATTTCAACAAGGTTTCGCAGTTTTGCTTTATGGAAGATTTTGACATAGACTAGATCAGGGTTCCCAAACTGCGGTACATGTTCCCCAAGGGGTACATTTGACTATCTGAAGAGGTACATTTAAGGTTAAAACTAGAAGGGCAAAATATGTTTACATATATTTCATTTCGAATTATTTATACATGTATCAGTGAATATAACTTTCAAAAATCATTGCAAACTCATTGGTAAATATATTTTTGCTATTTTCGACAGCCTTTTTGTCATAAGAAATTTTAGGGTACGCTAGTCTATGAAAAGACTGAAGTGGTAGGCCTACATGGCCAGAGAAAGTTTGGGAGCCCCTGGACTAGATATTTTAAAATCTTTTCAAAATAAAATTAATTGCAACACATTGAAACAAACGACAAAAGATGAGAGGTTGATCCTGTAGAGGTCAAAATTCTCATCCAAACCACGGCAAAATTTTGTGAAGTGTTCGCACTGAAATTTGCTTCCTTGTCTTTGTCAACAAAATTGTTCCGTATTATTTGTCGGTCGTGAAAGTACTTTTATTATTTGCCGCCCCATCAAACTTTTATTATAATTTGCCTACTTGCGAGTGTAAGGTTGTAGAAAAACCACCACTTGAAAGTCCAGGTTTATAAATGTAAAGGACACTTAAAGCTGCACTGGAGCTCACTAGGCAAGGCAAAAATTGTGAATGTTATCCAGCACACTCGTTCTTGTTTATCAATATATCGGGCGGCTATATGCTTCTATTTCATCAATCAACCGTGCGCATTATATATTGCATTTGATAAGTGTTTGTACATCTGTGACGTGGTAGTTATAAAAGCTTTCTACATTAGGCTACATTTCCAATTCATGAAAACGAACTTGCATTCCAAGCCCATGCATAACGAAGAGAATAACAACAACTTAAAAACTGGGTTTATGGGGAACTTTGGACGGATGCACGGGCTGCTCTTGTGATGTTTGCTTTTTTCGTTTAATTCGTCGTAAAGTGGAGAGTTGATGATGCGCCCACACGCTACCTTTGTGCAGGAATGCATTTGTGATTGTGGTTACCGAAAGTGAGATAAGTAATCAGTTCATGTTAAAAGTTTTCACCAAGTCAGTTGTTCTTCGAACGAAAGTGCCGTTCAACCAGAGCGAAATAATCAGAACCGTCGCCAGAAAGTTTTCCATAAGGTGACTTTACGTTTGTGCAGGGGAACTTAAATCTGAAAATCTGATAAAATTTCCTCTGGTCTTTAGGGGGCTTGGTGTTTTGTTGGTGGGGCTTAGCCCACTAGCCCACCAAAGCGTACCCGTGGCGACGGGACTGGAAATAATTGCATTTTAAGTTCAATTCGCTTGTCAGTTCGGGTTGATTGACGTAACTTTGCACTTGCGCTCGCCGCTCGGAGCTCCACTGCATAGCTTCTTTTGCAACTTTCTGCTTGATTACCAGTGGTAGCGGTACACTATCTAATATCCACCACAGCAGCATGCTATTAGTCATAAACATGGTGAAGCTGGAGGACACATGAGCTATGCCCACTGCCCATAAAATAAACTGTTCTGCTATCATGTAGCCTACATACAGATCATCTCCAATAATTTGCCTCTTTTTTATATTCATAATGCGAAGAGTTATTTTGCTAAAATATCTTCATCAAAAAGGTCATAGCACGGTTGACTGCGCACAATGATGTCATAACGCCACTGCTCAGAGGGCCCCGCGCCTAGTTCTTGCATTGGGCCCCGCACCTGCTATGGCCGGCTTTGCCTAAAGCAATTTATCCATTAAATTTTTACTCTGGATCGTCTATGTGCCCGGCTACAGTGCCGTTTTTTTCACATGAATTCTGAACAAAATATTAGCGTCATAATACCGTTGCTTAGTTCAGCAATTTAATGGAATGGTTCAGCTATATAGGCTAATAATTTCTTTAAATAAAATTCTTTAAATTTACTACCTTCCCTTGTGGTTGCTTTATCAGGCTTGGGGGTGAAAATAACGTGTCGGGAGCGAAAAGGGGGTTGGAATTAAAAAATTTGAGAGACAGTGATCTAGTTCACAGACCCTGATTCTTGGGCTGCAAAATGATTCCTTCTGATTCATAGTTAAAAGCTTAAAGTAATATTTCAGGCTTAGTTGAAAACCGGAAGCAATACATTTTGGTTTTGATCGTACAGGATCATTGCAAATGCATACAAACCTAAGCACAGCGAGACCTGAAACACAGTAACACCAGGTCAATTTTAAAATAAATTATGATTGGTTGTCAGTCAAATGAAACACTACAAAAATTACAGCAATTCCTCAAGCTGTAAATCATATTCAAACACAATTATCTGAGCTGTACTTTCTAAAGTTTTGGTATTTAATTTGATAAATTTTGTTAATATTAACAGTCACAGCTGGTGTTTAAGAAATGGTAAATTTTTGGCATTAAAAAATATTGCCAAAAAAAATTGGCAAATTTTTTGGAAAACAGATTTTTGGCAATATTTCCCAAATTTGGCACCATCTGGCAACCCTATGCGCATGCACTGTGCATGCTGGGTTCCCGTCCATTGTGACGTAACTACAGAATGCGAACGAAGTGGGAAAGTTCGCAAGCCTGGCTATCTGAAAGCATTGTGACGCAACCGTGAGTCAAACCACATGCCGGCCCTGGTTGCTGGAGATGCAAGCGACGCCTTAAAACGTCACTTAAGTTCGTAATTGCTCTCTTTGCGAACCTTGGTGATCTTGATCAGATTTTGCTGCTGGGTATCAGTGGCTGGCATTCGACATTTTGTAAATCGTCATCACTAGCATACGCTGACATTTCGTATATGTTACTGGCATTTCAACCTCAACTTACGCCCTCAAAATGCTGCGCCCGGGGCAGATGTCTCCCCTTCCCCCTGGGTACGCCCCTGTCTTCAAGACAGAATCATAAGCTTGCTTCATGTTATGCATACAGCCATAAAACTATGCCAAGCTACAAAAACTGTCATATATTGCAAAATTTTAGGGTGTCATTTTGACACCCAAAAACGCCTTAAAAAAGACTGGCTAAATGTCTCACTTAAGAGTGAAGGATGATGATGATATCCAGAGACAAGTGAAATCGTTGTACTGTGCAGTAAACAAGGTCAGAGGGAGTAGGAATTCACTTTATCAAAGTTATGGAAGTTGCACTTATCCCGCCCTTAGCAACGCTTTTCACACGCATGTCGATTCTTTTGGTATTTTCGATTGTTATGCAACAATTTCAGTTTGTTATAAGCTCCATGTAACATCAATGACATTTGGCGCGCAATGCGGATGATAGCTTTTTCTAGTAGAGACCACTTGTACGCAACAATATTAACTGGCTTTATTAAAGATGTCCACAGCTTTCAGTCAAATCGACAGCAAATAGGTTCATCAACCCTGGTCTAAAAAGTGTTACAACTTTCATCTGATGTTAATTGCCACCCTATCCTACTGTAAACTTGAAATCATTCCCCTGCAACGGGTAGACTCAGCAGCAAGTAAGAAGATGTTTTTTATTTTTGAAGTGCTGAGGACATTGACACTGCCACTACTTACAGATAGCTTGCAATCTGTTTTATCGATAAAGCGCATGTAACTAATATGAAAAAATTGACTTTTTCCCAGTCGATTGGATTTTGTTATTCAAACACTCATGGATTTTAAAAACGTTTCAACTGCTTACGCTAGAATGGCTAGATCAGCGGTTCCCAAACTTTTCTGAGCCCTACCCAAATCTGAGTTTGGTGAAAACGCCTCACACAACGACCCAAGCCTCAAACATATGAAAAAAATAATGATCGTATCGGTGATTTTGGCAGTAAAACCACACGCCTTTCCTTCATGGGTCACATCATTACGGCTGGTGGTGTTAAACCTGATCCTGCGAAAGTTNCCGCTATTCTGCAAATGCCTCCACCCCAAGATNTACCTGGTGTCAAACGCTTGTATGNCGTGGTACAGTACCTCGCCAAATTTCTACCCAAACATGCCAATGATCTGACACCGCTTCGCAACCTCACACGCAAAGGTGTACCATGGGAATGGACTGCAGACTGAACGTGCGTTTCACACAGTTAAACAAAAAATGATCAACGCGCCCATCCTTGCTTATTACAACCCAGATGACAAACTCACCTTACAAGCAGACAGTTCGAAGGACGGCATTGCCGCCGTGTTCCTGCAACAGTGCAAGCCCATCGAATTTGCCTCTCGTGCTTTCACTCCTGTTGAACGTAAGTGGGCGCAAATAGAGAAAGAAGCTTTAGCAGTTTTATTTGGGTTGGAGCGTTTCCACCAGCATACATGTGGCCGCCCAGTTGAAGTGGTTAATGACCACAAACCAATCCAGGCCATACTACAGAAGTCATTGAGCCAAGCTCTGAAACGCATACAGGCCCTAATGTAGCAGCAAGTCTGTCTTGCGGCGATGCGTTGGTCAATGAATGTTTTTCTTGATTGTTGCGTGACCGCTTGGAGGCGCATACCATAGCGCGTAGTAGGCCCTCGGTGGCATTTCGTCTTTCCTTTGCT
>JGI24158J21664_10013259_pt1 | contig 10885 bp, 7 predicted proteins | sample Ectturendosymbi3_FD_21664 | JGI IMG/M metagenome (IMG submission 21664)
AGAGTTACGATTTTTGTTGAGGTGAAGTGTTAGAGTTAAAAAATATGCACCTTATTTGTGACATGTTCTTGGAATTTCTTACAAGAAGCTACATCTCAGGCAGGGACGTCGTGGCTTTCCAACACTAGTGGTTTCCTGTTATGTCGTATTAATGTAATGCAAGTAGTCGATACTGCTCAGTCATTGAAACCGAATTCGTTGCAAGCGTTAAAATTTTGCATTCTCTTCTTTATCCACCATGAACAGGTAAATACCTGGAGTTTCAAAAATACTTGATTTCTTCATTCGTGAACACCGCAGCTCTCGCAAATAAATTGTTTGTTTATATTTTGAAACAAACAGTCTCCTGTGGCAAAGGTTGTCGGCAAGACAGTGGAACATTTACCTTTTTTACCAACGGATTCAAGTTTTTCAGGTGAAGCAGAATGGTGATCCCGTATGGCGACAAGCACAGAACAAACGCGAGAACAGTTACAGACAATGTTTTCGCCAAGTCGAGTTGCTTCTGGAGTTTGCGTTGTTCTGCACCTCGGGAGAATGTAGGACTAGCTTCTCTGTGTCGTTTCATGTTTGCTCGACGTTTCGAGACATATCTTTTGAGAAGAAAACTGATGTTAGGATTTTTTTTACCAACAGAGGAAAACACTGTGAGCAGGGTGAAATCACTTCTTAACATTAATCGATGAAAATCAACGTCATCGAGATAATGGTAAAAAGTGAAACAGTAAAAAATATTTATGGTTGATTAAAACACTTACGCAAAGAGTCTCCAGTAACAAACCACAGTGACACTAATCGGCAAGCCGATGCCCAGGGATATAAGAAATATGTTGTATCCTCGAGACAAGTCGTCGTAGTATGTGCAGATCATCATGTTGTGCTCGTATCTGGGTTCGACAACATTATGGGGTGACCAATCTATTAATCACAACTGGACATATTAATTAATATACAGGAAGTTCCGTGAACCCCTTTTGACTTACCCGAGACGCGACCATCCCAAAACTGATGGCATGACAAGAAAATTGACCCAAACCCAGTTCAAGGCAGCTGCGATGAACAACAACTTAGCGGTGAAAATTCGTGAGTAAGATTTGTGGCGCACCATGCACCAGTACCTGTAATATGTCAGCAAACATGCGACATGACTATGGGTGCAACATACATTTTCTCTAAGCACCATGAAAAACCTTTCACGAATAAAGCCTTTTCGTTGCATAATTGCATTTTAGGAATACAAAGAGTAAACTTTGATTAGAGAGAAAACATAAAACCTTTGCAATGTGAAACCAGCAATGAAAAAGCAACATTTCCGAATGCTGTTAAAACAGCAATGGCAACTGTATGAAAGGAAATATTGACGATTTCCATACACAGCGTCGAGATTTGCCTTTATGTTGAAAATGGAAACCAGAATCATAAGCGCATGGCGCATAATAAAATATTGGTTCTTGTTTTCTGAACATTAACTGTTCGTACATACGCCTGCATAAAAACAGTTCGTTTAAAATTTTTTTAAATGTATTGTAATGTTTTTGTTGATAATAAAGCACTTGATCATTAGGTAATTTTTGAATTAAAGAAACATTGCAACATTTTCCCCACCAAGATAAGCAAACTACCTTGTTTTAAGCTATTTCACGTTGAAACGTGGTACTAATAGTTTATGAATAGCACACTTCATGAAGATCATAATCTTTAGTATTGTCTTGGTGCGGATATACTGTATAGATCTGTAATCAGCGAGTCTAACTTATTTCCTTGTCTTATCTTAACGTTGTCGACGCAGGTTAGTGGCTGCATAAGCTTCAAGACACACAACAGTTTAACACAATCAATGGCTTGATTTGCGCAATGGAATAATTTTCAAAAGAACATTACTTTGGAAGTGCAAACTCCAAAAAGCCTTAGCCAACAACGATTCAAATAGAAACAAAAATTGCAGTTTTCTAAGACATACGTTGCATGAAATGTCCTACTGGAATGTTTATCTTATCTGCATGAGATAATAAACGAAAAGAAAAAAATGCAAGAAGGAGCATCGCCCCGTATAGCTCAGTTGCATGCTTTGAATTGCGTTGAGCTGCCATCACTGTTAGGAGTTAAGATGGCATGCTTACATTTGAGGATATAACTCTGTAACGGGAATAAGTTATATCTGATCGTACCCCGAGTTGCTTGTCCAAACGAGAGAACAAATGACAAAATAAAAACAACAAGGTTGCTCAGAATTACCCGATTTTGGTTCTGAGTAAATGAAGCCAAACGTTCATATAAAAATGATTTTTCTTTCCTCCTCACCTGTTGAAAGCGATGCAGGCCAAGTTGCTGGCTGAGCAAGCGCATGACACCGTAGCTAAGTAAGCAAGTGCCTGACATCCTTTTTCAGTCAAAGCGTTGGTGGTAACGACGACATTCGCAATAATGGTCGGCAAATAAAGTCCAGTTACCTTAACAAACATTTTTCAGTTTTTATAAACAACGAGTAGTTAGCAAAATTCTTAAAAAGTAATTCGAAATGTCTTTTGATCGAAAATTGTTGCAAAGCAGAGTTCTTCCAACAATTAAACCGTTTATACACTTGTCGAAAAATATAACGTTGCTGTATTAGCCCAGTCTAGTTTGGCCTGTTCTAGCCAAACATGTTTGGCCTGTTCTGGACAGTTGTGGATTGGACGATCGAGTAATGCACAAGGTAAGGTCATGGGACATAAACACAACGATGGCATGGCATGATGGGGAAACACAGGACAAAAACACTTCCATTTATTTTCATGGAAAAACGTTTCTTGGTTTGGAAAACATGTTTTCTTAAAATATTTTAAACGCTCACGATATGGTTTTCGAAAATAGTACAGTCTTTACGGACTGTAGGGGCAATACCACAATTCTCAATCTCTCTTGAAACCTGCTCAGAAAAAATTTTTATTCTCTGAAATGGACATGTCACCATTTGACAAATTATTTGCGAGCCATTAGAACCAGAAACATTTTTAGTGTCACAATTCACAATGCGAAACAATGCGAAACTGCCGAAATTTGTGTTGTTTCAGTTCGAATTGCATGTACTGTAGATTTACAAACGTACGAAGAGTACTTAGTGCGAATTGTTGAAAATTCCCACTTGATTATAGCCGCAGTAATTTCTTATAAAAAATCATACTTGCTGTGATTTGTCCTGTATAACCTTTCGCGAGTAACGTTTAGGTTAAGGATACTAAATAACTTTGATTGTTGTTCCCACGAAAAATTTTTTGTATATTTTTATATGAACCTTTGAAAAACTACCAAGAACTGCTTTTAGTGTAGAAGGGTAAGCATACGCTCAATGAGGTGAAAGCTCTGTTAACATCTTATTCACGCCCATTAAGACCGCACTTACAATCAAATCAGCAATAGCAAGGTTGATAATGAAGATATTTCCATTTTTGTTGACTCTCCCTGCGTATGCAATGGAGAGGATGACGAGCAGATTGCCGAAGGTACCAACAACTGTGAGGATGGTCAGATATAAAGCGTCAAATATCCTTTCAGCTCCGTATTGCATGTAATAAGGTCCATGATCAACAAATGGAGTTACTCCAGTTGTGTTGTTAAAAGACATAGTATAAAAGGATCGTTTCTTTACAACTTGGCAGTTTCTGCAATCATAAACTTAATCTCTAACAACCTATTATCAATTATTTGGAGTTATTCTATTTAGACTTATACAGATGTTCCCAAGATTTCTCTTACCATGCACCGTTTCAGCATTTCGACAGACGAGCATGAAACCCTAAAATTTCTAATGACAAAAAAACGCGAGTAAAATAACAAAAATCCACTGAACTTCTAATAGAACTGTGAGACCGTTAGAACTATAAAGGTTGCCTCCGTTTGCTTCGTCTCAATAGCAATGTATTTAACAATAAGAATATAATTATTTTTCAAAAGAATATTCACTGATAAATGTATGAATATATGGCAATAAATAATACACAAATATATTTTTCCTTCTATTGCTAACCTTGAATATACCCCTTGAGACGGGCAAATGTACCCGTAGTGGTACACGTGCCCCACATCAGTAACCCCTGATTTAGACGTTCAGAAGGTGGAGGCGTGAAACCTGGAATGGGGAGGTGAAGACCAAAATGTGAGTAACTATCAAACGGTTGATTGGTAAATTATTCAGAGCTGAGCGTTTTGTCACCAGGGTAAACTTTTTTCAGCTCTCGGAGGAACGACAAAGTTAACTGCATTAAAACTTAACGTATTAACATACGTTTCTGTGTGGAAGAAATTCAGGATTTTTTCTCTTCGATGTGTGTGGTCGTGATGGCGCAAAATCTTTTGTTCAATGTGAAACTCTTACGCCAGCGATTGTCAACACTTCCCTCCTTGAGGATTCTTAGAGCGTTGATTTTCGCAGCGCAGACGCCAACTGCCAAATTGTTTGTTATAAGAAGTGCAGAATCTCGAAAACATGACGTAATAATCGTAAAACGGGACCTGATTTCAAATTGGCAACCGGCGAAAAGAAATCGTCCTGGCAGCAGAGTTTGTCACATTTCTCCAAAAAATTAACCCGTATTATCAAGAAACACATCGGGCGGGCCCCTATGTTTAGATCATCCTTCGTGAACCTGTGGAAACTGCATAGTGCATGCGGTAAGAGTTTTGCGTTGAACTGAAATGTGCTGAACTGTTACCACCCACCATACTTTTATACTTGCTCAGACCTCGTTTTTCCACATACACACTTACCATCAGACGTACACACACTTACCATCAGACGTAAAAAATCATGCCATAAAAAGTAGCAATTCCTCGAAATACCACAGCCTTGCAATGATTGCGTGACTCAAATCGATGTGTCGACTCGAGGAGTCAGTCACCCGATTAGAGTGACTTTTTTGCAAAAAGGCTAGATACCCAATCTTTTACTCGTAACTGGAATCGAGTTTTTTTCACAAAGTCTACAAATCCTTACTGAAACAAGCAGTTGAATCAGACCAAGGAGAAAACAAGAAATAAGCAAACTTGTAGCAAAGATGTCTAAGTTTTTTAATTCGAACTTAACTCCAGTTTGTAAACAAAAGTCTTAAGGTGACCCGACAATTTTTTCGCTTCGAAGTCTGTCTGGGCAGTCAATAAAAAACTTTGCTTAAAGGAATCACAGCACAGGATACGTTGATCAAGTTCAGGTCTCAATTTTGTACGTCGGCATAACGCCCCGTTCAAAAATCCAAGCAATAAATTCTGGGGTGTGGGGCCGAAACGTGTTTATTACATAACAATGGTGTCGAAAATAATCAGGCGATACTAATCCAGGCATATGTGACGTTTACTCTTCAATTCTATTCTTTGTAGGGTACGGGACGTTTTTGCGGTAAGGTAATTTTATGAACAGGTTGAATAAAGTAACTTTCCGGAGACTCCAGAACATGCGCCGATTATACAGAAACTGATTTCATACTGAACGTTTGTGAAAAATGTTGCTAGCTGGACTGACGCAAATCTGCATCCATTTTTAGTCTATGACATTAAAAAATGCAATTCATTTCCTTAAATTTTCGTTACTTTTTACTGTTAGGCTTGCAGATTTGGTCTTCACGCTGTCACTAAGTACTCTTGCTCTACCGCAGCCTAGACTATGATTACACATACTGTAAGAAAGCCGTAGCGCATTGTTGCTGCTACTAATGACTTTTGGACCGTGTCCAATTCAACGAATCCAACTAGCAGAGGTACAGTAAGTTGGGAATCCAACAATGAGGAATTTCAGCGGGAAAGATGCTGGATAGTTTGTGTGGAATCTTGGGCAGCGTTTACTGTACTTGTTTGATGTTAGGAAAGAATATTACTTCAGCAGCTGAACCGACTCAGAAAAATCGATCCGCTCAACAGTCCCTTTGGACATGGCAAATGACATGATAGCAATGGCATAAAATTGGGAAGAAAGACTATGTTTCCCAAAATGTGACAAGAATAATGTAGTCCGAAAGGTTTGGGCCACATCTTCCCCCACCTGCTAACTCTAACACAGAGGTTCCCAACCTTTGTCTTACCATGTACCCCTTCAGCATTTCGACAGATGAACACGTACCCCTGAAATTTCTTATGAAAAAATATTTTATCATAAATAGACATAGATAGGTTCAACAATAAGCGTATAATGGTTTTTGAAAATAATGTTCACTGATATTTGTATAAATATTTGGAAAGAAATATTATGTGAATATATTTTTCTGTTCTACTGCTAACCTTAAATGTACCCCTACGGATAGCCAACCGTACCCCTGGGGGGTACATGTACCCGAGGTTGGGAACCCCTACTCTAACAGATAGAGAAAAACTTAAATACGAACGCAATGATTACATCCGAAAGACCAAACAGTAAGTGGGCAAAGCAAATAAAATGTGTGTAGGGATTTGTAAGCATTATGTACTTTGTGCTTCTAATAGAAAACGCAAGAAATCCATGGCACCCTGTTTCACAAATAATGACAAAAACAATCTTTACCGCTTAACCAGAAGTTGACACCCGCAAACTATGGTGTGTATGTCGTGAATTGTGTGATATGCTAGGAACATTATGTCGGCGAAAACATGAAAAAACGTGATGGCCATCTCACCGCAGTAACTCGAAAATCCAGATTGTAAAGATGAAAAAGACCAACTGATCTTATCGCCGCACTGTTCAGTGTTTCCTGGCATCGTAAATAAACAACCGTTAATGAAGCTTACACGGTTACGATTATGGATCAACCCAGTTTACACTCTCTGGACACGGAAAATGGCATCACCAACTTGACGCACAAATTTAAACTTTGCGCTGTTTATTGACGTGTTTTGACCATTTTTCACTACAAAGTGTGCTAGCACTGTGGTTAACTTCTGCCACAGCGTTTAGCGTTTAATTTTAAAGTCCCTCTCTGGGGTTTGTCTGCTAACGTTACGAAGGCAATCTTGTTTACGCATTCTACCAACGCTCTGAGTCATAACGGTGTGTTGTTTCAGGTATAAATGGGTCTGTTGCGTCGAGCAATGACAACACTATTGGCGTCAGTTGGTGTTGACGTTCCAGTGAAAGCAATTATTTGGGAAAGACGTATCTTACACTTTTTGATCGTCGGAGATTGTGTTCTGGTTTATCCATTTAATTTTTGAGTTTTTTTACTTTCTCTGTACAATAAACCAAACAATCAGTCAATCAATCTGCTTCTTGTTTAGTCTTTCAATCTTTCACCAGCAAGTATTGCTTGTAGATTTTAGGACTGAGGAAAAGCCATGTTACGTGAAATCAATTTCCTAAAATTTTGCTGATTGATTCTTTCTTTATATCCCTTGTGGAGAGAGTTACTTGTGCGATGCAAAACGTTTTACCGAGAAACAATTCAGTCTATTCAAGCTGGTAAGAAACAATTCAGCCTATTCAAGCTGGTAAGAAACAATTCAGCCTATTCAAGCTGGTAAGGAACACAATCAAGAAATGGAGTTTCTGCGACACAGTTTTCTTGATCTCACCGCCAAGCTGTAATGTACAGGTTCATCCATCCACTGACTACTGTTTTGCCGGCTACACTAAATAAAACCACGTCTCGGTAATTCTAAATCTACCTTGGACAACCACGTTTCTGCTGTGGAATCAGTTTTCACATTTATATTTCCTGCTATTCCGCGGTTACCGTACCATTCCTATTACTATAGGCCAAGCGCGCAGCAGATCTTCGAGTACCTTGCAGTGTAAACTGCAAACACGCCCCGAGATCAAGTTCGCAAGCGCGTCCACGTTGGTAAGTCAACGGTGACGAGAATCGATCACGCGTAAATCAGAAGCGAATCTGACAATTTAAAAACGGTATGTTGTCAGCTTCGCGTTGGATTGATGCGTGATCGATACGTCGCCCTTGACATACCATCGTGAATGCACTTGCGAACTCGATCTTGGGGCGTGTTTGACACTGCAAGGTTTGCCTTCGCGTGCTAACCTTGACCTTGAGGGACCGGAACTTGGAGTTACATGACTTTATGAAATTGTTCGCGTTGACTGAGGTGATTGTTTTTCAATGAAGTCAAAACCTCACTGAACAATATTTTAGTTCCATATTATTTTGCAGCTACTTCTGTACCAAATTTTCCGCGATGTTGTTTATCGGTTGAAATAATTAGTCACTCGTATTAAGCATTTTTTCTTAGAGACTACTTTTTTGTTTCCCTTTGATTAAAAGTGATTGTGCACTCATCAGTATGGTTTCTTAGGGTCTATACTTTTATGGGACGAGATTTATATTACCAGAAAAAAATTACTTTGAAACTTAATCAGCTTGTTAAAGTCAAAACAAACTGTTCCAAGTTAAAAAACTTGCAAAAAACTGTTAAAGAAACTTGGTGAAAACACTTGTCAAAAATGCCTTACAATTATGTTAGAAAACAGGAAAAATGTTAAAACTGTCTGTGGGAGAACAGCTTCTGTTAAGCGTAGTTGTAAGAGAAACCATTTACAACTATCTTGGATCAAACATCACTGCACCTGTGTCTCTCGTTTCTGAGCTAGATGCACGCATTGGCAAAGCTGCCTCTATGTTTGGAAAAAATCTCTCTCGAGTTTGGGCAAACAAGCACCTCACCCTTCAGGTCAAGATTCGCGTCTATGTGGCTTGTGAGATCAGCATGCTGCTCTGCGGCTGTGAAACCTGGCCAATACACCGAAACCAGAAAAAAAGGCTCAATGCGTTCCATTTTCGCTGCCTACAATCCATCCCTGGCGTCCCTTGACGTTACCTTATTCCAAATAATGTCATTTTGGAAAGAACTGGTGCTCAAGATGTTTTCTCTTCACATATGGGATATATCGACTTCGTTGAAGTGGCCATGTGCGCAGAATGGAAGATGGTCGTCTTCCGAAGTACATCTTATATGGGAAGCTGCCTTCTGCTCCTCGACCTGTCGGTCGCCCAATTGACGATAGAAGGATGCACAAATGAGGGATTTGAAGGCACTTTAAACCTAAATACGAAAACCTAGAACAACTGGCACTGGAGCGTGTTTCCTGACCCCCTCTGATACAAGACAGACTAAAGTATTCAATCCAAACGTACATCACAGACTGAAATCGCCGCCGAACTGATCGTCGGTCACGACGGGAAAGGCCATTAAGGGAAAGGGCAACGAATGATTTAACTTACGTGATTCATAATTCATTTCCCTTGAATTTTTACTCCTTTTGAGGATTCTATTTGATTGAGGTTGTAGGACTGGATGCGCAGTGTTGCGTGAAATCGATTTCTTATTTTACAAAATTTGCTGATGGATTCAAGCCCATCACCTTTGTGGAGACCAGTTACTTCGATCCCTTTGCCAACTAGTAAAATTAGTGTTTTAGGTCTTTACGTCATTACCCCCTAAAAATATTTTTTAAAAGCTTCAGGACATCACTTTGCTTTCAATGTCAACAGAAAAACATACTTAAAAATGTGCAACTTGAAAAATGTTTTCCGTATCTTTTTGTAATTTATGTTCAATGTTCTACAGAGTTTAATTGGTTTTTACCTTTAACGTCCTGAGTTAATTGAAAAACAGGTTTGAAAAACTTCCATGCAATTTTACGGTTTTGTTCAACGGAGTTAAAACATCCGGTTTTTCACGAGGTCAACATTTCCTTCAGATAATAGAAAGAAACTCCTTCAAGAAACTTTAGCTGATTTTAAATTCGCATTTTGCACAAAAATGATGAGAATATTCAGAGGTTCCAAATGTTTTTATTTGTTAAACATGAAGTAAAGAACGGTCTGGTCAGATTTTGAATTTTTGAAACGTATCATGGAGTGCTAATGCGGTTGCGCAAGACAAAACTACAAAAATGAAAATCTATCTATGAAAATATTATAGAAACCATGCCTATAAAATGTATAACCGGTAAAAGTGAGCAACGCAAGTATCAAAAAGAGTAACTTACCAAATTAGCACAGCCAAGTCGTTTTCAGTTAGTTTTGCCAGTTTAACGAACTAAAGTCGTTCTATCTTGTTTCCCATTACCAGGATAAATTTAAAATGAAGCCAATGAACTCTGTTACTGTACTTGGGAGAGGTTTTAGGAACATTCAGCTGTTTCGAAAATTTATATTAATTGAAGTTGTTTTAAACTTAGACAACCTCAAGCACTCAAGCAAAATGTTGTAAAAATTAACAGGTATTTGGTGAAATGATTTAATGCCTTCATTTGTTTACGCAGCAGACCCGCAGCCACGGGGGCATTCGGTGGCAATTCCCCCCACAATATTTTTATGCCTCCCAAACGTTGTACCCCGAACATATTATTTTAAAAACGTACAATATTGTCAAAAATTTTGCCCTTTCAAAATGTTCTTTTTCTCCCTCAAACCATAAAATCTGGTTGCGGGTTTGGTGGAAACCAGATGGCTAAATGCCGTTGTACGTTTGAGAACCAAAATATACTCAGGATGTTGCTGTGATGACACCGACAATGTTGCGCCAAGGGATATTGGCCTAGAGACTAGTAATAGGAGTGTAGAATTCAATGATGCAATGATTATGATCATGCTGTGTATAGAAATACGCCAAAGAGTTTGTGGGGAACACAAAAATTTTTATGGGTAGTGCCCCCGAACGCTCTCCGTCGCCAGAATGTGCTGCAGTGTTTGATTGTATTCAAAGTATAAGAGTGGCGCAGCAAAAGGATTGATCCAGGTCGGGAACTTAGTTGAAAGGGGCGCAGTAGCCACTTGTAATGGCGCTAGGGCCATTACATACCGAAATTCGACTAAGTCCAAGGGTTCTTTCCCGGCGGAAAGCACCCAGACAGCGGAAGCAATAGAAATAGCAGGGAGAAACTGCGGAATCAAGCAAGCAAGAAGGGTGGTATGAGGTCAGGGAAGGCCTG
>JGI24158J21664_10013262_pt1 | contig 10884 bp, 10 predicted proteins | sample Ectturendosymbi3_FD_21664 | JGI IMG/M metagenome (IMG submission 21664)
ACAAACTTGATTACATGTCTCAGCCGAGTTTTGTTTTGATCTATGATCTTTTTTCTACTGTCGGAAAGCATATTTCTCACGTCCAAGTTTCCTTCATCTTTGCAAAGTTTAATAAACATATCAAATTTATCTGCGAAAAACTTGTCTTCTTTCGCTTTTTTCCAATTTTTGTGAGCTGATTTTACTAACATACCAAGAGCCTTAGCTGACAACATCGGCTGCAAACGCACGCAACACACCATTTGCCATGGGGAAGGGGAGACATCTGTCCCTGGGCGCGGATAACACTAACTGGAGGGCCGGGCGGGCTGGAGAGCCGTGTTTCCAAATGAGAAACGTGAACTTTCGGCAGGCTGCACAGAAGACAGAAGGGCTGGCCGGCGGGCTGCACAGAAAGGAGGTCCGGCGGGCTGCGGAAAAGAGCTGGGCGGGCTGCAGAAAAGGGCAGTCCTTCGGCCCGCCCTTTTCCGCAGCCCAGCGTACTGTGCAGCCCACCAGCCCGGCTTTAATGTGCAGACCACTGGCCCGTCCTGTAGTGCTGCCTGCCAGCCAGCCCTTCTGTGCAGTTCGCTTGCCCGCGGAAAATTCATGTTTTTCATTTGGCAACACGGCCCTCCACCCCGGCCGGCCGACCCTCCGTTTAGTATTATCCCCTGGGTGCAGCATTTTGAAGGCGTAAATTGAGGAATGTCATGTAACAAATAGTATGTCAAAGGTTAGCAGATGCTAGGAATGATGATTTACGAAATGTTAGTACCCACCAGTTTCAATGTAACATTCCTAAAAGCCTTTGAGGCTTTGTTATGAAAATGCACATACCTGTTTAGTGTATCGCGAAAGATGCAGAAAATCTAACAACATATGGTTACATTCTTTGATGCAGTCAGATTGTTTGTATTCGCCCTTATGTTATTCTTTGAACGCTATAATCACATTTTACTTTGTGAATGAATGATCGAACTTTGCAGTAGTATCCGTTTGATTGATGGCGTGCCATGCCACAATGTGAATGTTTTCTCATTTTACTTAGGAATTGGCACCCTACTCTGCTGTAGTTGTAGTGTTGTAACAAGTGTTACGTGTTAGCTAACTTTAGTGTTAAGAATGTGTCTGTAACCCTATGGTTCTGTCTTCAATGCAATTGCAAAAGGTGTCTGTAACCCTCACTCTGTGATTCCGCCAGCTTCAATGCCTTGTACTATGTGCTAATTTGTCTGATTTTATCAACCTGCGTTGTGCAGAGTGTCAGTGTGTGTGTTCATACTATGGAGTCGTATCTGCTCACAAACAAATAAATTAAATTCAAATGACAATGTTGAATGCCAGTTGCAAAATCTCATCAAGATCACCAAGGTTCGCAATAAGCAAGGGTAATTACGAACCTTAGTGACGTCGTTTCAAGGCATCGCTTGTTCATCCAGAAACTAGCACCCACATGTGGTTTGACTAACGGTTGCGTCACAGACAATGCTTTCAGATAGCCAGGTTGCCAACTTTCCTACTTAGTTCTCATTCTGTAGTTGCATCACAATGGACAGGAATCCAACATTCACAGTGCTTAGTAATATGTTGGTATGACAACAGATCTGATGTTTAGGAAATTATTTGATCTTTGATGGTTTGATAAACTTCATGTTGAAATGGATTTGACATGGTTTCTGAAGGTAATTATGATGATTTTTATTTGTTGGATGTTTAAATAAATTTTGACTACTTGTGCAACCTTCTAATTGCAAATGGGCAACAGCGTTGAGTATATTATTTATAACAAGTTTGATACAAGGTTTTAACAAGTTTGGCCCAAAAATATCGCTATATTCACATTGTGCATCAAACAAGCTTGGAGGCATATTCGATCAGTGCTTTCCTGGAGTAAAAACTTTATTTTGTGCTTATTGCATGCCAGTGTATGCTTGCCATCTCTAGAGCAAATACATACAGGATAGTATGAAGCGCTTGCACGCTGCATACAACAATGCCTACCAAATTGTGCATTATGTACTCAGAAATGTATAATGTGTTCACCCACACCAACAAGTTATCCATTGCATTGTGTCATGACTTTTGATGCCTTATTGAGAAATAATCTTTATTGCTTCTTGCAACGTTGTGCATCTTCATCTAATTTTTTTATCTGATATTTTAAAATGTCTGATGCTTTTGTTAAATCTTCGTTTTTCCTCAATTATTTAATGCTCTGATGTATGATGGTGACCAACTGATGTAGTTGTTGATGCATTGGACCAGTGACAGTGTATGTGTCTCATCAATATTGTTTTTGCATAACAATGAAAAGCGCCTGTGTACTGCTTTAAAAGTCAGGAATTTAATTTCTTTTTTTTTTGGTATCAGCCTCAGGTTTCAAGCAATGTTGAACACGAAACCACGCTGTACTCTCATACATAGGCCATGCGATTAACAAGATAATTAGCAATGCACAAGATAACACTGCATAACTGAGGGAAAGTAAATCTTACAGAAAGAATGAGGATTCGGAAGGCAATAGCTACACATTGATTGATACAGGGGCAAGTGGTAGGCAGTGATGGTGATCAGTACGTTAAAGCAGCTACTAGAAATGTTAATTGGCTGCTTCAAAACTTACAAAATGTATTTCGCTGTCCATCTCATGACAAATGCATTGTAAAGCATTTAAAGCCTTGATTGGAACAGTTGCATGTATCTACGCACCAATATGCACCCTCATCAGACTCATTTTTTACTTCTTTCTCCTTTTAACGGTTAGCTGTTTACCTCGAAGTTTTGATGTAAGAATGCCTTCATTTCTCTCACACTACTGGATCCTTATATTATGGTGGATGTATGACGCTACAGTTAAGGTGATGATAAAAATGTTATTTTTTTTCTCCTATCTGTGTGATCATGTGCAAACACATATTCTGTAATGAGTTATGGCTGATCATTTTTGTTTTGTGCTCATGCATTGTTTGCTGTGGCTATGGTATATGGACCATATGTCTGCAATAACTCATCATCATTATTATTGATTATTTTTTGTGTTTTTTTGTAAAATCTATAAAATTTTTCTTCATAACAAAATGGCAACACTCATACTGCCATAACAGTAGTAAATAGTAATCAGTAGGCTAGTCTTAACTCACATTTTTATCATGCAGGTCTCTGTATGTTGAGCAGTTTCCCACATGTTAAAATAGGTAGCCTAGCTTATTTGATGTTACAAAGTTTACTACTGATTAAAATTGTATGACGGTTCACTTTGCTGGAAATAACTGTGACACTCCTATCAATACTTTCTCTGCAACTGATTTCATACAAGAAAGATATAAAGTAAGTTCAGCTTTAATTGAGCCATTATTGCATGGTGTTGTGTTTAAGCAAGAACACTCCCCCAAAAATTCTGGCACAGTATCAGAAAAAGCAAGAAGACATCATCGCGTACACTATAGTGGTAGGTGCAACTGGAATGAAGGAGTGACTGCGTCGTGGAAAAACCACTTAGTGGCACTACAGAACTCATTAAAAAACTCTGCAATTGGTAATTTTGTGAAAAAAATCTAAACTCACATGAACAGTTTTAAGGGATTGGTGACTTGATGTGCAGCAGTTATAAGATTATATTTTTACTCCACAAACTATATAAGATTAAATTTTTACACCACAAGCTGTCTCAATGGTTCTTAACCTTTTTTGCATATCTTCCCCTTTATCAAAATAAGATTACCAGACTTATCCTGAATGGTGCTTATTTATTGAAAATACGAAATTAACAAACTCATACAGTTAAGAATGATTTATAAAAATCTACATTGGCTGTAATTTTTGTTTTAGTAAATTTATCCCTAGAGGTAAATTACCCCAGGTCAAGAACCACTGGTCTAAATTGTGCAGCTGGCAAAGATGGCATTTTTGCTGAACACATTTTTATGCTGATTCAGTAGTTTTCAATTACAATAGTTAACAGCAAAATGTAATTGATGATTATAATAAGTGCTTGTAAAAGTATTTTCGACGCTGATTTAAAAAATGTCATTACTTTTTTTGTAGCACATCTAGTTTTTGAGATAATTGGTTTTCTGTTACCTAGCCTACCACAGGCCTATGAACAACAGGTTGCATTGTTTTGCATTGTGACATAACATGGATTAATAATTGATACAGCAACCATACCATTTGATAAAGTNAAGCGAGTTTACCAACCTTAACTAAGTGATTTAAATGCAAGAATCTGTTCTATTGAGTGGCATNTTGATATCTCTGTGCACACAGGCAATATAAAACATTAAATCCCCANTGCTCATTCTGTTCATTTGAATGAATCGTATGATAACAATCAGATTATTTTGAATGCTTTTTAGTTGGCTACACTGACTGCCAGTGGAGCCTGTATNGAGCTGTCATGGTCATAAACATTAATGGGAATGCACATAGGGGTTACTAAGCAGGGTTGATTTATTTAAATCATTTGATTTAAATCACTTAGATCAAGCAACAAAAATCATGATTTAAATCAAATGATAAAAATCATGTCGTTTTAGAGCTTTGTGTGATATCTATGACACAATTAATTAGCATTCTAATAGGTTTTCAAATAGCCTATAGTATTAGTGTAGAAGGCAAAGTATTCTTATGACGACACAAGTTAAAACCACGAGGTCACATATTCTATGTCATTTAACTGCAAAAATGACATGTGGACTGTAATCACTAACCCTTAACCCTCGCAGGTTCAAAAGTCATAACTATATAATGCCACAAGTTTAAAAGTGTAGACTGGCATGAAATGAAAGTTGCATTTAAATTCCATCAATTACGAAGGCTGTTGACTGTAAACATAGTTATAGAATATATTTTTGATTCATTAAACAGATATATTATTATAGGTTTTTACATTTTATGCATGTGTGCCATGAGTGTCAACGAAATTACTAAATTGACAGTTGCTGGTACTGGTGTTATGAACTTCTTTGAATTAAGGGATGTTGCATAAGCGCAAAAATATTTGAATGATAGTTCAGCTATTTCTAGTCAGGGTTGATTGATTTAAATTGTTTCATTTAAATCAGTGATAAAATTAAAAAAATCAAGCAAAAAATGATACAAAGTTTTGAAGCTTTCTGTGATTTTTATGACACATTTAATTGGTATTCTAATCGGTTTTACTTATTATGAAAGAAGGCAGAGACTTTTTATGACAACACAACTTATAAAAGCAATTAAAGTTTTATCAATCATAGCAATGCGAGGTCACAGATTCTATGCCAACTAACTGCAAAAATGATATGTGGACTGAAATTACTAGCATTTGCAAATTCAGAAGTCAGAACTGTCAGAATGCCACAGGTTTGAAAGTGTAGGGTGACATAAAACAGGCTACGGGCCTGCATTTATGTCAGCCTACACTTTCAAACTTGTGGCATAAAGCAGGTCCGTAGCCAGGTTTTGAGGTTTGTAGGGCGAAATGATCTGTTGGGGGGAAAGATTTTTGTTTCATTATGGTATATGTTTAAAACAAACTTCTCTGGGCACAACAAAATTCAGTTGGCACAAAAATATTTAGGGACACTGTCCCTGAATGCCCCCATGGCTATGGGCATGGTATAAAGTAAAAGTTAGATCTAAATTCCATCAAATACAAGGTATGTAGGCTGTTGACTATAGAAATAATAGTTTTAAAACATATTGTTGGATTTAGATTCATAATAACTAGAAATAGACTGATATATCGGCCTGGCGGATATATCTGGCCGCTATTTGGGTTTCACCAATATATTGGTATTGGTCAAAGTGGCCGATATTATCGGCCTCAGTAGGTGTTGACAAAATACTGTTATATTCCTCAAGCATGTAGACAACTTGCACAAGAAAGCACAACAAACCAAGTCAAGACAGTCATCTTGCAGCAACGCTAGCAGGTGTGTTTTCATAAACAAGCAGACAAGATGAACCATTGAGCACACGTCGCCGTCGCAGCCAAAACAAAAGTATCATCCCTAATCAGATTAATTAAAAATCATAGCAAAATATTGAAATTGCTGCAATTTGAAAAATTTTAGCTCATATAATCTGATTTTTTAAGTTTTTGAAAAAGGTAAAGCATAGAATACATTATATTTTTGATAAGGAAGCAGAAAACAAGATTTAAAAAATTTGGAAATATCAGTATCGGTCCATAATTAGTCAGTATATTGACATCGACCCCAAAAAAGCCATATTGGTTGATCTCTAATAATAACACATATTATAGGCTTTTACCATTTTATGCATGTAATTTATACTTCTGCAGAAGCTGAACTAGTGAAAGCTGTGTTAAAATAATCAATTTTAGCAACAGACTTCGCACCAAAAAGGCTGGCAAGCTTGTATTTTTGTACAAGCTTAACATGCCATAAGTGTTAATGGGGTTGATGAACTGATGGTTTGAGTATTGTCATTACAATAAATATGTCGTTTTGTACACCGATACTGGTGTTATGAACTGATTTGCTTTAAGCGTGATGCATAAGTGCAAAGTAAGTTTGAATAAAAGTTCAGCTGAATTCTAGTTGTTGTACTAGAAGAAACAAAGCACAAAAATTATATTAAAACAAACTTTTTTAAATTAAAAAATTACTACTTGTTAGATGGCCACTCTCTACACATCACATAAAACAATCATAAAAATAAAAAAATCTGATTTAAATAAAAAAAATCCAATTTAAATAAAAAAATTATGATTCTTTTTATTTGAAAAAAAAATCATGATTTTTATCAACCCTGTTACTAAGTGCTGTTGTTTTTATGTTTATGGGACAACCTCTCTGGGTGCTACAGCAGATCACTATGAAAAGCAACATTCGACCACAAGAAACTTGTATGTTCCTGGAGTGAACAGTGTTCAGGATTTCAGCATACTCCACTGGCAAATCATGATAAGTCCTGATGTCGCCTCTGCATATAAAATAGGGCTTGATGAAAATTTTGTGAAACCAATGGCCAAATGAAATTCCAGTAGGTTTATTCCAGGCAGCTACAAAGACAGTGCCAGACAGGCAGGCTTCGCAGCAACAAAGGCTGAGGCTGCAAAATGCCAAATACCATGACCTCCAAAGCAAATTTTACCACCTTCAACCAGTTGCAATTGAGACCACTGGTGTGTCTGGTGAACCAAGGGAGTGACAGTGGCTCCACCGGTGCTTATCCTTGGCTGTGGTCAGAGGAAACTCTGCCAGCATATTTGCCTGTGTGCAAGTTTGATCTGATTTTACCTATTTTTAGTTGTTCTTAATGTGCTGACCAGTGGTGTTCCCTCTAAGCTGAACAAAAACAGCATTTTTTTATGCCAGCTCACTAAAATTTTGAAAACTGGCACTTGCAAAATTCGGGCGAAATTTTTTTCACAGGAGTAAAATTTCAAAAACACAATTTTGTTATTTTTTGCAAAGATTGGGACACATTTCCACGAGTCTTTCTCAGGTTGCAGCAAGGATACACAGCAGTGAAAGAGGTTCAGAAGCATTTTTAAAGTTCCCACTTGCAAGGTTTACAAAAAATGTTCTGGGTGCATTTTCACAATTTATGCGTCTAGAAAATGAAGCTGTTTGCTGTGAAGTTCAGACACATTTTGGAAGTTTCTGTCTTTTAAGCTTCATAAAAGTAGCTTTGGGTGCATTTTCACGATTTGCACTTCATAAAACTAAGCTTCTTTTCGTGAAGTTCAGACACATTGTGGAAGTTCTCTGCTTGCAACATTTATAAAAATGTTCTGGGCCTATTTTCACGATTCATGTGTCCAAAAACAAAATTATTTGCTGTGAAGTTCAGACTCATTTTGGAAGTTGTTTACTTGCAAGGTTCACACAGAAAGTTCTCATTTTGGAAAGTTCTTTACTTGCGAGGTTCACACAGAAAGATCTGCGCCTATTTTCACAATTTATGCATCAAAATACGAAGCTGTTTATTGTAAAGTTCAGACGAATTTTGGAATTTTTCTGCTTACAAGGTTTATAAGCACACATTTTCTTGATTTATGCATCCAAATACAAAGCTGTTTTCTGGGAAGTTCAAATGCAGTTTGGAAGTTTGTCGCTTGCAAGGTTTACAGAAAAAGTTATTGGGATATTTTTGCAATTTGTGTGTCCAAAAATGAGGTTCTTTTGCTTTCAAGTTCAGCTGCATATTGGAAGTTCTCTGCTTGCAACATTTGCAAAAAAGTTCTAGGCGTATTTATATTGTTGCAACCTCTCCGGTGATGTTGCGTTGATTGTGTGATTCACCACAAACGGGATGTGCGCGAAGAACAAAAATATATGTATGTGGCCCAAACAAGCAATAATAGAGTGATCCCAATGGAGTGATCTTGGTGAGTGACCTCTAAAAATGCTTGTGAACCTGGTGAACAGTGACAACGAGAGTGATCTCGTCGGGTGATCTCTATTGTTGCTTGCTGTCACGGTGCGAAGCTTTGTGCACATGCCACTCAGGATTTCCGATCGCAACAATATGATTTATGTATCCAAAAATGAAACTGTTTGCTGTGAAGTTTAGATGCGCGTTTTGAAGGTTTTCTGTCTTGCAAGGTTGATAAGAAACGTTCTGGGTGGATTTTTTGATTTATACATCTGGTAACGAAGCTGTTTGCTGTGAAGTGAAATGTATTTTAATTGAAAATGAAATTTTGCAAAAATTTATAAAGGGCACCTAGATTTATTTTGATCTTGACAGCACTTTTTGGACACCAGCTGACTTATAAAAATCTTAGAGGGAATACTGCTAACTGGTATTGCTGCCCACCACTTGCCCCTGTATCAGTGTATAACTATTGCCTTCTGAATCCTTGTTCTTTCTGTAAGTCTCATTGTCGCCTCTGTTGTGCAGTGTTACTTTGCACATTGATTCACTATCTTGTCAATCACATAACCTACAATGAGAATACAGCATTGTGTTATGTTCCACATCGTGCGAAACTTCAGGAGGCTATTATGGTCCCTTCAGTGTGTGTTTAATCCATGGAAAAATTCTACATTTGTAAAAACAAGAATGGGGACGTAAGTGATGCTGGGAACTATGTTGTAGTCCTTATTCTCTTACAACTGTCATCTCCAAATTGTTTGAACATTACATTTTGTCCTGCATCTTACCATTTGTGGCCACAACATACAGCCAGTTAGGTTTCAAGCCACAACATGGCACTGGCATGTGTATTTGTTTTACTCAAACAGGTTGTGTCATATTATGTGAGCAAGAGTATATACCCCAGTGTTTTCAACATTCTTAGATGTGTCTTAGCACTTGATAGAACTAATCACCACCTGCTGTTCACTAAATTAATTAAGTGCAATTGTGCAATGTAAAGATGTGCATAGTAAGACTGCTGATGAGTTTGTACAGACACCAAACTGTGCAAATTAAGTGGGGAACTAACATTTCTTCCACCTATCCAATAGCAATAGGGTAAGGCAAGGGGGAGTTCTGCATCCATATTTATTTGCTGCTTAACTTGACGAATTCTGAATGCAGCTGGGTTTAGCCAGTGTGGAGTGCATTGTGGGAAATACTGAGTGCATAATCTAATGTTTGCTGATGATATATGTGTGTTTGGCCCCAGCATTAGTGAACTCCATTGTCTTCTGAGTATTAGTGCTGGCTATGCTGCTGAACACAAAATCACTTTTAATTGCAACAAAACAATTTGTGTTCTTTGTCCTGAACAGTATAAACAACCTGCTCCGTCAAATGCTTTCTGAATGGTGTAGGTGCATAATTTTCTGACCAAGTTAAATATCTTGGTGTATTTCTAAATCCCTCACTGAAGGATGATGATGATTCAAAGGCAGAAGTTCTCAAACTTTTTTATCCCGTGGACCCATAAGTCATTTATTTAAATTTTGTGGACTCCCAAATACTGTAAACAACGAATAAACACACAGACTGGCTAAACATGCACAAAATACACAAGTCTTTTACTCATGCTGTTGTCTCGAAAACAGACTCATCTAAGATTTAGTGAGATTTATGCTCCTGACAAAATTCTCCTACAGGCTTTGATATTCTTTGCTTGATTTTGGACAAAGGTGGTCGAACATGTATTATGTGAAAGAAACAAGGAATCAATCACAAATTTTTAATAGGAAATCGATTTCATGTAACACTACACATCGCCAGTCCTATCATCTGCAAGCAATGCTAAAAGGTGTGAAACGTAGAAAGGCCAACACAAGGTCAGAGAAAGTAAACAATCTCAAGACTGCAATGAAAAAATCACACAGACGCAACTGCAACAAATAAAACAAAACCAAGACGCAAGATGTAGGATGGACAATACGTAGTGTTACGTGAAATCGATTTCCTATTAAAAATGTGTGATTGATTCCTTGCTTCTTTCATTTGTGGAGTGAAGTTAATTGAATACAGATATGCGCAAGTTTGAATCATCGCAAAAAGATGAAAGCAGAGCTTAGCCGGCTGATTCCTCTAAAGCCTATAAAAAACGTAGAGGCTTTATTTGTCATCCATTATGTTTCAACATTGTGGTTTGATTTTCACCAAACTTGAATAACCAACCTCACGCTGACATAGAACCGTTGGCAGAAAACCTTCAATATGGGGCCTTTACACTTGTGCAGGGGTACTTGACATTCCAAAACTTGACAAAATCTCTGATTTGTAGTGTTTCACATACGCAGTGGTGAAAGGAAAAACTTTTCTTTCGATGCCATCATATAAGCCACTGTACCTGTTTTTTTTCAGTCATAGACCGAAACGTTTTTGAAATGACCTAAAAATTTAAATCATTTCAGTAGGAATGATTGAAAATATAGGCTAAAAAATACTGGCCAGTTTTAATACAACTGTGAGATAAATGACCGAAATGTTTCAGTGAACAGAATGTCTCAGCAGAAATGACAATGTTTCAGTGAAAAAAAA
>JGI24158J21664_10013264_pt1 | contig 10884 bp, 6 predicted proteins | sample Ectturendosymbi3_FD_21664 | JGI IMG/M metagenome (IMG submission 21664)
TCGTGAAAATGTTCCCAGAACATTTTTTGCAGACTTGGCAAGTCAAAAACGTTAAATACGCCTGAACGTCAAAGGAAAAATCTTCGTTTCTGGATCCATAAATCGCAAACAATGTGCCCAGAACATTTCATAAACTTTGGAAATCCAAACCAAGAAAACTGCGTCTGGAACTTCACAGCAAGCGCTTTGTTTCCGGATGCATTAAAAGTGAAGATGCGCCCACAATATTTTTATAAACTTTGTAAGCGGAAGAATTCGAAAATGTGTCTGTTTTTCACCGAAAACCGCTTCGTTTGCTGGAGTATAAATCGTTAAATGTGCCAACAACATTTTTTGAAAACCAAAAACCTTTCAAATACGCCTCATCTTCATAGGAAACGCTTCGTTTCAAGACTTATAAATAGTAAAAATGTGCCCAGAACATTTTTAAGTCGAACACATAGAAACAGCATACTGAACACCATCGCAAACAGATTTGTTTCCGGAATCCGGCGTTCTTGAAACAGTAAAAAGTAGTAAAAAGTGAATTATTGAAGAAAGGTTGTGTCGTCATAATGCGTTTTGTTTATTTTTCAATTTCGTACATGGTTAATATAGCCTGACTTGCCCATACGTGATTCAAGCTTTCTGAAAGTAGCCCACCATAGACCGTACAAGTCCCGTGGCCACGGAGGGGCTTTTGGGGGTTTAGCCCCCCAAACAAAGCTCCAAACCCTCCCAGTTGAAATATCAAACGCTATAAATCAGTGGAGTTTTTGTCAAATTTTAGACTGTCAAGCCCCTCCACACAAACCCAAAGCTCCCCCGCAGAAACGCAAAGCCCCCCTATTGAAAACTTTCTGGCGACGGTTCTGGACCGTACTCAGTGGCGCGTAGAGGGGAGAGGCAAACTGAGCGACGGCCCCGGTGTCAAGCGAAATTTCTGACTTGCGATATTTCTGACTTTACGCCATGTGCGCATGCACAGAGTAATATTCTAGATATCAAATACGCTGAGAAACTTGACGATTATCGCTTAGGGATCATTGTTTCGGTAAGTGTGTCGGGTTAGGGTTAGAAAAATATAATTGAGGTCTTACACTAAGTCCAATATTTTTCAGTGGTTATAGTTATTCCCGTACTTTAGCTTGTTGTGGGCGTCTGACATCTAACCAAAAAGTTTTAATTTACACAACACACATCAAAAAAGTAATCGCCAAACTTTATTCCGTTGCTCTGAGAAACAAAATCAGTGAAACACAATAATAAGTCATAAATTTCGCAGAGGTCAGAAATTTCGCTTGACACCAGGAATCCAAAGCAAAGTGGTCATCCAAAGAGTGAAACTGCAAATATTAAAATGCCATAGCAAGATGATTTTTCCTATTGTAAGGCTACAAACACATGCTGCATGGATTTAATTTTTCGAAACTTGTTTTCTTCGTCAACACTAGTTTTTACGTACTCAAACGCCAGTAATTTCTCACCATCCTCGATACTAGGGATCTATACTCTAGGTGCGCGGCGCACACCCAATTAAACTGATAGTGGCGTGACTTTACCCAGATTAAGCTATCAAGGGAAAATCACAAAAATGGATTGAAAAATAATTACGGCCGTTGAATTGATTTTGAGCCAAATTTCAAAACTATCCTGTTTCAACTTGCTTGGTTTAGCTGAATTTTTGATGCATCACTAGTTTCCCGTTTCGTTTTTTGATGTGGCAACCCTGGGTGTGCGCTAATGCAGCCTTACACCTGTGCTTGCAATGCAATATGCAGATCATTTCAAGCTTCGTCACTATTTGGCAGTTCAAGCGGATTCAGTCCCGTCGCCACGAGGATGCTTTGGTGCAGTGGCGATTCTAGAATGAAAAAACTGGGGGGGGCAATGCCGGGCCAAGGTAAAAAGTAGGGAGGCCAACATAAATGTCTTTCCTGCATGGTGATTTTCCGTTGTAATGAAAAGACAGCAAAAGACAGCGCTCAACGCTAGGACAGAGCAGTTCATTACTGCAAACCGACAAGACGTTAAAACAGGAGAGTAAAACACACTCTGTGCAACCAGGCCCATAACCAGCTTGGGACAACAGCGGTNGCGAAGAGTTTTCTGACAGGGGCCCAAATTTTCTGAACTATGTCCAATAGTTTTAAACTATATCCAGCACATTTTTCCAGGGGGANCGAAAAATTTGCAGGGGGCTTTTCTCCCCCTGCGCCCCCTAGGTTACGAGCCTGTGTGCTACGNCAGCGCAGTTCACAACTGCAAAAGTATAAGGCTNCCNTTTGAAACAGTGGAGTAAAGCGCACTCAACGCTACGACGGGGCAGTTCACAACTGCAAAAACATCAGGCTGCGCGAATGTCTCGTCGAATAACATTCGAGCAGAGGAGGTATGCGGCTGGGATGGTGGACACCCAGGCAGTGGCGTAACTAGAGATTTAAGTCAGGGTAGGCAAAACTTAGCTGAAGGGGACCCACTGCCCACCGCAGCGGGGCCACTACTAGCCACCACTCAGAAAAAAACTGTATAAAAGTTAAGAAATGATAGTGAATCCGGATGTAGTGGATGTCTATACTAGCTAAAGAAAATGCAAAAAAAGACAACCTACTGAAAACCAAAAGAATACTGAATATCAAAATGTACACTAAAGGGAACCCAGTCTTTACATTTAGCCTTCCAGGAGGGCGGCTCGTCCCCCTTTCCCCCGTCAGTTACGCCACTGCACCCAGAGTTACTTTTTTTTGATTATGCAGCTGTATATATGTACAACTACTGGGGGACAGAACAGACAGGGACGCCGGAGCACCGGTAGGGCAGGGAGTCAGTGGCAGAGTCGAGGGCAATACAAACATAGGAAAAACAAAAAAAATAGTTACCCATTGCGTTTGTTTCTGCTCATCAACAATGTTGACCTAAAAAACAATAACAGAAAGAAAACCACCCTGAATTTTCTGGGTGCGCAAATAGTTGCTGTAAATTTGTTTCAAGTCAATCTTGATCAACCATGATACTAGGATACTGTTATGAAAAAGCACCTCTACGCCCGTTGCCCCCTTCGTGTGAATGACCCCATTCTCCGGCGTCCCTGAAAACAGATGGGGCTTGTGTGAGCCGTTATGGTCAATCCGCCTGAACTGCCAATGACGAAGCTCAAAATGATGCACATATTGCAAGCAGTGGCGTATCTAGAGTATGGCAGGCATGGCACGTGCCATGGGCATCACTTTGACGGGGGTGTAAAATTGCTTGGCAAAAATTAAAATGTTTATTTACAGTTTTTGAACCTCTATTTTGCGCCCTATACATTTATAAACTGCAAACCTGCATCAACAGTGCGCCCTTACCTGTTAGGCTAATCCTAATGCATTTAAGTCGGGCGTGTTGTGCTAGAACCCTCAAGCATTATGACGAAACTGTGATATTGCGACAAAACACGACGGTCAGACATTGTGACAGAACAAGAACGCTCGCATGCCTATCTACGAGACCTCATCCTTCTCATGCTATAAGAAAGGATAAGCCAATCCGTAATGCTTCATTTCAGGCAAGAAGATATTGGTTAGAATCTGACTGAGACGAGTTTAAGTCCGTGGCTGTGAGCATCTGACTGTTACGCAAGGTACAAGTGTATTAGTTTGTGCTACCGTTGAGGTCCTACAGATTTGCTGCTGCGGCCCACTCTGACTTTACGAAACTCCATCGCGGGCCACTAGTGTCCCATAAATAGGCTGAATAAAATGCCCAAGTCCAGAGAATAAGGTAGAAACTTTAGTTAGTCCTCATTAGTTAGAAACATTAGTTAAAAATTAGCAGTTAATATCGTTACCGTGCCAGTTGAGCAAAAAATGTTAAATCACGAAAGAGATTTGTTAGTCTTGTTTAGAACTAGCTTTTTTTTCCAAATTTGGCTTTCTTTTCGATGTCCAAGGCTTTGTGAAAAGGTCTTGATTGTAAAGATCTAAAATCTCCGTGTGACAATTTAGGAGCAGTGTACAGTACAGATGTAGATGGTGAGCAATTATACGAGAAGGTTCTATTACAAAATGCTAGTTTAAAGTTGTGCAACTTAAAATTGTCGCGTCCTGAAGTCTTGACATTCTTTGAATTGCTTTGCAAATAATGTTGACCATGGCAGTGTGTATTGCAAGCAGCGAACGATCTTTTAGCAAACTGAAACTGATCCTTTCATACCTCCAGGCCTCAATGACTAACAATAACTCAGGACAGGTTGTGTGATCTAGTTTTGATGAGAACAAAAAGCGACGAAAAAGTGAAAAATTACTAGACGACTTATGCTTCCATAAACGCACGGAAAGTGTAGTTTTAATTAGCTTTTTTGTGTAATTTAACCATAAATGGCTGGATATAGTTACGTTTCTATGGAATTGTATTTTTCGAACACAAATGTTTAAATAAATAACTTAATTGTGCAATTCAAATTAAATGCGTTCCATTTTGAAAGAAATTGCCGTTTGCAGGTGCAAAATGTTGTTGATTTTTTTGTAAGATATACAATTTTGGTAGACAACACTATGTAGAGCTACATAAACTATGATAACGTTATTATTTGAATGTTTTGATATTTTTCATAATAAAAATAAATGAGTATAGAAATATGTTGTGGTCTTTATGGATACTTTAAATTTTATTTCCTGAAAAGTTCGAAGCAAAAATAAATACAAATAATTTCCGCTTCAAAACATTTCTTTTCTTCATTGTTTATCTTTCGTAAATATTGTACTTGTATCTAATATTGAAATTATTATGATAGGGCGCATATTTAGATTTTTCCAGGGGCACCATTTTGCATAGATACACCACTGATTGCAAGCACACATGTGCGCTGTATTGGCGCACAGTCGCACACCCAGGGTTGCCGCATCATATAACGAAACTAGTGATGTGCATCAAAAAGTCACCTAAATCAAGCAATTCGAAATAGAACAGGTTTGAAATGCGGCTTAGAAAATCAATTAAACGTCCATAATTATTTTTAAACATTTTTTGTGATTTTCTCTTGATCGCACGATCTGGAAAAAGTCACGTCACTATCAGTTTGATTGGGTGTGGGCTGCACATCTAGAGTAGGCCTGCATGTCCCTGGTATTGAAGAATGTGAGGATTACTGGCATTTGAATAGGTAAAAAATAGTGTTGGCAAAAAATACAAGTTTCGAAAAATTAAATCCATGCAGCATGTGTTAGTAGCCTTACAATAGGAAAAAACATCTAGTTACAGAATTAAATTTTGTAAATTTTACTCATGGGATGCCCCCTGCCTTGGATGCCCGGGGCCATCGCCCCGTTCGCCCGCCTCCCTCTGCACGCCACTGCTGCTGAGGCTTCTTGGCAGATATTTCATGTCACAAAATCCTGCTGTAGTCCACACATTTTCATAGCAATTTTTCCCAACGCGGCTTCTAGGTCACGCCAGTGATGTACGACAGAATTGCATATGTCGACAGAATTGCATATGTGTGAGTACGACAGAATTGCATATGTGTGAGTACGACAGAATTGCATATGTGTGAGTACGACAGAATTGCATATGTCGTAACAATGAAATGTTTCCATTGAGGCAGAGATATTGGCTGCCTCCCTTCGCAGCCTTAACACTGTAGTTCAGTGTAATGACAATCAAACTGTCATTAATAACACAACCATCGCAGTCGAAATAAAAATAATGCTAACAGCAGCAAACCCTGGTGCATACTATAAAGCATATGCTTCAAGGAATAAAGAGAAAAAGCTTCCTGTTTTCTTTATCTTTTTCGATTTGAAAATGCAACTTCAATTTGTGANACTAAGAAAAAAATAAGTTTGATCTGATACACCGCCTAGTAATTCATGAAGGTGATGTAGACTTACATCATTTATACTAGAATGGCAAGCAATATGCGCAGCGATTTGTAGGCTAAAGCTGCAGACTTAACTCTACTGTATCATTAAAAGGCTATTACGAACCTGGTACAGCCAGCGTCACACAGATGAGGCGTAGATGAAAATGGAGCCGCATTTTGACTGTTTAGCAATTGTAGAATGATTCTAATTTTAATCATTGTAATGTGCTCAATAATTTTTTTAAAATCTGTAAGTGTTTTTTGTATCCAGCGGTTCAACTTAGAATTTAGATCCTTTTGTCACTTTTCGCAATAGGCGTATCGTATCGCTTGTTGTCATACTGGGCCCATTTACCCAAAGCTTTACATCAAATCCTTCATCAAACTCTGATACTTGCACACTTTAGACTAAATTGTTTAGACTAAATTAACAGTGCCACGCACTCCTGTCTCCAGCAAAAGCGTAGGCTATATACTAATCCGTACACTCTCTCCGCAGAAACGAACATGGTCTGGTGAGTTGTGCTGTGGCTGCAAGCCTATTTCCTGTGGCAACTGACTATTGTGACTACGTCTTGCATGCGTTTAAGCTTTACTCGTAGTATCGATTACCAACCACACTAATGGGCTGTATGATGTGAGCACAGCAACACACGTCTTTGTCCACAAACTAAAGTCAGAACGAGATCAACACTGTTGACCATGCGACCACACACACACGATCACATGATCTCGAGGCTTAATCTATTGGATCTTATATCAAGAGAACAGAAACGAAACACAAAAACCGGCGATCACATTACTTCAAATCAAAACAAACTTCACCATTGACAAAAATTATACTTTTGATAGAAAAATCTTTCACAAAAACAGCCCAAAAAACCGCGTGCACTTTGATAAAACTAAATAGCCCAAAAAAACGCAACCCGCAACAGAAAAAAATGTCCCGCAACGCAACGAAAAAAACAGCCGTATTGTGCGGGAAAACCGCCCAACTGGCAACACTGCTGTAGCTGCATGTTTGACCAGCTGCTGAAAAGGCATAACGCTGCATGTTCAGTATATTATACACAACGTGAAGTAAGTGCCAGCCTATGAAATGCGAGAGCATATAGTAGAAGTAGTACATATAGTAAAAGTGTATGCAAACATTACACTGTAGCTGACATGAAGGTTACACGTACAGAGCTGGCATCAAGGTAATTGCACGGCAAGCGCTCACCAACACGGTTTGTGACAAACTGCTCAATGCGAAAGACACCCGGTGGGAGCAGGCACAAGCAGTCGCTGCCTCCCTTCGTGACTTTCCCCTACCTTGAACAAGAAATANGCAAAGCCAGATGTATTGACTATGAACATGATTAGAATCNTACAATAATTGCACCTTTTCAATATGAAAGGACAAANGTTTATTCAATTTGTTATTTTTGATTCCTAATTCGTTTACCACATTTCATAATTATGGTAAGGGAGGCACTCACTCCCTTGCCTCCGCTGACGGCACGTCACTGATTTTTTATCATTCAGAATTTTAAACAATTTGGGCTTGCCCTGAAAAACAAGAGTTTGTCCTGAACTTTTTCACTGTGTTGAAATATTTTTATCTTTCAGGATTTTTGAGCAACTTGCGCTTGCCCTGAAAAACAAGAGTTTACGCTGAATTTCTTCACTGCATTGAAATATTTTTATCTTTCAGGATTTTTGATCAAATTGCGCTTGCCCTGAAAAACAGAGTGTGCCATGAATTCACTGTATTAAATATATATTTTTATCATTCAGAATTTTGAACAACTTGCGCTTGCCCAGAAAACAGAGTTTGCCCTGAAATTTTCACTGCATTGAAATATTCTTTATCTGTCAGGATTTTTGAGCAATTTGCTCTTGCCCTTAAAACAGAGTTTGTCACGAAATTTTTCACTGCATTGAATATATTTTTTACCATTCACAGGAATTTTGAGCAACTTTGCCCTTGCCCTGAAAAACAGAGTGTGCCTTGAAATTTTTCACTGGATTGAAATCTTTTTTATCTTTCAGAATTTTGAATAACTTCCGCTTGCCCTGAAATAGAGTTGCCCTGTATTTTTCACTGTATTGAATATACTTTTTGCAGTCAGGATTTTTGAGCAACTTGCGCTTGCCCTGAAAAACAGAGTGTGCCTTGAATTTTTAAGCCGGGGGCGGCCGCGCCCTCTCGCCTCTTACGCCACGTTTGATCTGATACACCGCCTATGTGGTACCTCGTAGTTTTGAAAGCTGCAAACTTTTATGCCTTTGACAAGATGCAGTCGTTACATTTATTTAATATAACTTAACCAATGTCCTCCAATGTCCAATCCATCGACTTCCCCATGGACTGCATGGCTTGACGTTTCTGGACGATGAGACAATTGAATGGCTGCTCAACACCTGCCCCGAGATCTAGTGCGGCCAAGCAGTGGTTTGAACAACTAGTTCAAAAGAAGATGAAGAACCTTACCAACATTCATTCACTGAAGTGCAAAGCTGAGATACGAGATTTAACGCAACGTAGGGTGCAGTATCTACATCTATATGACCTAACAGCATTCCTGAACTTAAATGCGAACGTCGTTGCGAACGTTCAGCAAACTCACAAAATTTATACGACGAGTTGGGGATTGTAAAACCACGCAGGTTACAGTGGGTACACATATTTCAGCAAACCAGAAATTATGCACTGAAGTTCGCAATCTGCGGTATATGTAACGTATATCTCGTCGTTTTGAAGTTTAGCAAAATTTACGCAAAATTTGTACGACGGGTTGGGGATTTAAAGCAATGTAAGCTGCAGCACGTACAGAACACATATTGCACCAAACCAGCATTCCTGTACTGCGATGCGAAGGCCACAATCTGTGGTTTCTCGTCGTTTTGAAGACTGCATACCAGTGTGCAAATAACAAGATGCCGTAGGTGCATTTATTTAATTCAACCTAACCAGCATTCGTTCACTGAAGTGCAAAGCTCAGATACGAGCTTTAAAGTAACGTAGGATGCAGTACGTATAGTCTACATGTATTTCCCCAAACCAGCATTCCTGCTCCGAATTGCGAACGTCGTTTTGAACTTTAGCAAACTTACCACAAAATTTATACGACGGGTTGGGGATTGTAAAACAACGTAGGCTGCAGTACGTTCACATATTTCACCAAACCAGCATTCTTGTACTGAAATGCGAAGTTCGCAATCTGTGGTGTATCTCGTCGTTTTGAAGTTTAGCAACATTATCACAAAAATTGTACGAGAGAGTGGTAATTTCAAATAACGTGGGCTGCACTGCAGTGTACCTACAGTGTGTTTATTTCACCAAACCAGCATTCCTGCTCTGAAATGCGAAGTTTGCAAGTTGTGGTATATCTCGTCGTTTTGACTTTAGCAAACTTTACGCAAAGTTTGCACCACGGATTGGGGATTTTTGAGCAATGTAAGCTGCAGCACGTGCAGTACACAAATTTCACCAAACCAGCATTCCTGTATTCAGGGGCGCAACCAGGTCTTCATTTCGGGGGGGGGCAATTTTCTTGAAATTTCATTCAATGATGTCATCGTGCTTATTCAAACGTGATACAACTTTTTCTCAAACGGTCACAGATAAAGTTCTCTTCGCAACATTTCTGAAAATGAGAACTTTTCCGTTTTAATCAAGATGCAGACCGAATGATCAGGACAGAGGAAAATTGGGGGGCCTAATACAAACACATGGTTCCGTACTCAACTAGTGCAGTCATGGCTTCAGTATGACAGACGTCTAGGCTACTACAGTAGCGAACCTACCTAACTTTTCGTCTTGTTTAAGCAAATTCTTTCTAGCTCTATTCAGTGGCGTAGCCAGCCCAAGAATTTTTTTTGGGGGGGCAAAACGTTTGATTTTTGGGGAATAACACTATTTTGTTTGGAAAAGCGCCTCTCAAAGAACAAAATGAAAATATGTTTTAAAAATTAGGGGGGCATGGCCCCTTTGTCCCCCTTGGCTACGCCTATGGCTCTTTTTGTCTAGCACAGCGTGGTCCAACTACTTTTGACCTACTGGCCATTTTACAAAAACATGACAAATTGCAGGACACTTCCAATAAAATGATGTATAAAACAACAGATTCACAACATTTCAAACTAAAAAAGGGAAGATAAGTGAGTGCGTCATTGAAGTTATTACACACTGCGAAATAGTAATTTATGACAAATCTGTATCAGTGGGATGCCTGTGGTCGAGCGTTCTCTGACGCTATCCTTCCTTTATCAATACAAGTGTTAGTGGTGGCAAGGCGGAGCTCGGAGACTATGGCCCAGTGTTTCTTCTGCCATTCGATTTCTGTTTTTAGATTTGACGTGCATCATCGTAGAAGATGTACGCTCACACACGTATGTCTTTCCAAATATCGAGTGCATTTTCAGTGCGAAACCTTTAAGTTTAGGAAATCCATCTTTGGTGAGTTCATTGCGCCAAGTGCTGAGTTCATTGTGCCATATTTACTTTTCAAGACAACGAACGNCGGGGCACCGAAAAAACATAGAGGNTATCCAGACAGGTGCCCCAGCGGAGGGTTAGCAGCGAGACGCACCTTCTACTTTATAGGANAATGCTTTATAGGATACGATATTACCTAAGTAATAATGCATTGAGACCAGTTTACTACAGTTTAACTTATAGTCATCTCCAATATGCAATTGGAGTCTGGGGTGGAGCTGGAAATACAGCTTTGAACCGACTTCATGTTTTACCTAACAAAGTATTAAGAGCAATGACCTGTAGCTCTTACAAGTCGAGAGTCTCACCATTGTATAAAAAACTTAAACCTTCTTAAAATTAATGATGTATACATTCTTGAAATAGGTAAGTTCATGCATAACTTGCACTAGGGTAGAATACCTGTTAATTTCGATCATTTGTTTGCTTGTAAATCAGGCCCACTCCCATGCAACCCGTGCTGCCACACGAGGTGGATAATTTGGCAACTGGCTTCGACAGTCAAAGGCAAAAGATCTCTAAAACACCTTGGCCCAAAAATCTGGGACTCCATTGATCCTTCTTTATATGATATTTCACC
>JGI24158J21664_10013269_pt1 | contig 10882 bp, 7 predicted proteins | sample Ectturendosymbi3_FD_21664 | JGI IMG/M metagenome (IMG submission 21664)
ACTTCACCAGTCTACTGATTAACAAAAACTGACAATGGGAAAAGTACCCTTGTGGCCAGCGTAATCTTTGCTAGCAACTTTCACGGGAAAATAATAGGATATGGTAAGCTATAAGGCTATATCGAAAGTCATGTTATAGTTTGACCAAAAAAATTTAACAAAAACCTTTTAGTTTTTTCCACCTGCTAAAGCTCAGCAATAACATTTATCCCACTTCGTTTTCAATTCCTCAACCCAGGAAGAGAGAATATATCTCATTATCATTTTCATCCCTTGAATCTCGTAGTCACAAATCTGTTTGTTTGGAAGTGTAAAGGATCTACAACTGAGATTCGCTTATCCCTAAGTTTCGTTTTCACACTCAAATATTTGGCTAGAGTACGAACTTGTCAATTATGCATTGGCACCATGCTATACTTCACCGAATGACAAAATCTATTTACCATGGCTTAATAATCCCTGCCTTTAATTTAGCCGATCAGACGCACGCAGGCTTTTTCAGTCAGTCGTTTCTCCAAATTGCTCAATTTTTTCCTTATTCAAAACTTTTCGCTCAAGAAAAGTGTGGTTCAGGAACAGTGAGCTTTGCATCTCTAAAGAAATGACTCAGTTCAGGAAACTTACATGTAAGCCGCCGACGTGAAAAGGCATGTTAAGTGGAAAAGTTTGAGATTGGCTGTACATCTCTCCCAATCCTTCTATACTTCCATCAACCATCAGTTGCGTTAAGTTTCCTTTTCTTTCAAAGGTGACATGATGCCAGTATCCGTCATCATACCTTGCTACTGATTTTAGACGCGAGCGTTCTTCACCAAAAACGACGCTGAAAACTAATTTTCCTTTGACAAGATAGACTGCAATATGTTCGTTGCATCTGCGAAAAGATAAACGATATTAAAACTGGGTGCTATCAAAGGATCCATGTTTTTAGCGTGCAACGACAAGTAAAAACGCAGTATGCAACAAAACTTTTTGCATGTTTTCGATAATGCTACAGTTGCTTTTGAAGTGTTAAACGATACGAATAAATCTATAGTCGAAGTGCATCAGTCATGACGTAGATTTGTTGGCTGTGCTTCAATAAACAACACGCTTCTGATATCGGTATTTTCACCTGGTGTCTGACATGAAGAAGATCAAGCCTCTTCGGTCCATAGTCCTCATCACCAACGAAAATCTCCAATTTCGTGGATCGAAACGCTTTACATAGTACTTTGAATATCCATCGCCTTCAAAAAATTTACAGTGTTGATGTTCTTGAAAAGTCGTTTGCATCCGTTAAAACAAATGCTCTCTTCATCAGTACTCGCAGAAATCGCAAGGAAAACAGGGTGACATACAAATTGCACAGGAGCTTACCGCTATAACGAAAACCATTTTTTGCTGGCATGTAGGAAAGAGCGCACTCTGTATCAATGCCGGTATTGCCTATGAGAGCAGCTGGTGCTTCCACTGGGCCAGCAAGGATTCCGGCTCTAACTTCAGATTCTTCCGCAACTGCAACAAATATCAAAACAGTCAAACCTAATTGAGAGCAAACGCCTGGCTAAACTGCAAAAGTAATTACAATCGTAGTCGGTTCAAAGGGTGCACGACTTTTCGGTCTGACCGATTTGGTCAGGCCGATTGGGTATGGCCGTTTCGGTCAAGCCGTTCCGGTCTGGGCCATTTCGGTCACGGGACATTTCGGTCGCGACAAGTCTGTACATAAAAAACTGATTATATTTGTTTATATAAATGATTATATAGGCAGGCGAAATGTCACGCTAGCTGGTATTATACCAACTCCCTTTGATGTTGCAGCGAAGTGACAAAACAGTCTGACAAGCGAAATGTCAAGCTAGCCGGTGTTACAACCAGTGGCGGTTCTAAGGAGTGCCTTGTGTGGGTGGGCCATGGCTCCTTGATCAACTGTTAGATCTTGGACCATGTTTGTAGTTTTTTTAAATAAAACCTTTCATTTCTTTAAATACGTTTGCATTAAAAGTGAACATGTAAGATTTATGCAAGATTTCATATTCTGACCGAAATGTCTCGAGACCGAAACGACCAAGACCAAAAAGTCCCGTGACCGAAACGGCTCAGACCGAAACGGCCATACCGAATCGGCCAGACCGAAAAGTCCTGTTCGGGTCCTGAAAAATTATTATTTTCAATGAATGCAACTGATGAATGTTTGGTCGACATTGCAGAGCTATAATGACCATTTTATCACAAAGTCAGCGAAAATTACGTTGCTGATTACGGCATTGACAAAAACAAGTGCATCGCAATTTCATGTCTAACTCAACCAGGGGCGTACCGAGGGGGGAAGGGGGGGCACAATCCCATGGGCGCCAAATCACTGCGGGGGGCGCCAAAAAGTCCTAACAATATCACGAGTACTTTCTTCAATACAGTAAATTTGCTTCGGAAAAAGCTCAGGTTCGAACATGGGAGCGCCAAACATACTTCTTGCCCCGGGCGCTATCTTACGTCGTTACGCCCCTGAACACAATACTCGAATGCCCTCTTTACGTAATTTGCATATGACTTTCAAACATCTTTTTGTACGAGTGCCTGGTCGAATTTTCAACTTGATAATTTTCTGTATATGCACATTACTGGCTATTGGTATGTCTGCAAATAACTTCATATTGCAAGTTACGCAAATAACTTCATATTACGTAAGAAATTGCACGGAAATTCGTTGAGTGTTTATCCGAGAATAAAACCTTTGAGAAGCCTTTAATTTTCTTTTCACGAAGTGCTTTTGGATGATAGTTACACATCTCGTTGGACATATACTGCGACATTCAAGAAGATAGCGCTCAAATCGGCGATTGCGATTTGTGGATGCACATCAGCAAAAATAAATGTCAATTCACGATACAACAATTTTTCAATGGCCACCTCTTCGTGCATAACCTCATCTTCCTTAATATTCGAGGAACCACCCATTGGTTAGATGCGCTCAATTTCATCATACGTCGTAAACTTTACGCTGTTTATGCTTCTTTCTGTGTCTTCTAGCATTGCACTGAGGTTTGGGGGAATTTCTAACAGGTTTGGTTTGCGATTATGTAAAATATCAGCCAATTTTAAGCCGCATCCACAGATCTACTGTATAAACGTCTTCCCAGAAACGTTTTTGGAGACAAATCTTGTCACCGCCATGGACGTCGGCAGAAAGAGGCATGGGGAATGAGGATCTTCCTCTTTTGATTTTAAAATCGTATTACGTTGTTAAATACAATTCGCGAACATTTGACAAAAATAACTTTGCATCATTTAGGACAGCGTGGTCCAGCTACATTAGACCTCCGGGCCATTTTACAAAAACGTGACAACTTGCGGGCCACTTCCAATGAAATGAAGTATAAAACAACAGATTCGCAAGATTTTAAACTAAAAAAGGGAAGATGAGAGTGAGTGCTTCATTGAAATTATTACACAATAACAAATAGCGATTATTTACAAATCTGTATCAGTAGGATGCCTGTGGTCGAAGCTTCCTATACACTCTCGTCCTTTATCAATAGTCCTATCAGTGTTAGCAAGTCGGCGACTATCGTCCAGTGTTTCGTCTGACATACCATTTCCGTTTTTAGATTTGGCTTGCTTCATCCTAGAAACTGTACTCTTACATATGTTTTCCAAAAATCGAGTGCATTTATAACGCAAAATCTTTCAGTTTCGGAAATTTATCTTTGCTGACTAATTTCCAGAAGCTCTCTACAGTCTGCTCTAACATCGTTAGTATTGTGCATTTTTATGAAAAGGTGTGCTTGTTCTAATTAAAATTACTTACGGCAGGGGTGGACAATTAATTTGGCTCGGGGGCCACTTTATAAAGGCCGCGTTTAGAGGATAGATAAATAGATTTATTTGGCGGTGTTGAAATCATTGGGCCAGATGTAGCCTACTCGTCGAGACAACGAACACCGGGGCACCGAAAAAACACAAAGGTTATCAGACGGTGCCCCAGTGGATGATTAGCTGAGGGCCGTACCTATATTCTAATCTGATTGTAAAATAAACTAATTAAAATAGCAACAATACACACAAAAGGCTCTATTCATAGTTCTTGTGCAAATGCACTTTATCCAGTGCAAGCAGTTCAGTGAGACAAATGTAAACTTATACGCTTTTCAACAAATATCAGATTTGCAAGTTTTTCCTGAATGTTTCGGTGGGTCACTGAAAACGCTTTGGCAAGCCACATGTGGCCCGCGGGCCTGTAGTTGGACCACACTGATTTAGGAGATGGCAAAAAAATATTTAAATAAATATACTTACATAAATATTTTAATTTTTAAATAAATAAGTAAATATTAATTAGAAATATTAAATAGAAAATATTTAAATAAATAAGTAAATATTAATTAGAATATTTAAATAAATATTTTAATTAATTAACTTGTTGCATGATCAACCTTTTCGTCCTATTGATCCAAAGGAATTTATATCAAGAAGCTTCTCTCGGTGTTTTTCAAAAGAGCATTGGAAATTCATAGAAAAAAGATGAATCGTGTCAAAGCAGTTCTACCTTTTTCAAAATTTAAGTGAATTTCATGTTTCTGCAGAAATGAAAATATTTACTTACGTAACGCTGCAGACACTAAGTTTTCGTCTAATGACAATGAAGTACTTCTTGTAGATTTTCCCGTTTCGCAACCGTTAAACATCGGTCGACCAGCGCATTCTACTCCGCCGCTGCCGCATTGCATACCTTCGATCAGACTAGTACCCGATGGACGTGCTCTGCAGCAGAGAAGTATAGGTAGTAGATAAAACTCTGTCTGACGACCATGTACCTACGACCGTATAAATCTTTGCTGAATGGCGAGCAAGTTTAGAAATGCAGCATTATCGGCTTCGAGTCAATCCCCAACGTTATGCCAGCAACTTACACGACAACTGGCTTCAGATCCGAATTCTTTTTTTGAAAATATTATTTTCTGAATTATAGTTGGGGTACATTTTAATCACGCGTAGCTAAAGGTTTAGTAAGGATGCCTCATCTTTTTCCATGCTGTATTTATTGAGATTATTCACAAGGTTAACAGCCAGCATGGTGTAAAAGGGTAGTTTGAATTTGAGATTTGGTCTTTGCCATTCATATGATTTCACTGCAATTTTTTTGATATCTGAAACTACTTTCAGTTCAAAAATCAAACGGTCGAAATCATCTTGTTGAAAGTAGGCCTACCGGCATAGAAAGCTTGGATGGACCAGATATGAAAAACCTTCCTGCTCGATTTCGTTTGATTTTACCGAGTGCTTTGTTTGAAACAAATTTATGCTGGATTTTGCACATGACAGACAACTTACATAAAATCAAAATTGCTTTTTCCCGCATATTAGCTAGTGAAATTTGTCACATTCTGCTGCAATGATCGATTCGTCAGCAATCAATCAATCCAAGTCCTGCATACGATTTTTGTCGCAACATTTACAGATTGTCGCGAGTGTTGCAGTAAGATCAAACGTTAGCAGATTTTCAACTTGCAGTGGGCTAACGTTAGGTCATTACCAGGTTGTATATAAACGGCACGCAGTGATTTTTCTCAACTTTATAGCCAGTGTCGTAAGAGCTGGGGGTGCGTGGGCTGCAAGCGCACACCCAAAAATTGGGCAAAGAAGTTTCGCCAATGTTTAAAAACACAATGAAATTATATTTCTTTGTTATTGAGTGCATAAATAAAACCGTGGTGTAAGATGAAGTGTGTAAAATATGCTGTGCTTACTGTTACACCGTACTTATCGTTTTATGGCGCTGTGTTGTAAAAAGTTCAAGAGCAAAATGTGCATTAAGTGTTAATGAAAATGCATAAGCTGCACAAGGGTTAGTACGCGATGTAGTATGCGATGTATGTTGTTGTTGTTGTTGATAAATAGTATATCTATTACAGTAGATGAACTTATATTTAGTTGTCGTTCGTTAAACAATGGTTGCGGTAGGGATCTAGCAGCGTATTCCTCATTTGAAACAAAACAAAGCCGACTTGAACGCATGAGGCTTAAACAAAAGCGAAAAAGATGGTGTAATAAGTGCGAAAACTGAATGTAGTGTATCTGTACTATTGGCGAAAACACAAAGCGTCAGATCAAAACAAAGCGAGTGGCGGTTAACACGGAAGTGTAAATCACTGGATGCGACGCATTTCGAGAACAGTGGAAAGATGCATCATCTAGGGAACCAAACAACACTGGGAAATGTGGTGAAGGAAGCAGTCAACGGGCATGAGAAAGCGGACGCAAGAAGCCGAATTGGAAATGGCTGGAAACCCGATTGAACGAGTTTCTGTTTTGAAGTCAGCAGAGAAATCGTGCAAAGTTGCGACATGATGGCTGAAATAAATTCAGGAAAAAGCAAAGTAATGTAACGGCCGTTGGAAACGTTAGATAAGACTTGGCTGGAGACTAGTTAACATGTTTTATCATGATTGGCTGGCGAGAACAAAGAAACGGTGACGTTTTGATCACATGGGTCAAGTTGGCGAAGAAGATGCAATCAGAAATCATTTGATGAAGGAGGCTAATAAACGATAATGTAAGGGGGGTGAAATTCTTCAGAATCGCCTGAGATTTTCGATCTGAGCTGTTGCAGCCTTGCAGAAAGGAAGTAATAGCTCGGATGTTGTGAATCGTTGGGGCTTCGCAACAAAGTCACAACCATTCAGACAAAAAGTGTAGAGGAAATGTCCTGTGTTTATGGGCGTCGGAAGTGGGGGCAGGGAGCCTTGGCACCCCCTGAATTTTGAAATTTTTAGCAAAAAAATGGTTGTTTTCTTAGTTTCGAGTGAGAAAAATAAAATTTCACCACTTTTGGTCCCCCAGTGGAAAAATTTAGGAAAAATCCCCTAGTGCTCCCCCCTGGAAAAAAACTTCCGACGCCCATCCTCGTGTTCGAGCAAAACAGAGGAAATGCCTGTGTTCGGGAATTTGATGTTGTTGTGGCCTGTGTATAATCAGTGTCAGACCCGCAAAAATAAAGTGATGAAGGAGCCACCTGCGTAATGCAGTAATCCCGCACTTGGAATCAGGGTCGTTGCTACATGCGAGCATTGTTTAAATGCATTTTGTTTGTTTTTTCATAGATGTGCCTGCACTGCAATCGGTGTCAGACCCGCAGAACCCTGAAAGATGGTGATGGTGTCGTATTTGCGGTCACCATTCATTGCGAGTCAGGTTCATTGCTATAATGCGAGCGCCGTTGAGGTTGCTGTTCTGCATACAGTGGCGCAGCCAGAATGAGGCCGAAGGGGCCATGGCCTCCCCAGAAAAAAAACTTGCTAAGATGTTTACTGATACTTTACAACAATCTTCAACTGTTAGAAAATAAACGGAAGGAACTGTCGGGCTCATGACGACGTCAATGACTTACAATGTCATTGACTGGCCTCTCCCAAGCAAAATTCTTCGCTGCGCTACCGTCTACATGGATGCGGCTTGTGGCTGAAGCGCGTCGTTGACGTGGCCTCCCACTTTTATGCTTTCATAGATGTGGCGCAGATGCTTTTTTATAGATGTGATCTTTTATTTTTGCATGCAAACCGCGCAATGCGTAGTGAACGCGCTATGCGAGCGATAGGGCGCTGTATGCGCAGGGACTGCAAAAATGTAGATAGGATGCTTTAGGCGTAGGAACGCGCAACGAAAAAATTAAGGTGTGGTTGTGTGACTTGTGTAGAGCAGAGCAAGAAGGATTCAGGGCAAGACAAGTGCAGAAATAAAATTTTGTGAGTGACGGAGCAAAGAATAAAATTGTGCTTATCGTCGGTGTAGATTGTATGTTCTTCAATATGTACGAATCAGCTACATGGCGAGTGCGAACGACGAATTGCAATTCAGTTCCGATTTTCGTAAAGGTATGATTGATGCAAAATTCACTTGTGCAGTTTATGAAGTAAACGTTGTGTTGCATGCTTGCTTTTATACTATTGTAAAAGATGAAGTATTATGGTGAACTGTGCAATAAACTGTATATAGCTATAAAACTTGAACAGGGGAGTCCACAAGTTGCTGCTTAACAGTAGCTTGCGTCACTTGACTGTGGTGTTTATTGATTTCTTTTGCGTTCTTTCTTTTCGGAAGGGCCCCAGACACGAACCGACGGTTGGAAAACCTTTCAAGGTCCCAACTATACCACAAAGTAATTTTGAAAAGTCGTCTCGGCTTTGCATTCGGATCTATTTCTCAATCTGCTAGCCAGGGTTGTTCCAATTGTTAAGAGGGGTTTGGGGATACACTTGGATACAAAAAGCTGAAATGTGAATGGAACGCCAAACCTCAGAGCTGTGAGGCAAATGCTCAAAAGTGCTGAGTCAGACGGCTTTTGAAAATGTTCTTGCACAGCTTGGCGTATTTTTTCAGTTGGTCTATTAAAAACCAATTTTCNAGTACCAATTGTCTATTTTAAAGTCAATGGCAATTTGGTAGNGGAACATATAATGTACCAGCAGCTACAGAAGATTTGTAGGGAGAACGTTTGTTGCATAAATGTTTTTCTGGGAAAATTAGGGGAAAAAATCCTTTGCACCCCACAAAATTGCCTGCGCTTACAGCCAGTAGCGTAGCAAAGAGGAGGCAGGGTCAGGGCAGCATCCTCTGGGGGATGGCACTTCGTTGATAAAGGTTCTCACTCTTCTTTGTTATTTTTGAATAAAATTTTTAAAGTTCTAACTCTTCAGTTTTTGTGTTTAGAAGGCCTAGACTGGTAGACTAGCCTAAAAAACAAGACATGTGGCTGTGTACTGAGCAAAGTCGTGAAATGTTTACTCAAAAGTCTAGGTCGGATCCAGTTTGCTAAAGTACCCCAGTATTTGTCTTAAAATCAGGGTTCTTTAATACACTTCTCTCCAGCCAAAGCCATTTCACCCATTCCAGTCAAAAATCCTTCGAGCAAAGGAAAGCGATGACATTTGACCGCAGACTAGCAAACATTACTGCTCCGGTTGTTTGCGGTTTATATTTTCCCTCCTCTCAAAATCTGGTAACAAAGGCCCTGCATGAAACCACGGTAAATAACCAAGACTAGCTTAATCCTTTTTCTCGTATCGTTGGTTCCATAGCAACGTCCCGACGGCACATCATAACATCACCTGACACCTAGGTATGGGTGACGAACTTTTCGTTGGGGCAGCGATAGCACAGTGGTTGAGTGTCCGCCTCTCAATTGGAAGGTTGGGAAATTTAATCCAGGGCCACGAAGTGAATCACCGTAGCGCTCCTTGGGCAAGAGCGTTCACTTCAACTGCCCCGGCAAAAAACATATTTCAGGCGCTGGCTTGCCGCTAATTGCTGTCACAAAAATGATTAAAAGAAACATTTCTTGTAACATCTCATGCTATTTTTTAGTGTTCAGTGGGATATTTTCAGTAAGTGCCATAATCGGTAGCCTAGTCTTTAGGTGGGCTTATCAACATTAAATTTTGGCGATTGAAATGAAGAATTCTGCAAAGGTAACGTTTCTCAGTTTTAATATAACTGCTGTTTTTCTGCAATGACGTAATGGCGTCGGAAAATGATATTCTTGAAGCGGGATAGTGCAGTTGGTGTGGTTGCGTGGGTAACTTAGGGCTCAGACGGTAGGTTTGAACGGCAACAAGAGTAAATCAGAGCCATGCCGACAGGCAACGTGGATTTCGTGATGTCTCATTTGTTTAACGGCATACCTAACATTTGCAGTCATAGAAGAAGTCATTTGAACAAGAAAAGCTTAGAAAAGGTGTTGCTCTGATTTTGATGAATTTGAGGCATGAACCTTAGTTTGAAAACCTAACGCAAGGGCAAACAACATATTAGTTTAGGTGTGGTTGTGGAATTTTAACGCAAGGGCAAACGACATGTTAGTGGCTGAGGCATGAACCTTAGTCTGAAAACCTAACGCAAGGGCAAACGACATGTTAGTTTAGGTGTGGTTGTGGAATTTGTAGTGAACGGGCGTTAATCCAAACAGTTGCTCAACTTAATAATGGGTGTACTGAACAAATTTGTTCAACGCAATTACTGTCGAACGTAAGATGTTGTAATCGCTTCTGAGCAGTAAAAAGGCGTATGTCCCACCTGGTGTGGTTTGGTAATACAGTTTTCGAAATAGATGCCTGTTGGTAACCAGTCCCGTTGCCAGCACACCGGGATTTGGTGGGCTTAGCCCACCCAAACAAAGCTTCAAGCCCCCAAATTGAAATATGAAGCACTATCGATCATTGTTTTTTGTCAAACTTTAGAATGTCAAGACTCCCTTCACAAACGTAAAGCCCCCTATTTAAGACCTTCTGGCGACAGTTCCGTTGATAACGAACGAAATCAAGGAATAACTATGCAGGTGTAATTGGAAGAAGCCAAACAGCTAGACCAAGCGTGCAGGTCGCGATGAAGGTTGCAAGTCAGCGTTTATCAACCAGAGCCAGTTTTAAGCCTATTTGATCTATTAACAACTTTTAATGCATTATTGAGAAATCTTTATCGCTCTTTGCAACGTTGTGCATCTTCGTCTAACTTTTTCATCCGATCTCTTCAAATGTCTGATGCTTTTTACAAATCTTCGTTTTTCCTCAATTATTTAACGCACATGTATGACGGTGACTAACTGATATAGTTGTTGATGTGTTGGACCTGTGTACATGTCTCATCAATATTGTTTTTGCATAACAACGAAAAGCCCCCGTGCTCTGCTTTAAAAATCAGGATTATTAATTGGCTTCTTCAAATCTTAGGAAATTTATTTCGCTGTCAACCTCATGATAAATGCTTTGCAAAGCATTTGAAACTTGATTGGAGCATTTGAAACTTGATTGGAACAGATTCTATTTGAATAAGGACTGAGGATGCGTAATTTTACGTGAAATCGATTTCCTATTAAAAATTTGCTGATCGATTCCTTGCTTACACCCAT
>JGI24158J21664_10013270_pt1 | contig 10882 bp, 9 predicted proteins | sample Ectturendosymbi3_FD_21664 | JGI IMG/M metagenome (IMG submission 21664)
ATTTGGACCACCGCCACCTAGGGGATGTCAGGATGTTTCAAGCTGCCATACCCAGTCCAACGATAGCTCTTGAATGAACGAGAGAAGCAGACACTAACTACTAAGTAAGCAATGTCTTTTCTCCTTTAGTGGGTCTGGTGCTGATCGAATGATGTGTTGGAAGTTATGGTCTCTTGTGGTTTCATGCTTGAGTGGTGGGAGTGCACTGGAGCTCTGGAGGTTAGCTGTAGCAACTCAAGTAGCGAAGTTGCTTGAAAGCTGTCAGTGCGTTTTCGCTGATAGCTTATGATATTTGATCTGCGTGCACTGTGCACAATACGGGGCCCGTATACAAGCTGACTTGGCCGACTAAGCGCAATGGTTATAGCACAAAGGCTCAATAAGGAACCGCATTTCATAGCTGAAGTTCCTAGGGATCACAACAAAATATGCACTGATTACAACAGAAAGCAGCATCAAAAAGCAACTTTGTTGTACTGTGATACCTGAAATAATTTGCAAGGATTGCATTTCGGTGATTGTTGCAAAAATACCACACTGTTTAATAGCAAAATGAAATGAAACCTACGCTTTCACTGTCATAAAAAATACATGCTATTTTTATTCTGTCCTTATTTTCTGTTTGAAGCTGGTGATTGCTTAAATTTGTGCTTGTCTTTCCTTATGCAATGTATACAGTAAATGTACATGTCTATAGTTTAAAACAAGTGCTTGGGCTTACTAAAAAACAATTATCATTTCATGCCTTTCCTTTTCAAAAATTTTAATGCTGAGAAAAGTAAGAAAAATTTCTAAGTGTAGACAAGATTTCGTTCTTTTTCGTCCTTCACCTCATGACATGAAAAAAAAACGCAAAATATCAATGCAGATTCAGATAGCTCGCGAAAAGTAGAACAAGTTACATATTTTAAGTTTTATTATAAAGTAAGTGATTCAAAAGTTACGAACAATCAAATGAGTGTAACCAAACGCAAATGTGATGTGTCGCGACGCATCGCGACAAAGCAGAACTTACAAACTTGTCAGTTTCCTTAACCTGCAGTAGATACTACGCAGTAATAAAAAAACTCCCCATGTTTGACGCGTGGTGAACAGCCTGAAAAAATAGAAAAACCAGTAGAGTGTTTTGACATTCAAGCGCAAGGCCGCATAAGCGCGAGGCCCCGCGAATTTGCCCGGCTTGTCCATTGGTTAATCCTGCCCTGGCTGCAAACTTTTGGCAGTAAAATCTTCAACAAGTTAATATCACGAATCTGTAAATCTTTGGTAGGCTATGTGCCAAAAAATTGTGTTTATTGCAATGGCTTTCTGTAAATGGTATTTTGCTTAAGGATGTGGACAGGTTGTACACTTGGTAATTAGTATAAATATACGCAAGAATGGTAGGCTACCAGTTAAATCTTGCAACTAGCAGCAAAATGATTCATAAAGTAAGGGCTCTACTATGTTATTGATTTGAAACCACTTAAATTTTAATTGAAGGACCCATATCTTTTTGAAGAGTATTTGGACACCTTGTCGATGTTACCTTTTGTCATCTTACCGTTTGTCTGGACCCTTTGAATACACGGTAGACAGGCTATTTATGTTTAACCAAAGACTAATAGGCCTCCCTATCCCTTGATGAGGGGACCCTAGCATCTTGGTTGAGGACCTTTTACATTTTCACTGGGGCCTCTTGATCATAGAGAAAGCTATTTATGTGTCATCATTTCAGTTTGGCTTCTTATCTTCAGATTGAAAATCGAAATGTCTTAAAACATATTATTAATAACTTATAGAACAAACCAAATTAAGTGTTATTGTGCGATCATTGTAATAAAATTACAATCATAATGAAAATCTCATAAATTTTTGAAAGCGCGTAAATTGAAAATGGGGGCCCCCATTTTGCACACCGTGCACACTCACTAAGACCGAAATACTGCACGTTTTTATCAATTCGTAGACGCAGTGTTGATTTTCACCGAAGGCTCCCAAGCACGTGTCATGCACTGACTCCGGTTTTCGAGTAGCCTACATGCCAGTGGCTGTAGCACGACGTGTTATAAACCGTTTTCCTTTTCTTACTTTGTTTTTCGTTTGTCCATTTCTGTTTCCTGCGTCGAAACGAAGCGCGTTCGTGAAATAGCATCCAACCGCTGATCGTGTAGCACATTCGCTTGACTAATTTTGATTTAGGTTACTGTTTTAAACGTAGCAGAGTTACGACCGAGTTGAGAACATCTGAAGGTCCTTGACTCAACCATGGACATGACAACAGTTAATTTACCAAACTTAAAAGCTATATTCAGCCTGCAGAGGATACTAGGTGTTCGTCCTGCAATGTTATTTTTCGTCTGTCTGGTGCTACAGACCACAGCAGTATTTGGGTTTAAACAGAACTGGCAGTCGAAGCTGTTCTTCCTTTGCTTTCTTTCCTTCCGTCTTCCCAGTCATAGGCGTAGGAGCTGACATATTCTTGGGGGTGTGAAAGATTTTTGCCCAATTCTCCCCAAACTTGCCCGAAAAAACACACAAAAAAAACATCTTCTTGTGATTTTAGGCGCCATTTTTAAAAATCAAAGCTCATCAAGCGCCATTTTTTCTCGTATTTTCAGGGATTTTTCGAAGGTTTTCACAGATTTTGCCCAGATTTCCACCAAATCAAAACTTTTGGGGTGCGCTTGCACCCAGCCTCCTACACCACTGTTTCCAGTTGTTCTACTCTGCCAAATTCCGCTTTGGCACTTCGCGACAGCGCCGAGTTAAAGTGGCTACATCTCGTTTATTCGTGGTGCGAGAAAAAGGCGCGCNACAGCGAAAGAGTTACGTTATGGCGAGAGAGTCTAAGTGCACAGCAAGCATGAAGAATCTTTCCTGCTGTTGAGGCCACGAGCCATTCACGCAAATCTCAGACTTCACCAGCAGGACGTTGCAACAACACAACACTCTCTTTTGTGAATCACAAGAGCGTGACAATGGCCTGGACCGATACGGTTCATCTCAGAAATCTGCATCAATGCGAGCAATACTGGAACATTTCGCCCAGCGTTGCGCACGAGGTCTATCGCAAACAAACAATCGCACTTTGTCAACATAGCAACAGCAAAGAAGTTTGAAGTAGGAATAGAAGAACTTCGGACGCCATGTGATAAAATTTCTGCAAAGGAATCTCATAATTTCGGCTGCACATATGCTTTCGTTGGGAAAATGGGCCAGCGGCATTGTTCGAAACATGGAGAAATTGGGAAGTTCGTTACACCAGTGCACTTTACGAAGTTCAGGGGCAAGAAGTCCCACTTTGCCCCCAACCTCCTTTCCCCCTGTTCGACCAGGAATGAGGAATTTTCTCACTTTATTTTCAATGCATCTCAATTAACCGAGAATGGAGGACGAATTGAAAACAATTCCCACCAGTCCAGTCAAAGCCAACGTTCATCTCTAAGTAAACTCAAAGAACCAAGTGAGAAAAATGGAGTTGAACCAAAAGTTTCAGTCTCAATCAACTCAGTCCGAGAAACCCTAGTAAATATGCGCGAAAAAGGCATCGCTAACAACAATTAAGTATGGGGCCAACGCCGACGAGAACAAGCTGTGGGGAGTACAGGGACTTTCCCATCTGCCCCCCCAGCGTGAAGCACGTGCAGGCTGATCCGGACAAAGGACGTCTGGCGATGATAACCCAATGCGTAATAAGAAAACGTTTTTCGGCACCAACTCTCGAGTGAACTTCTCGCTGATTCCGGAAAATGCTTTTCATCTTTTCCTCCTTTCTGAAATTTGCTGTTCAGAGCGAATACGCGCGGTCGGACGCTGCGTCGTCGGGTAGGTTGTGACCTTTGCAACGGAAGCGAACTTCTCGCGTCGAAAGCTGCTACATCAGCACAAGCAGCGCGCAGCTCGTGCACACACACTCGCACACACAGGACACCTATGCAAATTAGGGGAAAAACCAAGTTCGCGACAACTTTTGGAAAACTGAGGTCACTTGTTTGTTTCATTTGTTTGCGTGAGCTTCATGCACGTCATCAACAACAAAAACGCGTATTACGCAATAGTTCGGGGCAAACATACAATTCAGGTGAAGAAGTCCCTTTCAAGGAAAAAGTCCTGTGTGTGTCGGTATACAGCGAGTAGGAGGATTTCGCTCTTGTACGGTCAGCGGCCGCCATCATCAGCACGGCGTTCTGCTGATTCCTGCGAAAAGTTTAAAATCGCACCTCGCCGATGAAACTGCCGATTAGCCGCATAGCGTGCGAACAGCAGGAAACAAGGGCGTCGGGAACAGTGACGCAGACCGCCCAGAAATTTTGGGGTCAAAAATTTTTGATTTTAGGCGAGCAACAGTATTTTGTTTGGGACGCCGCTTCTCAAAGCACAAAACGACTTGATATGCTAAAAATTTCGGGGAGACATGGTCCCCTGGGTCCCTTTATGGTCGGAACGATTTTTCCACGAGGGGCATTATGATTTTTTCCGGGTGACCAATTTTACCAACTCTGAAATTGAGAAAAAAAACAATTTTCTACTAAAATAGTTAATAAGTAAATTATCTATTTTCAAAATCCAAAGGGGTACGAAAGCCCCCTGCCCTCCTCCCGACGCCCATGCGCAGCAAGGGGCTTGTTTCCGTTAGCAAACCCACTGACGTAACAACGATTGTAGCTTTTCAAAAATACACAATTCTTTGCAACAAGCCATCACACACTAAAACGATAAGGTCGCTGTATCGCAACAAAGCCAATGGATACATTCAAATAAAAACACGGATATGACGTCGAGCGGTTTTCTGTGCAGTCGTAAGTGGCGACGCAAAGAATTAAATTAAAATCAAACTTTTGCCGTCGTTGTTTCGTCGATTTCAATGTTTGCGCATCAGCGAAGGGATAGTCTTAAAAAGTCCAATTAAATTTTTCTCGTAAAACTTTAAAGTCTCGCCACGAACGAGGCAACATCTTTTTCTGCACAAAAACAAGGAAACTTAAAACCGACGATTGGACAGCTGTAAAGGGACTCTGCGCGGACACAGGAACGCTGCAAACCGAAAACTAAGATGAAAGCCAGCCTTTCGAAGGTTGGGTTGCCACCAGAGGACTGCGAAGACGCAATTCTGTGGCTTTGTAGCGACTTTAATAAAGTAGCGACAAAGGACAGCGAGTTTCCGCAAGCGATTACTTACTGCACTGGCTCTCAGCCTTTGAAGTGATTTCGACGTTTTGAAGCGAAGTGGAGCCCTTGGCCAATATTTTGTCTTTCAAGTACCCCTTGACTGTAATCATGAGCAAAATATTTAGAAACGTACCTATAATTAATTTGCTTTTACGTCAAAATTTCATTACGAAAAAATTCGTGCACCCCTTGGAACGCCTTTGCATGCCCCCGTTTGAGAACCACTGGTCACTGCAGGGGATTCCAAACACTTTTGAGGGCCGGACACAGTAGCGTAGCCAACCGAAAATTTTGGGGGGAAATGTTTGATTTTAGGCGATCAACAGGGTTTTGTTTGGGATACCACCTCTCAAAGTGCAAAATGACAGATATGCCAAAAATTTGCAAGGGGACATGCCCCCCTGCCCTCCCCTGGCCGGACGTCTCAAGTAACGTGATTGTTTCGGGATATGTTATATTCCAAACCAACAAATATTTCGTAATTACTGTATATAATTTTTTCATTATTGACAAAATGGCTTGTGGGCCGGATTTGGCCCACGGGCCATAGTTTGGAGATCTCAGGTTTACTGGATCGCTGACAATGATAAATCGGTAACCAACCGGTCGCATCGACACGTAATTAACTAATTTTCCGACGTGGAAAACAACCAACAAGCCGAAAATCAATAATAATCTTCGTCGTCAGAGCGAAAGACCAAAATCCGACGACCGCACGTCTTTCCGACCATCTTCGCGTAAGTTCGCATCCTTTCGTCTTCCCTGGCCCTTTTCTCCTCAAGGGTGCCCTGTCCGTCGGGCAAGCGGTACCGGGTGCGATCGGACTCATACTTGTGACGCTGGTACGCGCCGTACGTACTCGGCGAGCGCCGATGGAGGACGCCGAGCGACTCGAGCGAGTCCCACTCGCCGTCTTCGTCCTTGTCGTCCGGGGAACCACCTTCAAANGGAAGAGAAATTTCAACGAACTGTCGCTGTTTAAGTTTTTTTCGGCGGCGACACGTGACCTTGCNTAATCAGTGGCGCAGCCAGGNATTTTGTTTGGGAGGGGCCAGTCTCTGACGTCATCAGANTTCAACGTCAGCTCACTTTGGCTATTTTGCACGAAGATCATTTAGATGTCCAGCTCAATTCCTGGTCTATTACAAGAGGATAATACATGAAGTATCTTCTACCATCGAACAGTTGAAATTGATATAAAGCACCAGCGAAAAATCTGAGCACGTTTGTTCCGGAGGGAGCCATGGCCTCTTCGGCCTCATTCTGGCTGCGCTACTGGTTGTGATTAAAATTACTGTTTGAATTTCTGCGGCTTGTAGATGCAATTAGTTTTTGCTGCAGTACTGTTAACACATGCCTCTTCATTCGTTTCGTTCGTTACCTTAGTTTGTGATTGAAGTTCATTAAAACCTTGAAACACAGAGGCTTGACGTGTACTATTCTCTAGTACAATGGTTTTCAACCAGGAGGTTCGCGACCCAAGAGGGATCGTGAACCATTTTTGGAGGGGTCGCTAGTTGATATTTTATGTACACCCCTGCATTACATTTGCTTTGTTCGAGGTTTAGATGGGGGTCATTGGTTTATAGTGGGTTGATGTAATGGGTCGGGGTACAAATAAGGTTAATACCCTCTGCTCCAGTTTACAAAGACCCCCGAGGGTTTGTTCACAGCGGCGCTTGCGAGCGTTGGACAAAAAGGAAAAACAAAAAAATTAAAAATAGAAAAAAAAACAAAATTTTAGGAGATTTTAAAGGTGGACAAAGGAAACACTCAGCAGAAAATAAACAAAAAAATGAAAGGTATTTGAAGCTGATCAAAGAAAAAACACAACTAAAAAATTTACCGGATTTTAAAGCTGGGCAAACGCAAAACTGAACAAATATTTAGAACACAAAAATAAAAAAAGAGCGGAATTTAAACGTTTCAGCAGAAAAATGTTTTTCTTTTAGTTTCATTTTGCAAATGAAATTCCACACCCGTTGTCCCCTGGAAAAATCTTTCCGACACCCATGGTCGTGCGGCTAGTTCCCTATCCAATGATCTCTTGGTTCTGTAACCCCAACTCCTTTCAAAAAATCTTGGTTCTGTAACCCCAACTCCTTTTGGTTCTGTAACCCCTCTTGGTTCTGTAACCCCAACTCCTTTCAAAAAATCAAAGAACCCGATGTTTAATTCCTCGGATTGTGTTGTTCCGTTTTTCGTCTGATCAGCTTTAAAGCAAAATATCACGTTTCAAACTCCAGGGGGAGAAAAAGACCCCCTGCCCCTTCCTTCAGACGACCATGCGCACGACAAGACTGACATCAAAGAGCGATTGTGACGCTGCTGCAACGATAAACGCGATTGTGACGTTGCAGCAACGACAAACGCTGCGTGTGCCGGAAGTCACGTGCGTCATGCACTGTGTGAGAAAAAATAAAAAGTCGAGCCAGAAACGCGTCATGCGCTTTAGAAATGCGGGCAAAGCAGAATCAGTGGACCAGAAAGCGGTGGTCGGTGATGCGGAACCCTGCCTCCAATTGGCGCTTTTTCAATAGTATCTGTCTCTTTATGCAACATGCAAGAAAGGAAGGGGGTAGGCGAATAACCCCCCCTTGTAGACCAGGGGTAGGGAACCTGCGGCCCGCGTGAACATTTGATATGGCCGGCATCGGAATTTTCGTTACCCAAGTTAGAGTTCAACATCGCGTGAAAACGAAGTTCCATGATAAGCAGGTACTTAGATGGCACGTTAAGACAATCCCTTATGTCTCATCGTTAGATAAAGGTTGAATTTTTGGATTAAATCAATTGATTTTGCCCAGCAACAACCCACCATTTATGCGGCCCGTGATAGTAAATAGGTTCCTCAGCCCTGCTGTAGCACAAGGACCGGGGGAGGAAGGGGCACTGAGCGCTAAGACTTCCTGGTCTGAACGTTGGTCGGCACGCGTTGCCTAGGTTATGCACTTGCACAGAAAAAGGAAAACACAAAACATCGAAAAATTTTTCGAAGCGCTAAATACTCTACACACAAAACCGAGTAACTCGAACCAACGTATACGAGTAACTCGAACAACGCATACGAGGGGCTCGAACAACGCATATGAGGGACTCGAACAACGCATACCAGTAACTCGAACAACGTATACGAGTAGCTCAAACAACGCATGCGAGTAGCTCGAACAACGATGCGAGTAGCTCGACCAACGCATGCGAGTAACTCGAACAACGCGTGCGAGTGACTCGAACAACGTATACGAGTGACTCGAAGATCGCATGCGAGTAACTCGAACAACGCATGCATGTAACTCGAACAACGTATACGAGTAACTCGAACAACGCTCAAGATCACCCACCGCCCAGTTCATTGAGCCTGGTGTATTTCGACTTCTTCAACGCCTCGATGCACTTGTACAGCGGGATCCACCTGTACGTCTCCGGGCACAGGACCTCGGTACCGAAGAACTTGTTCTTGTAACGCATCTTCTGGCACGACTGGACGTAGTAACCCATNCAGTAGTACTCGATACTCGGCCGCAACTCGTGGATTTTNCGGGTCATCACTATTTCGCTGTAGCGAAGAAAAAGATCGTGTCGACTGCGAGCACTGACAACCCGACTTTCCATTACTTGCGGCGAACTACTCTTTTTCTCATTTAAATTTTATTACTGTTATTTTATTTTTTGTTACTGTGTCATCAGTATATATTATTATACACTATTTTTAGAGCAAGTCGTTGTTGCATTGACTGTTTATTTCGTAAAAATTCACTTTTCTTATTATCATTACTAACGGACACATAGTAGTAATAAAGACTTTTGTTAAAATCAAACGATTATCATAATTGTCAACTACTTTGCCATCATTACGGCCTGGTACCGCACGGGCCGCTCAACTTCACGCAAAACCACGAAATGGGTCTCCTGGGATTGTCGCCGGGCCCGGGAGTGCCTCGGGGGCCAAGGAGGGGCATCAAACACGGTTTCTCAAACGAAACAATGCAGGCAATTGATCGCAAGAACATCACCCAGGCCCGTAATTTTATTTGCCCCCCCTTAAACTCAAAACCTGGCCGAGGGCCCGCACCGACCTCAGAGCAGAATAGACGCCCATTGTCAGAAAGCCATAGTCCGGGTCGTAGTATAAATACACGGAGGATATGTAATTGGGGAGGACGTCGCAGACACCGACGGCGATCAGCTTGTCGTCCAGCCAGTACTGGTTGTGGAAGGAGCCGAAGCCTGGCTTGAAAGGCTTGTCGTCGTACTGTGACGAAACAATCGTGATGTAGCGCGCGCGAGCAAAGCGCAACATGGACGCGAGAAACGCCGAAGGCGACAGGGAACAAGTCGCGGTGCATTATATAATATACCTTCATTAATCTGGTTCCAGATTACGTCGATATCATGGGCGTCAGAAAGGGGTTGGCAGGGGGTTTTGCCCCCTAGATTTTGAAATTTGACATTTTCCCATGATCTTTTTAGCAAAAAAGGTTGTTTTCTTAGCTTCGAGAGGGATGAAAGGAAAATGGACTTTTCACCACTTCCGGCCCTCCCTTTATGGCTGCCTCTGGAAAAATGCGCTATTGGCCCCTCCCTGGAAACAATCTTTCCCTCCCTGGGAACAATCTATCCCTCCCTGGGAAACAATCTTTCCCTCCCTGGGAAACAATCTTTCCCTCCCTGGGAACCAACCTTTCCCTGCCTGGGAAACAATCTTTCCCTCCCTGGGAAACAATCTTTCCCTCCCTGGGAAACAATCTTTCCGACGCCGATGGTTGATGTAATAATAATAACAAGCAAAAAGCAGCGCAACACTTACAGTAAGAGGGGAATCGACCAGAAACCTCATCCACTGAAAAAAAAAATCAAAAGTTGATAATGTGTCCGTCAACAAACACAAAATCGATTTGAAAATAAACAAAGTCGACCCCCCCACAAACCTGTTTTTCCTCGCAATCGTTCGGGTCATCTTTGTGGATAGCCAGCTGGTATTTCCGGTAGACAGCGTAAGACTCTTTGCGGGTTTTCTCAAACTCATCGCTGCGCGGACGACTTTGCACGAGTCGCACCTGAACCGAATAGACGGCCCAAGTTAAGGTTACCAAACCTGATCCAAACAGATTACCAAACTTGACCAAACAGTTGCCGCAAGTTCGGGTTACCAAACCTTATTTCAACAGATGCCCCAATTTAAGGTTACCAAACCTGATCCAAGCAGCTGTTCCAAGTTAGTATTACCAAACCAACGCCTGTAGCCGAGAAGCACGATTGTGTTGACACGCTGAACTTTTGTTAAGCATTTTTTGAAAAGCGACAACATTTTCACCAAGAACACGGACCGTCGTAGTGGATGTTTTTACTGAAAAGGCAAAAGAGCGATGCACCGCTCGCTGGATCGCGGTGCGAACCGCTGTCACGTATGTTCAGCAGAAGCGTCGAGTTTCGATCAATGTAGCAGCTCGACAGAACGACTTAAAATTCTCATCCTAATTGCGATTTAAGCATCCAAACAGCTTTTGTTGATGTCCTGATCAACCAAATTTCTGAAACAATACAGCATTGACCGCATATTTTCACCGAATTGAAAGTGAGCGGAATAGCATCAGAACGGAAATGTGCTGGTTGTTACCGAACAGAAAAACGCTGGTTGTTACCGAACAGAAAAGCGCTGGTTGTTACCGTACAGAAAAGCGCTGGTTGTTACCGTACAGAAAAGCGCTGGTTGTTACCGTACAGAAAAGCG
>JGI24158J21664_10013272_pt1 | contig 10881 bp, 9 predicted proteins | sample Ectturendosymbi3_FD_21664 | JGI IMG/M metagenome (IMG submission 21664)
AAAATTTTAATGGAACTTTTCTATATAGCCCATCTTTGAACAAGACTGTTTGAAGTTGCCCACAATTGAATGAAGCTGTTGCAAATTGGTAAAATTCGATTTGACTGATGGACTTCACCAAAGTGTTTCCAATTAATCCAAATTTTTTTGTTTTCACCCAAGTTTGATTGAAGCTTTTCTCATTTTCCCAGATTTAATTGAGGCTGTTGGACCTTACCCAAATGCTCCTATTTTACTCAAATGTTTCTAATTTTACCCAAAACCTTATTAAAGCTTTTTAATTGACCCATATTTGATGAAGGCTGCTGGAATTGCCACATGATTCCAGTTCACTCAAGGGCAGTGTTTATTTTGCCATCAAGGGCAAAAAAGAATGGCAAAATAGTCTGAGACTATTTTGCCGTTTTGGTCATGATTTTCCCATTGATTTGGTTATTATTTTGCCTCAACTGGAAAATAGACACTACCTCACTTGCATGTGAATGTAGCTGTATACTTGGTCCGAATAATGGCCAATTTTTCAGCGTTGGGGATGCGACCGCATCCCCATGCCGTACGCTTATGGAACTGACAGTAAAACAACATTTACGTGGACTCACATTTTTTCACAGGAAAGTTTTGTCGGAGTTTTCGCTCAATCCAATCTTGGTGATGTTTCTCCACGAACCAAGGGTCCGATTTGCGTTGGCACAGGTAAGTTGTGATTAGATTAATTTTTTATCAATGTTTTCGTTTACAACCTCAATGCTGCGGAAAATTTAAACAAAGTGTTGCCATAAGCCTATTCTTCTGATTTCAGGTAAAGAGTGTGATGCTAAAACCTCCACTTGTAGTGATCATACTCCCGAGAAACCTGTACTGTGTGTTGGATTCGGACCTGGCAAAGACATGTTTGAATCAACTGATATTATTGGACAGAGACAACTGGAAACTGCTGTTTCGATTTATGATAGGTAAATCCAAATGATATGTTGGCTGAGTTCTTTCAAATGAACTAGGAAAAGATATAAAACAAACCATCGGGAAAATTTTCTTATCTGAAGCTCATTCAATAACTGATTTTAAATCAAAGTACAGGTTTTCACTCATACTGAAAAGATGCAATTTAGGAAATCACGGCAAACTTGGTTGAATTCAATAAAATACTATAGTTTCAGGACATTAAGCCTTTAACTAGATTGAAATCTCTCAAAACAACCGAATTTCCGATTGAAGTGGTGAGTCAACCAGTCATGGTTTGCGTGCAACTTATTTCATGCAAATTTAATGTTATAAAAATGTAAAACGGGTAAAAAACACATAGAATGGATAGACTATCGAAATAAATTGAACTGTTGACGCATACGGCGCTAGCCAAATAACAGTTAATTCGAGTTTCATTTTAAACAAGTAGGCCTAGTAAAACATTCAATTTAACACTTTTTAAAAGAGCCAATAGTGCTTGTGTTTTATGACACCTGAGTGGCTGCGGTTACATATGCGTAGATCTCCGTCAATGTGAAATTGTAATTCACCCTGATGCTCATAGTCCACTACATCTAAGCAATGTGGTCAACACTCTGTCATTTATAATTAATTCGTTTGAATATAGCTCCACAAGCAATTTATCCTGAGTTGCTTGTACTACCTTGACTATTAACATTTACTCCTGTACCGCATAAATATTGCACCACCAAACGTACGTATCTGTGAAAAGGTAGAAACATATAAGTTGGTTTCAGACCCTTGAGGTTTGTAACATGATCCGGAAAATATTTTTGAGCTTTTCGCTTTGATAATTTTTTGCTAAACCAAAGTAACTATGCCTTCTAACCGTTGTACCAAGTCATGGCAAACAATTAAACTTCTTTTACCCCTCAATGAACATTAAATTGAAAGCTTATTATGAGAGCTGTAGTCGGCGTCGTAACGGACCGTATGCAATTTCGAGATATAACAACCTGACTCTTTACGTGAGCTATCTCCAAACGGCGGCCTAGTCGAAGGTTTCGTGCGGCCCATTTAAAGGTTGTCATCATTGTGTATGCACAATATACTGACAATCCGTCTTTATTTTGATAATTTTAAATCTGACAGTATTGATGCAATGTTCCTCAGTTCAGGGCGGATCCAGAGAGGGCGATCGCTCTAATCAACCTCTCCCTAAAACCTAGTGGTGTAGGAGGCAGGGGTGCAAGTCCAACCACAAAAGTTTTGATTTGTCTAAAATCTGGGTAAAATCTATCAAAATGTTTGCAAAATACCTGAGGTTCTGGGAAAACTACCAGAAAATATGAATAGAAATGACGCCCAACGTTGTTTGATTTTGAAAAGTTGGCGCCCAACGTGGGGAGAATCACATGAAGACCTTTTTTTGGAGATCATCCCAAAAATAATGAAATACTAACAAAGAGTTGCCGGCAAAACGTTTCGGGCAAGTTTAAGGAAATTTGGGCAAAAATCTTTCGCACCCCTAAAAATTTTCCTGATCCTACAACTATGCTAAAACCTACCATAGCAACTTTATTCACCATAATATTTTACAATTCGGAAAACAGCATTCGCGATATAAGGCTATTTTGTTGTCCATTGTTTTGTCATAGCAATGTTGTGAAGTATACTTCATCCCTCATACAGTAACGAAACCGATGCGAGACTTGACTACCAAATATTACTGAAATTGCCCCCCCCTAACCTTACTGGCTGGATCCGCCCCTGTCTCACTTTCACTTTATCACGTCTGTATTACGTACAGGAAGATCACTATTTGTTCATTGACATAATCGATACAGCATAGATTTCTAGTCTTCTTATTTCTAACCCTTTTGTTCCATTGACACTAAACGCCACTGTTAGAGAGTGATCAAATGTGTCAAACAGTTGGTATCGTTGCTCATTGCAGTTAAAATTCGAACGTTTTCTGTTGCTTCAGTTAATTTACAGTTTGCTGAGAACAAAGTAAGTCATTCAACGTGCTGGTCTCATTCGGCCCTTTTTAAGATAATGACATAATTTTGGCCCAGCAGCTGCTGCTTTACTTCATTATGTCAAACCGTCATTTTTTATTTATGATTTGACTTTCCACTTCAAAGTTTCGAAACCGTTATCTTTAATTTCAAGACCAAATGAAAACATGTGCTGAAACTTTTTGATGCATTTGTTGCAGCGCTGAGGAGCTTGTGGCGGGTCCTGTTTCGTGGGTGCACCAGTACGTCAACATGTCAGCCTTTCAGCTCACGGACGGCTCCAATAGAAGAACGTGTCCACCTGGTTTGGGTTACAGGTTTGAAACGTTTATGTGGGTCGAGTGAAGTCGGTCATCATTCGCAGATTTTGAAAATAAAAACTGGTGAATACAATGCAGATTTCAAGACTTGGTAATACATTAACAAATTTTCACGTAATATTGCCATAGATATGCTGGGTTTATTCGGCGTTCCACCCTTTCAAGCTGTCTTTGGAAAACAAGCAAATATTATTTAAATTGATAACTGTGGCCGCTTCGTAATATCAGCTTAATTTTAGAACTCTTTTATGGTATTTTTTTAACTTTAAGTTGATAGATAAAGGGAGAAAAGTTGTTTCTCCTTATTGCTTAATTGTATTTTTGTGACAATTACCTGTAATCAGTTTGTTTTCATTTTTTCTATGTGTCTCTCCTATATATGCTTATTATTTAATCAGTTAAAGATAACCCCAATAAAATGATGTGCTGTAGTTTTGCAGCAGGATGCACGGACGGCAATGGACCGCCAATTTTTACTCAAGGAACTACTGAAGGAAAACTATTTTGGGACACAGTTCGTGATATAATAATAGAACTTGTTGGTACGAAGCCACCCAGCGACTACTATGACTGTCATGATCCAAAACCGGTATTGTTACCAACAGCATGTGAGTTCTATTTTTTGTGGGAGTTTTTAGTTTTTACAAAATTTACTAATTGAAATAGTTGTAGAAATATATTATCAACCAAAGCGCTAAGTTTCTGAAAAACTGTGTGATAAGAGAAAGGATTTGTTTGGTTTCAACTCGATGACCGACTCATTCAACCAAATGGACCTAACGCTACCTTCGCAATAATCCATTTTGTGGCAAAAAATGCTTCAATAAATTTCGATAATGGTTTGCACTGAATGCAAGAGCATAGTACGCAGACACAACTTTAAAATCACTACTTGCTATTTTTTAAATGGACGAATACAATGTAAGTCAACGACAAACTGTTACAGGACTGCATGAGCGTATTTTACTAATCTCTACAGCGCCAAAAGACAACCTGATATTAGTACCTAGTTACGTTTATGTGACTGACTTAAATAAAGCTCTCAAAAATCACAAAATTTAAGATATGCCACTGCAAGCCATGTCACAAAAACCATGAACACATTTTAAGTGAAATTGCTCTTGGAGAGCAAATCAACATATTTCACCGTATTGAAAATTAGAAGGTCAAATAAGCATCCCAAAGTGGTAAGTTACAGTGAAAAGTCGTCTTGCAATGCCATACTCAGAAAATCTGCTCACAACGCTTTTTTCCATTTTATGATAAAATTTTTTGTTGGAAAAAAATGTAAAGGTCAAACAAACAATACAACCACTTGCGCACTGCCCAGTTCACTTGGCCAATCAAAATTCTACTGCAAGGCAAGGAATATTAGAAAGACGTTTGTCTATAGCTTTTCCATCCTTCGCAGGAGAAGAAGGTAATTTGCATAGTGCGGGGTGCGAATACTTTACCGCATGTATAATCTGCAGAAAACTCTCTTTGCACTGAATTTGACAAGCACATAATCCGGTTGCAGCTGCTGTGACAAATGTTGGCTTTTAGCGAAGGAAAATTATGCCAGTTGTATTGGAACCTCTATACCTTCTAAAGTGTTTTAAGCATAGGCGTAGCCAAGAGGGGCCAAAGGGGCCGTGGCCCCTCCAAATTTTTAGAAATTATAGTCATTTTGTGCTTTGAGAAGCGTTTTTCCAAACAAAATAGCGTTATTCACCCAAAATCAAACATTTTGCCCCCCCAAATTTTTGGGCTGGCTACGCCACTGTTTTTAAGGTCTTGCATTCGCAAACCGAGAAGATTTAAACGTCAGGAAATTTAACTAATAAACAATTTTGTGCGCTGTAGACATGGACAAACCGCGAGAATGGCACCCAAGCATCGTCGATGTGCAAATGCTTAAAGTTGGTCAACTGATTATAGCTGCGGTGCCCGGTGAATTTTCAACAATGGCTGGAAGAAGGCTTCGAGAGCGTATCTTGAGAAAAGCTAAGGAGGAGGGAATGCCTGAAAACACCAAAGTAAGCGGCAGCAAAACTTACTTAACTTCAAGTTCAATCTTGTGGGACGAAAAGTAGAGAATTTCCTCACAGGATAAAAATATTCCTTCACAAAAGAACTTCTAATGCTCATTTTAACGAAAAAGAACAATTACAGAAAGCAGTGCGTCTCAACTCTTTTACAATTTGAACTTCTAAATGTTGAAGGGCCTCTCACACTGTTTTTCTACGACAGTGGTTCCCAACCGGTGGGTCGCGACCACAAAGTGGGTCACGGAGGCTGTGGGGTCTCGAATTTTTAGAACTTCGTATATAAACATTTTATGTTACATTAGAAAAAAACGAAACACGGACAGATCTTTATGAAATTCGCAGTATCTCCATTAGAATTCCTACTTGATTTCTCCTGTACTGTTCCAATCGACCTGATTTTAGAAACACGGCAGCAATAGAAAAATTAAGCGCTGTCCAGTGATACTGAAATTATGTCAGTCTTGTAAACATGTGTCCAGCTGTTATGAATACTTTTCAGCTGAAATTCCAACTAAGATAAACCGAAACCGATATTTTTATCATTTTAGTTCAATAGCCTATTGCGTTAATTACTTTTTATTCGTTATAGTTCAAGGTCATGATTCTAGCACAAAGAAGCGTATAGTTGACAGATGGCCAGTGGTGTAGCCAGCCCAAAGCTTTGGGGGGACAAAATATTTGATTTTAGGCGAATAACACTATTTTGTTTAGAAAAACGCCTCTCAAAGCACAAAATGACTATATTTTCTAAAAATTTGGGGGGCATGGCCCCTTTCCCCCCCTGGCTACGCCTATGCAGAGGCGCAGGAATCTTACCAGCAGGCCTAACAAGTGATAGTGATGTGCATAAACGTTCAAAGTAACTTTCTAACGTAGTGCAATTTGCGGTTCAAACAAATGTTTGCATCCTAAAGAAGATAGTGCTCTCGCATTCCCTGCAATCGAAACTCGACGTTACAATCTTGTATTAACTTTTTGAACGAAATGGTTATGTTATTCATGTTTGAGGGTAATTGCAACAGCGAAATGAGTCCTCAGCATGTGACTTGTTCTCTGAAACTCTCTAACTTAGTTCTGGTATGCTATGCTGCAACCATACCCAAACCTAACTAAGCTCCTTTTTCGTTGTCTGCTTCCATTCGCTTCAACCTACCTCTGCGAGCAGGGGTGAATATTAGGGGAGATGAACGAGAAACAGTCACCTCGGGTCCCCCTTTTTTCAGAGATTCCACGGGTACCCTTTCAGAGTTTCGCACGTAGTTTTTGCATGGCTTTTCCAGTTATCGACCCAATTTACGTTGAAATGACCCAACAAATTTAGTCAATTCGGTCACGATGTCCAAAAAGGTAGCGTATACTGTTTCAACAAATTTTGATACTATTGCAAGACAAACAACCGAAAGGTCTCAGCAAAAAAGCTGGTTTTTGCATTGTTCTACTGAAAAACTTATGAAGCACTCTAAAGTCACATTTTAATAAGATCTAAAACAAGTCATATGTTTTTCAAAATAAAGCGACAATTATTTGCAAATGCGCTAAAAGGGGCTTCTCAACAAGTGCTTTGGGGCACCTTGGTAAGAGTGTGCCTTAAGCCTCTGAATTCTAGTACCCACCGCTTGTCTGTGAGGCTGGATTTTCAACCCTTGTCCACATTATCCACTATTTAAAAGAATAGACTGGACGTTGAGAAGGACATGAGATTAGTTCTCACCAACAATCCCTCAAGAATTTCAAGACTACTTGCACAGCTGCAAGCTCAGTCTTCCCACTGATTAGCATGGGTGCTGTTTGTTATATATAAGAATGTAAATACAGTGAATGCATCATGTGAAATGATGTGCTTTTTATCTTATCGGTTGTTATTTGAACATCTTTAGAGTTGCAGTTAATGGCTGGGGCCGCGCTTATGTCATACTTTCGAATGGGTCGCGAGATGAAAAAGGTTGGGAACCACTGATCTACGGAGTGTCATCTTCTAAAACATAGCTTAAAGTTGGCGATGATTTAATAAGCACTTAAAATTCAATATAACTGGTGTGTTGCGGTTTGGCCAACAATTAACCGCACCTTGCAAACTAACACCTCGTTGTCTGATTTCACTCGTTTCTACAAAAGGAAATTTAGTAATGCAGCGAAGCGAAACACGCTCAGTGTACCTTTCAAGTGTGGTAAATAGTTCTTTCTTTATCTGATTGAACGCAAACACCTGTAGAATGCTTTGAAAGGTACACGACTACACGTCTGTGAAAAATTTGCAGTAAAGTTTAACTTTTGGATACGTGTTGGAATTGTAAGTTTTTGCAAACTTGAATAAGGATTTTCAATGTGCATTGATTCATACTAATAAACCAAAATGTTATGGTTTTCAAGTTAGGATTGGTGTATTCCATAAATTATGTTATTGGCATTCCCAACAATAAATCAATCGTTTTTACCAAATCTAACGTAATGAAAGATGCTAATCTTATCCAGGTTGTCATTTCCGGCCTTTCCAACGTTTATACCCATTACATGACGACACCAGAAGAATATGGAGCCCAGCGGTATGAAGCAGCCTCTACAATATTTGGACCTCACACAACAGATGCTTATCTTCAGCTGTACGGCGAACTTGTCTCCCACCTTATTGCTGGATCTCCTGGTATGCCGTTTAACGCTTTATATTTTTAACTGGTTTTGTTAACCTTAGAAAAAATCACATGGATGGCACTAAAATTTTCCTAAATTCATGTTTTACTCAAAAATGTATCAGCTTTTTGTAGCTGTATACTACACTGTTTGGGCACATGTTTGAGAATCTTGTTGAAAGGTTCTAGTTCGTAATCGCCCATAGCTGCACACATACAACAGATAACCTTGAGATCCATTGTCAAAATGGTCGATATGCCAAGTTTGGCGTATTTTTCGAGATGACACGAATAAGTTAAATTAGTTACATGTGGTCGTAAACCAGGGTTGGGGAACCTGCGGCCCGCGTGAACAATTGGTATGGCCCACATCAGAATCTTCGTTACCCAAGTTAGAGTACAACATCGCGTCAAAACGAAGCTCCATGATAAGTAGGTTCGTAGATAGTAAGTAAAGAGAAATCACGCTTCCTCATAGTTAGATAAATGTAGATTTTTTAAGATAAAATTAATTGATTTGGCAGCCCGCCAGCGATAATGCACAATTCATGCGGCCCGTGATATTGAGCAGGTTGATCCAGGGATGCAGTGCTAATAAAAAAGGTGTGGGAATGCATCCAAAAATAGCCATTTTTAACAGATACCAACTCCTTTTAGAGCAAAATGTTAAAAATGTGTGGGAACGCCGTTCCCACGCGTTCCCGCCCCACTACACCCGTGGGTTCCTCACCCCTGTAGTAAACTAATGATGGCAACCAGCGTCGCAACCAGCTGATATATTTTCGGGAGGGCAAAACGATTGTAACTTGTTATTGTACCTAACAACTAAGCATGTTTTTGAAAAATTTTTTGGGGAAAGTTGCTTGATTGCCCCCCCCTGGTTTCCCGCCTGATGCCGAAAGAAAAAACATTGTTGTCTGGTGATAAAAGCAAACGCACTGTAAGATTTTTGCAAAGCCTTGGCATCAACAAAAATTTTTGTTATTTACAAATTTTGAAAACGCTTCCATTTTTCAAACTTCATCCGGTTTGCAAACCCAAACTCCTATGGAAAAAATAGAGCCAAGGAAAATGCATTTTCCTTTAACTTTACGGTATTTTGTAAAATGCAATCAGGACTGCAGTCCATCCGATCCACATGATATCTCGCTCAGCACAAGCTACCGGACAGGTAGTTGGCAAGATTTCACTGCGGCTAGCTTACTTGCGTAATTCGTATAACCCTGAATGTACACTGAGAATTTTTAACCTACCTACAGGTATAATTAGTAGCCCCAAACAAATTTACACGAAAATTTTAATGGTTGCATTTAGGCAGTCTCAACCGAGAATACACCCCTTTATTTTAAAAAATTTTATTATTCTGATTATAAACACTTTCATCTGTTGGTAGAAATGGTTGATCCCGGTCCTCAACCAGACTATCGGCCTCTGAATCAGTCGGACTTTGCACCACTTCCTTCGCCGGATAAGGTTCCTGATGGCGTGCAGTTTGGTGACATCATTGACGACGCAAATCTGACTTATGCAGCTGGAGAGACGGTTACTGTCAAGTTTTATGGAGCAAATCCTAGGCACAACATGAAGGTAGTAGTCATTATTGTTGCTTTCATGCAAAATATTTTACGTGGCGACACAACTTTGGGAAGTCGAACCCAAAAACACTTAGTTTCTTCTCACTGTTCAGAAAGCCCCAATTCCAATGTCCCATTTGCAAACAACTGCTAACAAATCTGATTTCTAAAACCAGATCATTCGCTTCTCACATCAGTTTTTTGGCTTAGAATGGATTGACTTAACGTTGCTTCATTTCTAATTAAAAATGGATTGATATCAAACCAATATGTCTCGAACTAAGCCAAGGACAGTTTTTTGAAGACTTTTTTAGTTTTGATGAAGTTGATAAGTTTGTCCCAATTTCATGCTCTTGAGAACACAGATTAATTTTGTGTATTTATAGCGGACGTGTTAGAAATCATAGGTGTACCAGATGGTGCCGTCTAATCTACAAGTTCAGGTGAATTAAGTTAGTGTGCATTAAGTACTATGAAAAAAAGCTTTTGAATAGTGATAAAAAAGAAGTCAGGGCAGACAGGTAGCGACTCTTCGAAATGAAAATTGTACCGTCAGCTATAGCGGAGGTGGTACTTTGAAAGCGGTGATTTGATGACCTTTTGGGTTCTTCTTTCGTTTGAGCGAGATATCGGGGCAGGTGTTGAGCAGCCATTAGGTTGTCTCATTGACCAGAACCGTCAGGCCGCGTAGTCCGTGGGGAGGTCGATCGATTGGACAGTGGAGAACGACATGGTCGACGGTTTGTTTAGCGCCACAATCACAGGCCGCAGAGGAGGCCATACCCCATTTGTACAGGCAGGAGCGGAAACGTCCGACACCGGTGCGGAGGCGGTTGAGCCGGACCCAGGCTCTTCTTGGAGGGGTCATTCCAGGTGTGTGTGTAGCGGTGTCTGCAATTAAAGTGCGGAGTCTTGTGGGGTTGACCGCCCACTGCGCCGCACGGATGTTGTTGTTGTCAGAAAAACTGATGAGTTGTTGTGCGGCGGGTACAAATGGGTGGCTCGATTTGAGGCGCCATGCAGCTGCACCCGAAGGACGGGTGAGTGCGGAGTGGAGCAGGTGTCCAGGCTCCATGGCACTGCGTCCTAGAGATAGTGTGGCTCCTCTGCGACGAAGCTCAGCAGGTTGGATGCCTGCGAGGATTGGAAAGTTGTCCGCTGGTGAAGGACGCAGGCATTCAGTCACGATTCGCAAGGCATCATTGTTGGTGGGGTCAATAAGGCGGGTATGAGTACTGCGGTACCAAACAGGAGCGCAGTACTCTGCAGTGGAATGGACCAGGCCTAGGGTGGCTGTTCGCAACGTTGTTGCTCCAGCACCCCAGCCAGAGCCAGCAAGCCGCCTCAGGAGTGCGACGCGTGATGTTAGCTTCTTGCGAAGTGAC
>JGI24158J21664_10013273_pt1 | contig 10881 bp, 5 predicted proteins | sample Ectturendosymbi3_FD_21664 | JGI IMG/M metagenome (IMG submission 21664)
TTGGAGTAGCGCTTCCGTAACTTGTGTGCCACATCCACAAACGCTGGTTTCACGTTTGCAACAGCTTGGATTGTGAGATCACAGTTATCATTATCATGCCTTGTGGAAAATGTTGGTTAAGTTAACCCACGAACATGATGTTTTAGCTTGCGTACAGTATAAACCAGTGCGCTTATAGCCTAATACATCATGTTAAGAAAAGTAGAATCGTTTTAAGATGTTACGTGCAACTGCTTCATAGTGACAGTTGTCGTCACTAATGAGTAACGATTGCATTTGTAATCATATTCATAATGCCATAAATGTTGCTGAACATAACGCAATTCATTTTTCATGCAAGCTTTTTCAAATTAATCTGCACTAAACTAGGCATCGCTTGGACTTCTGCACCTAAGCACCAGTCAAACTTTTTGTGCTGCGAAAACTTCCGGAAGTACAACAGGAGTTTATTTGTACACAACACCTACACGTGGTGGCTTCGAGTATTGCAAAACCTCCTGTTGATGCTTTTGTTTCGTTTCTGACGGCCGATGCACACTCCATGGTGAATCTTGTCTGTTTGTTTATGAAACCGCACCTGCTAGCATTGTTGTAAGATAACTGTCTCGACTTGCGTCGTTGTACTTTCTTGCGCAAGTTGTCTGGATGCATGAGGAATATAACAGCGTTTTGTTAACTCGTATTGAGGCCCGTTTTGACCGATACCAATATATCGGCCAGGCTGATGTATCGGTTGATCTCTAATTTGAACCCTGTAATATCATTGACTAGTTTTGCAAATGTTGTTCATTTGGAAATCTGAGTTAGGAAGGAATCTTCCATAGCAGTGGTCTAACCAAATACCATCAGTGACAATATTTGTAACCTGTTCATTAGAATATTTCCCTAGTGAAACAAACCAGTGTATTTTGTAATTAAATTAAAAATGAGATGGCCTTCACCAAGATTCTATTTGGATATTTCAGGACTGAGGATGTGTAGTTTTATGTGAAAGTGTTTTCCTGTAAAAAAACTCTTTCTTATGGAGTCACTTGTCTGTAACCTTATACGCAGAGCAAGTTTGAAATCGTCACAAAAAAGAAAGTAGAGCCCTGTCTGCTGATTCCTCGAAATCTTATTACTTGTATAAAGCTACACTTTTTGGGGCATAGGACTACTTGAAAAAATTAGAAAAACTAACATTCATCTTTAGTTTAAATAATCTTTGGAGATCCGTAATTTGTGAATGGTTTTTCCTTTATCTTTGCCTATTGTTGCTTGGACCTTTGTATTTCCTGTTTATTTGACTTTTGAATTTATGGCATTTAGCATGTTGTTGGCTAAAAATCTCATTTTGATAAATATTTTCTTCATATAATACAAAAACTTTGTAAACGTGCTGATTGAAACATATCATGCATTAATTTGTTCATTGATATGCTCCTTACTATTTGCAGTTATTAGCATTGATGTTGTTGGTTTTAGTTGAGAGAACTCATTTAGAGCAAACTGGTAATAACTGAATTCGTGAAACTTGACTGCTTACATTTTGGAGTATTCTTGAATATGTAATTGTCATATTATCAAACAATACAAGCATTTCATTAATTTTTTTCAGTTTTTGATCCATAATTTGTTTAAAAATTTTTCAGAATAAACGGTCATAATTGTGATTCAACCCTCACTAACATCACCCTGTTTAACATGATATATCCATCCCTGCACTGTATGAAAATACACCACTTTGTTTGAGGATGTTGAAGAATTGTCTCATTTACTTGGTGTGCTAATGTGATTCCAGGAATGTATTCACCCATTATTCTAGTTTGATCATTTTGTGAATCACGGTTTGGTCCAAGTTGCCATGTTGCCACAACTTCACCCCAATCTCTGTAATCTGTCCAATGATGAATGAGGTCTTGTTGTATGCCATCCTCAGTTTCTTCTTTCAGAGCTCTGTAATAATAATTAATTATCAGTAAATGGTATTGTCACCAATATTTTTATTGTGGAAATGAGAGATGCTCGTGGTGGGATATATCTAATAATCCTAGATTAACCCCAACTAGCATGTTGACTATCATGTACTGGTTAACACATGGGCGCAATTTTGTTCTAAAATGTGGGGGGACAGTTTGGTGTGAAACCAATATAGTCACCGCGTCGATGCAGAAGTGACATTTTATATATACTACAGATCCTCAATCTTATTTCTAGAGGTGTTTTGAGAGCAACACTTATCACGCTTTGTCCTTGCAGATGATTTACATGTTAATATACTTAAATTTGTTGCTGGATACAGTACTATAGTTCAGCCTGCTTCCATTAATATCATATTTGGATGTAAACAAGCACAACAGTAAGTAGAACACATCATTTGGGTTTATCTGAGCTCTCAGTTGGAGTGCACAAAATGGTGAATCACAATGGTCGCACGTGCATATCACTGTTACAGTAGAACACTTTGAACAGTTTTCGTGCATTTTATAAGATGTGTGGGTTACAGCATCATTTGATATCTTGTTCAAGTTGATTTATGTTACAAAGACGATAAATATTTTTCTTGAACATTTCCGTTTTTTAAAAAAGCTACAAATCATTTTAATGCTACTGAGCATCATGCATGCAGCCCCACCCCTACCAAAATCTCCATTGATATCCTATTACCAGCAGGAAGAAAAGTTTGAGCAAAAATTAGCGTAGCCTACTTCACAAAATAATTTCAATCTATATTTACTTTTAGTGGATGGGGGATGTGTCCTTTCAATCTCCCCTTGTTGGCCCCTGCCTACATACCCACACAGAGTTGTAAAAGCTCCTCATTTTGAAGCCTGAACCCAACCTGAGCCCGAAATCACAAGCCCAAACCCAGCTCGAGCCCGACATTATTTTTGAAGCCCGATTTAGGTTTGAAAGCCAAATTTACTGAGGGAGTTAAGATATGCTTAACTGCGGAGTAACAAAAAACATTGTGTGCAGGTGTAGTTGCAGGTACATGGTTTATCACACCGAAAATAGCAACCACCTTGCACCTTGACCATAACATTGGCTTAAACAAGCGCAAACTTAATTTGTTAGTCAACGATAATACTGCGGAATGTAACGTTTCTCAAGAAAAAAGAAACTATCATGAAACTATGCATGATGGCGCTATAGGCATAAAAGAAAATTTCCAGGATAGCTCTATATATATGAAAAACCAGCTTGCAGGCTTCTTTAAAACAAGCCAAGAATCGCGTGAGTGATTGATCTTTTCGACGCAACACCATCCTGTGCTAATTTCCTCACCGCTGTCGCCTTCTCAAAAACAGAGTGAGACTAATCCGAGCAGAGAATAAAAGAACGCAGATGTGTTTGCAAAAAGAATTAGCTGAAGAAAAATCACAATCATGTCACTCACAGACTTTACCGTGGTGAACACAATGAATCTACGTCACGAACGAAAAACGTCGTTACTCTGAATGTTATAAAAAAGTTTTGTATGCAAGCCCGAAAAAGCCTGGCCAGACTTATAACACTGCACGATGTGAAGAGTTTCATTCTAAGAGTTCTACTTGCATAACGACACAAATATATTTGAGATTAAGTCAAAATGCACAATGGTGAATTGGCAAAAAAGTACCAAGTTTCACCTTGAACACGAAAAGAATGTCCAACAAAACTAGGTCTGATGTATCTGTAAAGCAAATGTTTCGCGCTTGGATGAAAACATTGCTGCATGGTGGGTTTGGTTAAACTCAAGTAAATCAAATGACATACGAACCAATGCATTCAGCACAAGTACAAAGTATGAGTTAAGGAAAAAAGGATCTTTTGGATTTGTTGGTCATCATTGTTGCAACGTTACAAGAATTTAGGATAAATGTATATTTTATCCTCATTTCCTAGGCAAGTCCCTACGTTTTTAGCTATAGGTCAATATACAGCTAGGAAAATACTGTAGGCTACTTCTCCAACGTTTCGATTAAAATCCTGTTCACGAATGGTTGATTTCTTTTGCTAAACTCCCCATCCCAAAACTAAGTCTCCATAATAGTGCTGCTTTTGTCTGCGGCAAAAGCTTCGCAGAGCTTTGCCTGAAAATCTAACTTTCTATCGTTGTATACACTAGCATCATTAAAAATATGCTGTCTGTTTCTGAATACGTGACAATCAATGTTACAGCAAAGCCAGTTACATTTCTGCACGGAACAAATCATGGCTGCACTGTGGTCTCTCACATGTGCAGCTGTAATACTCTCACCGTTACAAGAAAAAAACAAACAACTTTCTAACAGTTTGTCACACAGGATAACATCTCAGACAGAAGCAGTTAAACATCTTTCACAGTCTCTAGAAACTTGTTTAATGCTAAAAATTATTTTATCTAAGCTAAAACTTATAAACTTACAGAATCAGTGATACCACACCTAAGTGACTTATAAAACTTATAAACTTACAGAATCAGTGATACCACACCTAAGTGATGGAGTCGCGAGACTTGGTCTCAGTCTCGAGACTCATCTTGGGACCTATTTTTGCGATTCTCGGTCTTGGTCTCGAAGATTTCAAGTCTCGTGACTTTGAATATTGCAAAGAAATGGTTTATCAAAATTTCTATGATTCAAATATTTTTTGTTTGTTGTATTTGTAGGTAAAAAAACAACCAAAACACGTTGGGAAAATGTCAGAAATTTGAAAAAAAAATTCAAGTCAGAAGTGATAACAAATTTTTTACCAAATTTTAGAAAAATGCACAAATTTTGAAGTCTCGAGTCTCGGTTTCAAACTTCAAGGCTCGGAGTTTTTGGTGAGGTCTCGGTTTAGAAGGTTACGCTCTCAATTACATCACTGCCACACCAAACTCTGTTTCAACATCAACTTGGCTATGCGTGGCCTGCCATGTAACATGAAAAGCTCTTCACACAAAACATGACAAACATCAGTTTTATTTTTGAAACCTCTCCAAAACAAAACCTAAAGAGAGAAAAGTGGGGGAACATAGCATATTATGTTCCCTCTGTCTGAAAATGTGAGGGGGACACATCCCCCGCGTCCCCCACCAAATTGTGCCCATGGGTTAACATCCATCAAGTAATACATGCATGTTATGAAAGCCTTTGCATTGTCATTGACCAGTTTGTCATTTGACCAGAAAATTACATTGTCATTGACCAGAAAATTGTGTGATATGATTTTCAGAGAATTTTTATAATACTTTGGTGACTCTCACATCTGAAATAACATTAATTAAAGTCACTGTGGTATTACGCCAATTCTTATTCTTTATCATGCAATGCATTGTACCTGTTGTAGGTATGTTGTGGTGATGAACCGTATGGCTTGGGTGAGCTTAAATCAGCATTAAATCCCATTTCTCTCAGTGTTGTTTCTAACAGTAAAAGCAAATGAAACATTGTAATGTTGTTACCTTTTAATAGATCCATTGGTCTTTAATCTGTAATTATTACATAATGCAGTAGTACCTTCTCTCCAGATATTTTGATCATTTCTCTCTGCAAAGTCAACCAACTTAAATTTTGAGCAGAGTTGAGGTGCAGTTTCCATATAGTCTTCATCATCAAATACCTGTTGGTGATCGTGAGGTAGAAAAATAGTTTCCATAACATAATCTTTTTGTGGCAATAGCTGTCCAGAACATGTTGATAGAGCTGGAAAACATGCTGCAGCTTTGAAATGAATAGAAGCACATGGTGTAGTTGGCACAGATACCCATGGTGGTTAGGAAAGTTGAATGTTTGTTTTAACTTTCTAGAAAAGATAAATGTCACAGTCAAATAATGTGAATAATTTAATGATAAATTTTGCTATCATTTTAGTGCATGAATCATTTATTGTGACTAATTGCAAATTAAGTGCTTTTCTAAGTTCAGGGGAGGATTTTCCACTTTATTGTTCAGCTACATATTAATTTATGTGTTGTACAGTAGAATTTGCCTAATTCGTCACCTCAAGGGGATTAGAAAAAGTGACGAATTAGGCAAAGTGACAAATTATGCAAACAGGTGAAAAATTTATCACGGAAGCTCATGTACTTTATCACAGTAACTCATATACATAATGCTCTTATTTGCAATAAAATACAAGTTTATGATGTTATGTTTTAATACAACAATTAATTTCTCGACTCCATCTTGGACCTCTATTTATTCTATGACACCTCTTAAATCTTTTACAAACTGCAAAAACTTCCCACGTTCTTTCAATGGGGAGTCGGGTAGCGCTTTGCACCTCGTGTATACATTCAATAAACAAATTGCAAGGTGCAGTAATTCTCACATAAAGATCCTTAATTTGTTTGATTTTCCACATGTGTCAAACTAGCTGCTTGAACATCAAAAGCGAAACTGCAAATGACGAATTAGCTGAACAAACCACTTCTAAGGAATAGAAAGAGGTGACGAATGAGCAAATTGATGAATTAGACGATGGCGAATTAGACGAACAGGATGTACACAAAAAATAGGAATTCTGTTAGGACCAACGAAAAAGTAATGAGTTAAGCAAATTGACGAATTAGACAAGTTCTACTGTACTTCTTTTTTTAAGTTGGCATTGACCTTACAAGTAGTTAATCACTTTGTATTTGTAAGTTATTTAGTGGACTGTCACACGTTTTTTTTACAAACTTTAGTGCCATTATATTTGACAACAAATATTTTTTGTCCCACTTTTATTAATCAAGTTATTGTTGTCAATAAAGACGATTGTTCCTATTGTAGTTAATACTAGCCTACCTGCTTTTTTCACTGAAACATTTTGGTCATTTTTAGCTGAGTCATTTTGGTCATTGAAATGCTTTGGTCATTTATCTCACAGTTGTGTCAAAACTCACCACAAAAGTGTTTTTTTGCTTATATTTTTAAACATTCTGACAGAAATGATGTAATTTTTTTGGTCATTTCAAAAACGTTTCAGTCTATGACAGAAAAAATGACTGAAAAAAAACAGCTACAAACCGTAACAGGGGAGAAATAAGAGTTCCATAAGAGAGAAATGAAAAGTTCCAAATTTAGAAAAGGGAGGAATGCATCAAAAAAGGTTAGGAACCATTGCACTAGTGGTATGTGTACCACGTGTTGGGAACACCTGACATAGGATAACAAGACAAGAAAAAGTGGTGTATGTACACATAGTAAATGTCTTGACCTCAAATTCATTATTCAAGTATCATGGTTGCATGAAACAGTGTCAAATATTTCAAAGTTGGACATTCTAAGTGACTGTGTAAAAAAACATGCCAGTAGAAACACAATGCAGTTATCAGTAAAAATGTTCTACTTCCTGATTTTTGCTTGTGCTCAACACAGAGTTAGATATTATAAAACATATTTAATTGCCAAGTTGCTTACAACTGTGTAAAAATTTAGTTGATCAGACTTACCAAATAAGAGACTACATGTTAAGGTGAATTTTTATGCCTTGCTTTTAGTAAGCTGCTATAATTGGTCCCCGCACCATGATGCTTAAATTTTCCTAGTAGAAAGCAAAGTTTTTTTGGTTATGCTCATACTCAACAGAACTTTGCTAAAAATTTCTAGTAAAAAACTAGATTAGACATATACTTAAATAAATGCTGACTCTAACATTCAACAGGCTGTTTCTTGAGAAATACCTGGGGTATTTGTAGAATGTGTTATTATGCCATTGTTTTTGGTTGCTTTTTTGAAACATTTCTTTGATAATACTACATGTCAAAAAGAACTAAGGTATCATTTGCTCCTTTACCTCAAGAAATATTTCTGCATATGCCCATAACAGATCAATGAGATCATATTAAATTTCTTCTATATTGAGGCATGAATGCCAGCAATGTGTTTGCATAAAACTTATCATTCAGGTTGGATTGCACCTTTCTGATCCTACAATATTGGTTTCAGTTTTGCATTCCCAGGGTATACATATATATAACATATTTGATATTGCAAATGAAAGCCTTCAGTTCCATATTTTTCATTGGTAGCAAAAGTCCCCTGTTTGTGGTTTAAAAGCACACCATTATAATATAGGCTACAACAGTCACATATATTAAACCAGACTTACAGTGATGTGTTGCTGCTTGCTTATTCTTACCCTCACAGTGGTGGTCCCACCATGAGCCGAGTGATTCTTCCACTATTCCTATATGGTTTAGGATTAGGCACTGTGAAGTTACAGCAACAAGTCAGGTTGCATCTATATTTTATTTTAAATATCTTAATTATATTGAACACTGCAGCATCAAGTACCTTTATGAGGTGTGTGAGTATGTGGATCACTTGGACTTTGGTTTTGAACAGCTGGTCTGAATCCCTCTTCTGAAAAAGCTGTTTGATCAGTGGCAGTTGCTGCATTTTTGGGTTCTCGGCTAATGTTGAACAAGCACTGGTAAACATCAGGCCTGTAACAATATAAGTTAAATTTATTTCGTGTATGGTTTTGTGAACATTAGACATCATTATATTACTTATGCCCTGCTGCTTTCAGTAAATTGATCAGATTTCCAATTGTGGCATCATCTTTTTTCCACTTTTTCCATGCTTCTAAGTATGCCAAGTTTCCTAACAACAGTAACTCTTCTTCATTTTGTTTCTGTAACCTGAAAAAAATATTTTAAAATTTTTGTAGTTTCAATCACAAAAAAAATTCAAAATTTTTGTGGTAGCATTTCCAGGAGTGTAGTGGCAATTCTGTGGGTGCCAGAGCGCTGCTGGGCATTTTCACTTACATTTGTAGGTAACAATCTATCATTCATTGGTAGAGTTAGTGTAGTGGAGCATTGGTACATTGTGGTGGCAATACATCACTGAGTATTTCCTTGGAAAGCTTAATTTTTGATTTTGATAATTCTAGCAATATACTGTTGGTTTGCTTTCAAGAAAGATTGCAATACACAAAGGGCAAACAATTTTGAGTGATCGACAAAGAAAACAACCACTTTAATGACTTTCAGGTGATGCTACACCTCTATCCTTTCAAGATGTTCTTGATTCTTCCTCAGAGCTTACAAAAAAGTTAGAGCCATTAAATTATTGTCCATCAGCTACATAGGTTCAGTTTATGAATATCCAAAACAAGGTATATTTTATTATCTTAGATTCATTTTGTGACATTGGTTCATTGGATTCCATCATGAAGAACTGACCTTAATTTGGTATTTAAGTCAGGATAATACATTTGCTTCTATGCCTAAAGAATAGCCTTTGATTATAGTGATGCAAAATGCTAACCCAGGTAGTGCTCTTTTAATCCATATCAATTAAATCATTAGAACAGCAAGCAGTGCAAAATGTGGCTCTTTGTTCAGCTAGTTGCACAAGCCATTCCAATATGTGGTGCCCCGTTCTTATTTTGAACTCCTAAGGAACAACTAAAATATTCATTCACTCATTTTCATGCCCACTTTTCCATCTAAGGATGGGGCACCATAGGAGAATTAGAAATACCTCATGGTTTTCAGTAACCTCTGATAGCTCTACCAACCAAAATATGCTATAAATAATTTTCTGATGTCACAAATAACACGTCTTTGCCATTTTGTGGCTTACAACTATGAAAAATAGATATGCTTACAAGTTTTAATCATTGCAGAAAAATGAAAGCAAGAGGCAGACAAATTCCTCAGAAACTTGCCGCTAAACTTTTTTTTTGGTCTGTGCTTGTAAATCATCTATAGAAAGAGTAAAACAAATCTGGTAATTCTTATACACTCTTTCCATTGGGTACCTTGCATTTCTAAAAAAAACTGCCATGAATATATAGACATGTGTGCTACCTTTGTTAAAAGGCTGTAAATAACCAGATTCATTAACGCCATGGGAGCCAGTGTACAAGTATATCGTACTTTAAAATCCCGCATGAGCTATTATTTTCTTGCCACTTTGCAACTCCATAACTCCCCAGCCAATTGTTCTTGAGATCAGTCCAAACCACCAAAAGGTGCGGTGTGTCTTCTAGTTTGTATTTCACAAATTGGGAAGTTTTGGGTTTTAGTTTTTTGTGGGTGACAACATAAGTGGGATAGGTTTTAGGTGTTTTTGGTCCAACCAGGCCCTGGGTGCCAAATGCTAGAGGAAATTTTTTTTTTCTGGAAACTAGCCTATGATGTAAGTCTTTTGAGCCTTTGATTGGCTTTCTAGCATTTCTGGTTGTAAAGTTATGGCGAAATAACTAAAATTTGGGTAAAAATCTTTTTGGGTAAACAACAGAGTAGAGAGGGTTTGAACAGCTCACTAGCGCAATCTGCTGAAGAGTTATGCAGTTGGTAAGACAACCGAAATATGATTGATTTTAGCCCAATTTCCAAGTACGACATGTTCGTACGCTGGCAGCGAAGATGTTAAACACTGTCCAGTACCCAGCATGCTTTTTCTGGGAAAACTCCTTATTGAAAGTGTTAAATCTTGCTCTTGACTTGTGCTATCCATGCTCATTTTTCATTTTGTACATTTCAAATTGTCAGCAAAATTTGAAGTTTCCACCAAGAGTTGTTACATGTACTTATGGTGAACATCATGTCACAATCACTGCCAGTGTTTTTGTCATGGTAACCTGCTGAATATTTCAATTAACACTTTGGCGTCCGGCTGCTTTCGGGGATTTTCGAAAAAAAAACGCCTAAACGCACATGGCTTTGCGCGGGAATTTCTCCAGTCTGGTATGCTCTACAGACCTGGTAAAAGTCTCAAAAGACGCGACAAGTCTTTTAGTCTGCACTCGAAAAAATTTTTTTTGCTTGGGGGGTTCGGGTTTTTTTGTGAGTGACGTCATAAGTGGAGGACTTTTAGGCCACCTTGCCCCACTTTGCCTGGCCCTGGGCGCCAATGGTTAGGTGGTAGCATTTCGCTGAAGTTTTTACTGGAAACTAGGCTACAATCCGAGTCTTTTGATACTTTGGATGACCTGCTGGGGTTTCAGGTTCAA
>JGI24158J21664_10013278_pt1 | contig 10877 bp, 14 predicted proteins | sample Ectturendosymbi3_FD_21664 | JGI IMG/M metagenome (IMG submission 21664)
AAATACGCTCAGTTGTTAAAAACTAGTCTATCAATGATATCCTTTCTTTGTGTTAACTGCAGGCAAAGGAAAAATTGCGGCGAATGGCGGGGCTGGCTCGTGTGTCGCAAACTGCGCGAATTGCAATGCATTCCGCAAGTGTCTCGGGTGCAACGTTGGTTATTACTGGAGAAACTATATATGTGTGCCCCATGGGCGTTCCAGGAGCTCTTTCTGGGAAATGGTGGGTTTTTCTNAAAGGCTTCGTGACTAGCTAATCTTTAAAACTTTGCTTGTTTGTTAAGATGGTTGCTTTCGTCGCAAACNTTTGGTTTATTCTTTAAATGCTTGAAGCTTTCAAAGTCGCACGAGTTAGCTTGCGTGTGTGTTTCTATGCTCGGTTTTGTGATACTTATTTACGAGCCCATGATACTTATTTACGAGCTCATGATACTTATTTGCGAGCTCATGATACTTATTTACGAGCTCATGATACTTATTTACGAGCTCATGATACTTATTTACGAGCTCATGATACTTATTTGCGAGCTCATGATACTTATTTACGAGCTCATGATACTTATTTACGAGCTCATGATACTTATTTACCAGCTCATGATGCTTATTTACCAGCTCATGATACTTATTTACAATCTCATGATACTTATTTACGAGCTCATGATACTTATTTACGACCTCATGGTACTTATTTACGAGCTCATAAAAACAACTAAGGTTGCCGGTGGCGGCGGTGGAGGCGGAAGAATATCTATCCACGCCAGTGACTCGAATGCATTTGTTGGTGAACTGACTGCATTCGGAGGCCGCAGTGCTGTGGAAGCTGGTGGTGCTGGTACGATTTACAAGGCTGTCAACAAGACGCAGAGCACGCTTATTGTTGACAACGACGGATTGAAACCAGTCGACGATCATGTTCACGGTGTGTACATTACTATATATGACCAAACGAACTATGCCTTCGCTTGTAAAAGGTACGGAAATACAGTACCTTTGCTGTGCTATTGTGATCGTCGCGCGTAAATTAACTTGGCGGATCTTGACAGACACGCGTTCGGACCGAGAAAGATTCGACAGCGGACGAACCTACGTCTTCTTCAACGACCAGAAAATCGATCACAAAATATCAAACACCGTTGTGAACAGAAGGGCTCATGTTGTTTTTGAAAAGGTAAAAAGTGCTTCGGCAAGTTGTTCAGCACCTCCTCCCGAGTTAATGCTGGAGCGGAGAAAATAAAGCAGTACCAGCTGTTTCTGCTCCTGTCTTGTGGTATTCACTGTCGCACAATAAAAAGCTTTGCGCTTTGGAAATTTTTACCACTTGATGCAGAATGAAGTGATGAATGGCAAAGTAGTTTTGCCGCAAAAGGTAGTTTCAGCGTTACACCAGAAAGACATGCGCGATCGCCGTTTCGGCCATTTCTAGTGCTTGACGTACTTGCTGCAATTCGAGAAGCCTGAAAAGTTCCATTCAAGTAACAACGTTCGGGTGTCTGCAGAACTGAATGTGCGGGTTCCGTGTCGGCGATTATCAACATGACCTTGGCTGTGGCCTATTGAATGAAATTTTGTTTTTTAAAGTTATTCATCAGTTTGAAATTTAACGGTCGTCTTTTGTAATAACTAAAACAGTACTTTTACACTTCTGAAAATTCTGCGCCATGTGCAAAAATACGTGATGGCGGTAATCCGTCTTAGTAGTGAAAAGAACTCGGCTGAATGGTGCAGTGAGTTGAGCACGCGCACCAAAGGGTTGGATTCCCGATCATGGCATGGTACTTGCGGTCGTGTCTCGTTCTCGACGTTAATGGATGGGCACAGGGAGAAGATCCGCGCTCTGTGCTTTGGTGTTGTGCTGCCAATGACTTGTCACCAATGCAACGTTCTTTACGAGAGTAGCCGCCTGGACCCAGGCGGAAGCAAGCGGTGATGGGCGCCGCTGAACACTGGATGACATTGAACCTGAAGCAGTTTTCTTTAAAGACACAGCAAATTAAAATGTTTTTGATGTTGGGAATTTTCAGTCTGGAACAGAGGAAGATGAAGTGAATTTCAATATTGAAAAACTGGATGGAGATTTGTCGGGATTCGTACATCACGTGAAGGAAGTTCGAACAACTGTTGGTGAAAAGACCGTTTCTCCTTTCCCCGCTGCTTTCCGAGTCTACAGAGCTGCAGTGCTGACACTTCCACGTACTGTTTTCATTGACAAGCTTGAATACAGGGTAAGTATTTCGAACGTTTTTGTCATGTCTGTCTTACGCCCTAGCTGTCTGATGACGATCAGAGAGATTTTTAGTTCACTGCAGAGATGAGCGAAGTCACATGTTTTACTACGACTCTGCTCCTCCATCGAGTTCAATGCCTCCTGCTCCGAATCCGAAAAATTAAAAAACTTCAACTCCAACAAGGAACTCATAACAAATGTTCATCGACACATATCATGTATACTAAGAAAAACATTAATGAAAATGTTTGCTATTTTTTTGCAATAGACCTTTTCATCTTTCTGCTGCGAGCATTTCGCATGATATCTAAAAGGCTTATAACATCCATCTGTTCCTTTTACATGCCACACATATTTGATTTTATAACGTAAATGCCACTACGTAATAAGGAACAGAGCTCAAACATCACCCACCCTAGACTTTTCATAATTTACAAACACAGTATTTGTTGATCCTAATCAGCAAAAAGATCACTAAACCATTAAAGGGTAAACTGTGCGCAAGAGTGAAGCTACAGTAATGAGACTTATTGCCTTAGTTAACTTAAGCCACCAGTGCAACGTGGGTAGTGGTAGGATTCAAATTTTCTAAGAATGGGTTTTCTCACTCAAGGACTCACTAACAACAAGTTCTCTCATTATCACAGTCTCCAGAGGCAAAACATGCTGGTTGGCCCGATATTAGTGCAAAGGTTGATCTTTGTGTTGCCAACTGGTACAGCCTAGCAAGAGAAATTATTGAGTTTAGTTAATTTCCCAAATTTTAGTCTTGTTCTTCACTATCAAAAGTTAGTAACAGGTCTATGAGAGGCTTGCCGAAATAAGTTAAAAGTGAAAGGTGTTCATGGGGAAAAATTGAGAATCCTTGACTTAAGCCAGCAACCGGTTCTCGGGATTAAAGAGATTTAAGAAAAGGTTGTTGCGAACCGGTCGAATCCCATCACCGAACATATGCCAGGAATATCTCAGAGTGCATCATCTGCAACGGAGACAATGATCTTTGTTTCCTATGCTGTATAAGTATAGTAACATAGGACTACGCTGCTGGTTTTCTGACAAAATTCGCTTCAGTCAATTCCAGTCTGTTTAACCACAACAGACATCACTCCAGATATTTTAGATTTGAGAAAATTTGGTTGGTTTTTTGAAAAACTGAGCGGCACCTCTGGGTCCTGCTCTGACATAAAATGTAAACTCTGACCGGTGTCAAGCGAAATTTCTGACCTATCATTGTTTGTCAGTTATTTTGCTTCTCAGAGTAAAGGAATAAAGTTTGACGATTACTTTTTTGATGTGTGTTGTGTAAATTAAAACTCTTTGGTTAGATGTCAGTTGCCCACAAGCTATAATACGGAAATAACTATAACCAGTGAAAAATATTGGACTTAGTCTTAGACCTCAATTATTATTTTATTCTCACCCTAACCCGACACAATTACCTAAACACCAAACCCTGAGCACTAATAATCAGTTTTCTCAAGGTATTTGATATGTACTCTGTGCTTGCGCACATGGCGTAAAGTCAGAAATTTCGCTTGACACCGGATTCCGCCCCAGCTGCGTCTGCTCTCTGATCATCTCTGGTTTTCCGACAGAAATACTAACGTAGAAAAATTCGTGTTTTAAAATGAGATAAAAAAGTTTACTATATTCAGGTGTAACCCAGTTGTAAAATATGTCGGCAGATTGGGGATGGTACCGATGCTTCATACATTTTACCTATGCGTTTTATAGTCTTCCGCTTATAACTGCGGATATAAAGTTCAATCAACTTTTCGTTGTCTTTAACATTTGTCGGTTACTGCGAAGGGTGTTGAAGTTCACCTTCGTCATCATGCGACATACCAAAAACAATGTATCCTTATTTATGTATATTACAGGCTACAGCTGGCTTTCAATAGAATTGATTAAACGCTGGTAGTATCGTTTGTGTTTATTTGCCAGAAAAATTAACAAAACCAGAAAGCTGAACTCTAGCTTGTAATCTCGATTGTTTTGTTTGCAAAACGGAAAATCCGTATCACTCCAAACAAAATCAACAGCGTCTTTTGTAGGCAACATCCGTTGCAGGCAGGCTTGCAACCAGAGGGCAACCAGGCAAATACCCCTTCCCGGAATTTTCAAAAACAGCTTCTGTTGTTAGCTACAACAACAAGTTACAATCAATTTGCCTCACCCAAAAATAGTACAACAACAAGTTACAATCATTTCGCCCACACCACGAAAATATCAGCTGGTTGCGTCCCTGATTGCAAGTAACCATTGGCGAAGGCCGATGAAGGATTCGTGGAAAAGGTTTGTGCCTTGTGCTGCACGTGGTGTGAATGTGATTCCAAGATATAGAGCAGGGGTGGGGAACCTATTTACTATCAAGGGCCGCATGAAATGTGTATTATCGCTGGCGGGCCGCAAAATCAATGAATTTATCCTAAAATTCTACCTTTATTTAACTATGAGGAAGAGTGACTTCTCCTGACTTACTGTCGAAGTACCTGCCTGTCATGGAGCTTCGTTTTGACGCGATGTTGTACTCGCAACTTGGGTAACGAAAAAATTCTGATGGCGGTCATGTCAAATGTTCGCGCGGGCCGCAGGTTGGCCTCAACTGATATAGACCGTTTTAAATGGACTTGAAAATGGACTTTTTCAAACAAACAGGTTTAATCTATTGCAAGGCCATTTTGGTAAACATTACATCCGAAATCACTACTGGCATTTAAATCTTCGGTGGGTTTGTGTTCTATATATTTCTTTGATGACCGAGCACCCACGACACTTTCCTGTGTAGAATATTTACTTGGCTGGGCTCGTCCTGAACGTGAACGAGCTGACCATCGGTACGAAAGTGACAATACACATACTTGACGGATCGAGATTGTCGTTTACCGAGGTCGGTCCAACTGAACTCGACCCGCTTGGTGGCGCGTTTGAGCGCACCATCACCATGGCGACGTTGGACATTCTTACCGGTTAGTTGACTGCAAATGGTTCGCGTGTTCTTGAGAAGCTAGCGTGGATTTTTGAACCAAATACCTTTCTCCATTTTACGACCACACATATTTCGATGACTAACAATGTACTTCTTCAAACGCTTTGGCATCTTAGCCTTCTAGCGTGTTGCGTAATTGTTCACATGGCCTTGTGAACGGAGTTTTAAACTTTATGGCCAGCCATTGCCGTTCTCCCTTGTCATCTCTACTAGTACTACTGTTACACGATTGAATCTTTTGGTTGTCATCACACTAGCTGTTAGCTCCATTTGGCAACCAGTGACCGAGGAACCGGAAGAAAGTTTGTGTGAATCACTGCGGTTATCTTCAACTGAAGAACCAGCCTTGCAAATAGTGGTGCTTCCAATCTTATTGTTGTTAAGTCACGTCACACAGTCTATGCCGCTCTGGTAACTGCCGCAGCACTTCAATTGTAATCATAAGTGGGCTTTTATCAACAGTCATTGCTATTTTAACTGAAGATCAGTCGCAAGCAACGAAGGCAGTGACTATGGTCTGGCTTGAAACCTGGCTACTGCTGGCCATTTTCGACTCGTGTGTAGAAGCACCCGTTAACAAATCTCTCTGTTATGAGCCAGGAGCATTGTTTCTTTGCATGTGGGAGTGGTCTCGATTGTTGTTGTCGCTGACGTTACGCGTATCCGCTTCATTTTCCATCGCTCCTTGGACGCATTTAACAAGCAAGCTTGTAATCAGCACTGTTACCAAAATGGATTTTAACTTCTGGAAAAGTTTTTATCGTCAACGAGCGTCATACAATTTCCAAGTAAATTGGTTCCCGGAAGAGTCGGAGTCATTCCACTTCCCAAACCCTTTGATGTAGGCTCCTTTGAGGTAGAAGAGTGTGACGTCAAAGTCGCCAAAGGAAGCAATTGTGTAGAAAATATTTTATGGACTGACCATCTTTTCATTGGAAAGCGCGAATAAACAACATTGAGTGGCATCATTGTGTGCAACCTGACATTCTGAAATGTGATTTCATGTTACGTATACACAAGCTTGTACACAGTGTCATGATATGAGCTGTTGATTGTCTCTGAACAGATGGCGCTTTAGAGGCGCGATATTTAAACAACGCCGTCCCAGCCAATCCCACGCCGTCACTCACCTTGAACTTGACGCAAGATCTCAAACTTCACCCCGGGTCACGCATCGTCGCACCTTGGCTTGACGTCATCAACGTGAGAGACGTAACGATCGATCGCTCAGCAACGGTGACGTCTCAAGGCTTGGGCGATGACAATGTGAAAGGAGGTATCGATTACAAGAGCTCTGGAGCTTCCGGAGCAGGTCATGGTGGGAGTGGAGGGGAAGGTCACGAAAATGTAAGAACACCGCAAGTTGTTGATTTTGAAATGAAATATTATGTTCTGCAACTGGTTTCTCCGAAAATGTCTCTTGCGCGCATGAGCGAACATTTTTTCCCGATGTGTGAAAACTAACTTGCAAGCAAGCTAAGGCTCATCTAAAACTCAAATAAGAAGTTACGTAAGATATTTACGATTTTAATCAAACGTTCTCTTCGCCACATCATCAGGTTGCGTTCAACCTTTGGCTAATTATTTGCCTGCATAACGAGATAAATTATGAAAAACACTTTTCTGTTGTCTGGGTGGTTTTATAAAATCGCTCTTTTTCCGTCTTCGTTTTAAGCATGACTGTGAATATAAAAAAAAACAATTGCGTTTAAAAACCTAAAAACAATTTCTTAAAGGCGTGTAAGATTAATCAAGTTTCTGGCCGTGCCTGCTCAAGAATATTTTGAGTAAAAAGAAAAGGGAAAATTGGGGAAAATATCTTGAAGAAATTGCGATCAAATTATATAGTTTGTAAAACAGAAACTTTGTGTTTTTGCCATTTCATCCAATCACATGCCCTGTTTCACTTTTTGAAATTTGGTATCAAGGTCGTTTTTAACTCACTGTTTGCAAATTCTTTGTTTGCTTTGCGCTCAATCAAAAAAACATCAACTGAAAAAATATTGCAGGCGATTGTTGGCGACTCCTTTGGGTCCATGTACACTCCCCACCATCTGGGACATGGAGGAGGCAACGGAGGAGGCTCGTCAGGACATCCGCTGTACAGGGGAGGAAAAGGGGGCGGAGCGATTGCCATCCAAGCACAAAACAACGTCGAGATTGATGGCGTGATTGACATGTCTGGAGGAGACGGCGCTCTGTCGAACGATAAGACGATCGGCGGAGGCGGTGGTTCTGGTGGCAGTGTACATATCAGCTGTCAAACCTTGAAAGGTTGGCGAATTAAATGAATGCAGATAAGCTGAATGGACTTTTTGGTACAGATCTTGGAAGAGATTTTTATGGTCACATAAAAAACGCCTTGAAGTCAGGTTTGCGAGTAGTCTCACTTTGGAACACTTTGTTAACAGTCTGAATGGCTAACGTTAAAATTTTCCTTTTTATGGTTACTTGTAAACTAGCCATCTAGCTGCAAAACTTAAAACAGTTACAAAATTTTTTATTCATTTGATACATTTTGCAAAGACTCGCGACAGAGAAACACAAACTTTGGCTAATTAAATAGCTAGCAGGGTACTATGTAGCTGAAGAATTTATGGTGGAAATTTGTTTTTAAGACAAGCGCACATTCTAAAAATTTGGCTTAAAGCCTTGCAAAATAAAATAATTGTCCTAAGTCAACATTTCTGTACATTTTGGAATTTGCAGTGTATCGCTCTGTTGTGTTACTTTTTATTTTCAAGAAATATTAGTGGATAAGGCCACAACCAAGGAAGAAAAGCAGAAAAATTATGTTTTTGAAATTTACACGAACACTTCATTGCGGTTTTCAATTTTCTTAAAGATCGTTGTAAATTTGGGAGGCTTCGCCTTAAGGACATTTTCTGTTCGAGGTCACAGGAAACAAGTCAGTCTTAGGTCACAAACAAGTCAGTATTATGTCACAAACAAGCCAGTATTATGTCACAAACAAGCCAGTGTTATGTCACTCTCTGACTGAGTTGAAGATAAAGTCATTTTTGCAACAAGCATCACTTAGATTCTGTTTGAATAAGAGATAACTGATGATGCTTTTTGCAAAGTCGATTTTGTCTTACATTTCATCGTAGCTAGACCTGATCTTCATTCCAGTGATTGAATTTCCAGTTGATAATTATCTGCAATAGTTGTAGATTTGAGAGGCGCTATCGCTAAAACGTAGTGCTGGGCGTTTCGAAAACGGCTTTTTTTGTCGTGAGCAAAAATGCGTTGAATGAATGTTGAACTTTGGTTTAAGAAAGTTGAGAATTTACTTTAAACAACAGTTTTGTTCAATTCAACGTCGCGTTTTGTTCATCGTCAGTTTGAATTGATACGGCGTGTTACATTTTGAGCATTTTGGGTTATTTCTTTGCCTACCTAACAGATTTCCCCTGAAAACTTTCTCAGGTGACGGAGCAATGTTTGCAAACGGTGGTTCTGGCTCTGGTGGAGGCGGTGGTGGAAGAATCGCCATGTGGTTCACAACCAAGACATACACTGGAAATTTTGCAGCCATTGGCGGAAGCGGCGTACACGAACCTGGAGGAGCAGGTATGTACTTCGTAAACCTAAAACTCATCTTTGACAAAGCTCACATCTTTCAAGAAACAAAATTAATCGATATGATTGTAAAACTTGACAGCATGCCTGTTCATCGTTCAAGGAAGGCATTTTAACGTAACATTATAGAATTTCCCTTATTATAGATTAGAAGTTGAAAATTTTCCCATGCCAAGGAGTGACAATGTGCAATGTTTGTTTTCATGGTATCCTTACGCATTTGTAAGTTTGGCTCCAAAAGTTATCTACCCAACAGACCGTTTTACATGATGCTTTATGTGAGCTGTGAGCTCATAAGGTCACTTTCCAGGTCACGATTTTTGCTGAAAACTCATTTCGAGTGCACTTTTTAGAACAACCATGTAAATAGACGTAATGACTCATCAAGACCAAATGGGCTTTCTTTATGAAATGCTGGCAATATGCTTTATCAAGTCAAAATTATGACAAAAACTGTAAGAAATTTGCTTCGCTTCATTGAATTTGTACAGGAACCATCCTCCTGCGACGACGTGTCAACGAATCTTCACTTTTTACAATGACGTCATCCGGATTGTTTTACGAAGACAGCTTGATTGTAAACAACGGGGAAAACCCCAACCCGGTGCACTGGACTGTAAACTTTTACAACTTGCTGAACACCAATCAGCAAGGAATCGAAAGCGCCAGGTACCATGTCTTTTTATGTTACAGTATTTAGGGTATCCAACAAATATTTGGGTTGATGTGCTTCACTGGGGCGCAAACAGTCACGCAGCCCAACAAACATTTTATGCATTCTTCTCTGGCAAAATGCCCGCAACAGAAGTATGGTGCAGTGGATGCCAGCGGTTGTCCGATCAAAAGTCTGGTTATCGACTCACAACGCAGGGTTGCAATGGCTGGACTTGTGGCAGGTCATAACCCTCGGCAGCAACACAGCCGACCTTTGCTTTGAACATATCAACCTGCTGAAGCTTATCTCCACGCAGTTTTTATGTATCGCCTCACACAAGATCGATTTGACGGTTGGGTCTGATGAGGTTGACTGGTGCTGGTGACCTGACGTTTTCCAATTTAAACTTGGCAAATTTTATAATTTTATATTTTTGACTTGCCACGTTGCAAATGGTTTTCAACGTGCCATACTGCAATCGGGTATTGGTCTATTCATTTAAAATTCCTCACCGAGTGGTATACTTGAACGACGTTCGTTTTGCAGAACATTCATAATGGACAAAACTGGGCTGGAAGATGTGGAAGACATAAAATTAGCGTCGCTTGATTTGAGCGGCAATGCTCACCTGGTGCTATATCCTGAAGATGAAGACATGAAGATGACTGTTGGGCAGGTCCTGGGCGACCGCAGTGGGACTCTTCACGTTGGACACTATCAGGTTGGTCTCCTCGACTAAATTTGTTGCAAAAAGAACGGGAGTCGTTTTGCTGCAAACGAAAAACTTTCCGAACTTTTTCTTCAGTTCTCTAAATTCATCAAAAAACGAGTTTAAAACTAAAGCTTTAATCGTTCCCTGATTATTATCTGGCACAAAACTTTTGCTCCTGTATTTCAATCAGCATTTGGGTTTCGATCGTTCAATTTATGACTTGGGCAGAGTGCAGCCAATTGCTGTCAATGCCTCCAAATGATGATTTTGAAGAATGATGAGGAATCCCAATTCTATACTTGAATCTAATGCAGTGTTTCTCAACCTTTTTGCACCTGCGGACCGGTAAAACACGCAAAAAAGTTTTACGGACCGGTAACATAAAATCGCAGTGAACGCAACAGATTATCACCATCATTTTGTTAACTAACGCTGTTAGATACGGCTTCATTACGGGGATCCTCATATTCAAGAAAATAATATAATCAAAGTTGTAAGCTAACTCCTACAAATTTTGACTAATAATGTCAAATAACTTTCCAGCAGTAACATCAACACTTGTCAAAAAATTTGTTTGAAGTCGTAAACATCACTGTATCTCCCTTCTGCACACAGCCATCCCAAAGAACCAGCTTCTTTTTGAATGCCTCTTCTTTAGTACAAATATAATTGTACAAAACCCCGGTTACGCTTGTTCAAATGGCAAAATATATCC
>JGI24158J21664_10013282_pt1 | contig 10876 bp, 8 predicted proteins | sample Ectturendosymbi3_FD_21664 | JGI IMG/M metagenome (IMG submission 21664)
GGCATAAGTAAGGCTTGTAGTCGTAAATTATGGCCTTACGTAAATTTTGTTTTAATATTCTCTGCATAACTTTTGGCCCTGCATTTGCTTTCAGCGATTTTGATGTGGCTGGCTGTCTTGGGTTTGCGTTTGACGTCTTTGGCGTCACAGCATTGTCTTTTCTTGCGTCACAAAGCCTTATGGTTTTGAATTGCTAACATTGCCAAGTGTTGCTTCATTTTTTTGATTGAAGATGGATTAAGAATAATCCAAAACATCTCAAAATAAAACATGTATAGTTTTTTGAAGGCTTTTTCAGTGTTGATGAAACTGTTAAGTCTATCCCAATTTTATGCTCCATTGTTTATTTTAGATCAAAACTTTTGATCCAGAAAAACTAAAAGTCGATCAAAGGCTTAAAAGACTCAGGCTTGAGCCTAGTTCCAATGAAAACTTCAGCGAAATACTTTGGCCTAGGGGTTGGCTCCTAGGCCAGGTAACATGAGCTAAACTGGCCCCAAAAACTACTTCACTTATGAAGTCATTCACAAAGAATCCGTAACCCCCAACCAAACATTTTTTTTCAGTGCAGACTAGAAGACTGGCCGATGCGTTTGAGCCATTGAACAGCTCTCTAGCGCAATCGGCATAGGAGCTACGGCGTTGGTAAAGCAACTAAAAAGTGCTGGTTTTAGGCCGAAATCTAGGTACGATACATTCGTACGCCAGCTCTCAAAGTGTTAGCTGTATAAATTGCAACAAACCTAAAATGTAAGACTGGAAACAGATGTACATATACATGATATACCACATCATACTGACAAGCAGTAACGTTAATAACTGTTTATCAACGGATCTATCCAATAATGCACAGTACCCAATAAGAGAGATTTGTTGGTTAGTTCTTCAAAAACTTTCAGAACAAGGGACTATGTGCATTATGAGCATAGATCTGCAGTGAGCTCACGCACAACAGATTAAAAGTGTTTTATAATATCCTGATATAAATATTAATATGAAAAGCTACATCTTATTAAAACATAATTTTATCAAGCAACTCAAACTTGAAATTTTTTAGACTAACCTTTTCACGCATTTCATTGCACTGCTGCATTACTGGTCCAATAACTGAACTACTTCTTGCAAGATGCAGTACTTCATTCTGTGCCAAACGCAAAGTTGCTTGTCCAACTTTGGCAGCACCATAGAACATGCATACTATGTCAGAAATCCGCTGCATCTTGACAGTACACAAAACTGTCACTAGACAATGCAGGTACTACAGCTTATTAGTGCGGTGACTGTCACTAGAACATCATGAGGCTTGAAGATACTAACAACAAACAAGAAACTTTGAAAACAATCCCTCAAATCAAAATCAGTAATCATGATTCAACATTTAAAGCCTTTTGACAAGAAACCACGTATCAAATCAAATCTGTCTCTACATGATAAAGAACTTTGCAAAATGCACATATTCAGCACGTGATCAAGTCTACAATACATGTTATGTTACTGAAACTAGTCAAAGAAAGCTCAATGTTTATTCATATATACATGGAAAATAAAACAAAAAAATGCCTTACATGCAATCACAACACAAAAAATTAATACAAGCAACATCACAGTTGTAAGCTAAGCACAAAGCCAGCAAGCAACTCCGTATGTAGAATACATTTGATTCAAAGACAATCCAATACGACTGATTCAAATGTTTTTACATTTACGATCAACTGCTTAAAATGTTTTGAAAACCATATTGTCCTGGCATGTAAGCTCAAGTAACTCCTCAGAACTGACAAAAAATCAGCCCTACACATCTTAGTATTCAACATACCACATATTTTAGTTAACATTGATAAAAAAAGGAACATTCCACACAGGTGATCACTGCATTACCCTGTACACAAATGGCATCAACGTCAAGTTAGTGATGGCAATGTTACTGCTGCACCTGCATGTACTTCAGTGTAAACTTAGAATAAAGATTTAGTACAGATCATCTCATGGCAGTTTAAGGGTCTATCTTACAAACACATTCCAATGTTCTTAGAAGTGTAGTAGATTTCATGGACCATGCAGTTTTGCATCCAAATTTTATTCTGGTGGTATAACACTACAATCAAGTAATTATCATATAACAGGGGTGGCCAAACTCAGCAGGGCTTTCCAAAAAATTTTATATTTCTATTTAATTTTTAATGCGAAGTTTAGAAATATTGTAAAATGGTACTGTGGTAGCTAGCGTGCCATACAGTATTACTTTTGCAAGTGGTTCCATAAAGAATTATGATGTCACCCAAGCGTAGATTGCAAATAAATTTGTGTTTTTAGATTTATATTTTGCGGCTTTGTAATTTGGGTTATACGGTATGCGGTTCATACATAAGGCAGGTTTGGCCACCCCTCTTCTATAATATTACATCCACCAGTATAAAATTTTTACAATTAATGATTTGCAAAAAGTTTTAACCCTTTAACGGCTGTGATTAGCAGGCCCATTTTTGGCCAAAAATTGCCAGCCGCTAGAGCTAGAGAGCTGTTCAAACCCTTTAATCATTCAACAAGTCTTCTAGTTGAGATCGAAAAAAACGTTTTTCGTTTTCGGTTTGGCGTTTTCTGGAGGTGACGTCACAGTGAGGGCATGATCTCAAATTTTTGGCCACCTTTACCTGGCCCTGGGCCCTAACCTATTCACCTTTTGAATCAAAGTTTTCTTGAAAAATAAGCCAAAATCTGCTTTCTATAGAGCCCTTGATTGACCTGCTACCATATCTGTAGCCAAAATTATGGGTTAAAAACCCAGTTTTTGACAAAATTCAAAAAGTTTCAAAAAAGGCAAATTTTTCCCTGTTAGGGTAAACTTTGGCCAGCTATAACTCGGCAGCAGATTGAGCTAGAGAGCTGTTCAAACCCTGTAATGACTGGTGGCGTCGTGTAGCTTAGAATAAAAAAAAATTTTTTGATTTGGGTGGGGGTTTTGGGCCACTGGGATCATGACAAGGGTATGTTTTTTGGTTAATTTTATGATGTCATTATCCGATCCAACGCGCCAATATTTTGACTCGCAATATTTTTGTTTCTAAGCGAGAATACGCGTTTTCAGAGCCCTTGATTGAGTTTCTAGCATTTCTGTTTCAAAAGCTATGCCAAAAATATTCCAAATATGACAGGAAACTCCCAGGGGATTAGCAGGGATTTCCCTAATTAATATTCTACCATTTTTGCTGTAACTTATGAACCAGAAACGCTAGAATGTCCATCAAACCCTCTAAAAGCTCGTACTATAACCTAGAATGCATTTAAATCTCGTACGGTTTCGCGCCAGTGATTGGGCTTGATTTTTTACTCCCACGGGACGCTGATGTCATGGATTGTTTTGACAGACCTGTCAAAACATGTGAAAACATCCTGTGGTTTTGTAAGCATGGCTAGAAAGGTTGAAATCGTACGGTGAAAATTGTGTTTTTCAGTCTTTCCTGATTCAGAGCGGATTTGAACAGCTCTCTAGCTCGATCCGCAGGCAAGTGTTGTCCATATAGAGAAAGGGAGTGTTCCAACCCAAATTAGGGTTTGTGGATGCAAAATTTTTACCAATTTTTGTTTTTTTATCCATAATATTGGCTACAGATATGCTAGAAAGCCATTCAAGAGCTCTAAAGACTTTTTGCTTAGTTTCAGAAAAAAACTTGAGCCAAAAGAATGGGTCAATGGGTTGGGGCCCAGGGTCAGGTAAAAGTGGCCAAAAAAATACAAAAATACCTCCACTTATGACGTTCCCCCCAGCAAACACCAAACCAAAAATAAAATAAATTTTTTTGGATGTCAACTAGAAGACTTGCTGAATCCGTAAAGGGTTTGAACAGCTCTCTACATCTAGCGGCTGGCAATTTATGGCCAAAAAAGGGCGAGCCAATACATTGGCTCACACGGTCATTAAAGGGTTAAACAAATCAGCACTTCATGGCATGTATACCATTTTGGGAGTGTAATAACTGAATATACCGTATTTACTCAAGTGTAACGCGCAAAATTGTATACCAAAGACAGCAACGCAAAGTTCGATGCGCATTATAAACGAGGTCTTAGATTTTTATGCCTTTGCGCCAAAGGGCACATGAGTTCACGTGCACATAATAAACAAGTCATACGCAAGAGAACGCGCAAGTATGGTATATTTCGTATACCCTGTTTCAGCAAAGCACAGGGGTGCAAAAACCTGGTCGTGCACTCGTACTGCGCAAATAAAAATTTGGTCGAAAAAAAGAACTTTAAGCCTTCGTTACAACATGCCAGCGCGCCTAATTTTCACTCCCGCTATGTCTGTGTTGCATGACGTTGGGTAGCTTTGGAAAGCGGCTGCGCTTTTCTAGATTTTGATGAGTCGTTGCGCGATGCATGACCTTGATGTAGAATGAGGCCCTAGTTCTTTTTGTATACCAGAGCTTCTGTCAAATTAGACAGTGCTTCCTAAAACCAGCGTGTTAGCATTTTACCATGTGGTATCTGTGGATACAATGCGCTGTAGATAAACTTCCCTGTTTGCAGTTTCAGTGCTACTTAGGATCTACGATGTAATAATACAAAATGTTGCAACATAAAGGTGACATACCGTATGTTGTCAATAAATGTTTTGTCATACTCGCACGCTTTCAACAGCATTTATCACTTACAATCCTTGGTCTGAGCTGAGAAAAAGTGAAAAAATATGTATACCAACTTTCAATCAAAAAATTAAGGGTGCGCGTTATACACGAGTTTGCGTTATACTGGAATAAATAATGTAGTGTCCTTAAAAAACTTTCAGTGTAACAACATCAACTCTAGCACACAGTTTAACTTTGAAATAAATCGATCACCTAAGGCAGTGGTTTTCAAATGCGAGTAAGTGTACCTCTTGGGGTATGAAGTTCTTCCAAAAGGTGCACAAATTTTTGTCTTAATGCAATTTTAATGTAAAAGCATACTGTAGGTACATTCGCAATTATTGTGCTCATAATTACAGTCAAGAGGTACTTGATAGACAAAATATTGACTTAGCCTAAGGGTACATAATTTGAAAAAGGTTGAGAATTCACTGATCTAAAGTTATCAACCTCCATGTTTCTTAAGTTTTCAGTTACTGATACTTTAGTAAAACTTTGCTCTTAGGTTTCTGTTTAAATCAATAATTTCATCAACATATGAAAGTTAAAAATGAGTTTTTTAGAATTTACTAAAACATAAATGCAAAACTTGAACATCTTGCTTTTTTCAACAGCCACACAGCACATTAAACTTACACTGCATACTCATTCCTAATTTTTTTTCCTTGACTTTAATTTTTAATTGATACAAAAAAGCAAGCACAACTTTTAAAAAACAAGCATTCTTTAACATAAATAGGCTTGTGTGTGCAGGTAAATCGGCCATCTCCAAATTTAACAGCATAAAAGTAACAAACTCTACAACATAAGCCAAGTATGGTTGTTAACTTTGAGATTTGTAGACATCAATTTCACTTTTGTTGAAAATGAAACAAAATCAGGTCTAATTGTTTTGGATCACAGTTAAGTATTCCTGCACTGGAAGTTGTTCATCACTTCACACTGTGAATTATAGCTTCATAATGTTCATCAAAGTTAGCTAGACCATGGCCAACAGAAAAATGTGGTTTCTTTCTCTGTTGCAACCACAGTGTATTAAAACTGGATTCAGTCCAGTTACTTGTAAAATCTGTTTCTAACTTTGATTGATTCTTGTTTTGAAACTTGTTCTTCCCAATAATATTGTTTTTTGGTTGCATTTTCAAATTACCATGACACCGATGGGAAATACCAACAGATCCGCTAAATACTTCAGTGTCTACAAACTTGCTTTTAATAAAATTACTGGCCACATTTGATCTTCTTTCATCATCACTTACAACAGACAATACAGGAACTACAACCTGAGGCAGATTATCGTGAACTGATAGACTCTGATTGACTGGAAAGATTTTTATAGAGGTAGATGCTTGCAGAGTTGCCAAAGATGCAGCTGACGCTAGAATGAGACCAACATATGCCAAAAGGCAAGCACATAAAAACTCACAAAGCAATTCAGCATGAATTATGAGCCTCTGCAAAACATCACTGGATTGCAAAAGACAGAAACAGTCAGTATATGAACACCATCCCCTAGAAACTGTCTCATTAACAGCAACTTGTTTCTCCATGTCATAAAGCATTCTCAGAAATTCACGCTGCCGAACAAATAAATGCCAATCAATAGCTTGCAGAAATTCAGCTTCAAGTTCATTAATATGTTCAACATCCACCAAGCCAGAAGCAGCCCATTCTTCATTGAAAACTTCATCTTCAACACCTTCGTCATGCAAATACTTCGAAGCTATCATCATAGAAATAAGAAACAACTCAGATGATGGTATCCTTTGAAGATAGTCTGGATTGTAATTTGCAAGGCGTTCAATATAAATGATACCTAATATCAATGAGCATGGAGACACACAGGCATCCCTAGCAACTCTGGCTGCATATCTATGTCCCAATTTTCCAAATGATGAAGGTGCAGCTTTACGGAATTTTTCCACAGCATCTCTGGTGATTGGAAATGAAAGTGTGTCCTTCATGGGATTTTTGTGTGGAGCATAATACAAAGATTTTTTGATTCTATTTGATAAGCTGTCTTCTTCCAATACTATTGTATTCTCAGACTCAGACACATCTTGAATTAACAAGCTTTTTTCCATGATAAGATTGGCACAAATTATTGACTAAATTATTGTTATGACCAATTGGCTAAAGACTTAAAACAAAACACAAGTAGGTTATGTGCTGTGTATTTTAAAGTCAATTTGGCAACAGCAATAAAAAACTGATGCAAATCAAAATCGTTCAAAACTATTTTGTCAATTATCAAAATGAATATCTGATAATTATAGAAAGATCTAAATTATCTTTTGCACCTTTCTACTATGTGGCAGTATCTACACAAGAACTACACCCCCTTCCTTGTGCACTTACCCAAGGCAAATTAAGATCAAGCTTGTTCATAATACTGCTTATAATGCAGAAAACGATGCAATGATTAGGATTTGCACATATCTCTTTTCAAGCAACTAGTCTCCACAAAAACAGTGAAGTTGAATCAGTGAGCATATTTTTTTAATCAGAAATCAATTTCATGTTACAGTATACATTCACAGTCCTGAAATATGAAAGCAATACAGTAGAACAATGCATTGATCCCATATGAATGCTTTCATTGAAAACTGGAAAACTATCTAATGCTAATCATTAATGTACTAAAAATTGTCAATACAAAAAATACATGAAACAGAAAATATAAAATTTGTTTGAGTATTACAATGAAAATCTACCAGCCACCTTCTTTAAGTACGTTTCCAAATTGGACCGAAACATGAATATAAAACTAGGCTCAGTAAAAAGCTTAAGTACTTCCTGCCTACTTTTAATCTGAAAAAGACCTAGAAACATCTCAGAGTGCCCTAAAATCTGATCCCAAATCACCTAAAGTATCATCTTACACAAGCATTTTTTGGTAATGTATTTATCAGCATTTTCTGGGGACGTTTAGGCTGATACGACAAGTTGGCAGTATTCCCTCTAAGATTTTGATAACTCGGCTGGTGTCCAAAAAGTGCCGTCAAGATAAAAAGAAACTTTGGCGTCCTTTATAAATTTTCCAAAAATGTGTCCATTTTCAACGAAAATACATTTTATCAACCATTTTTGGAGAATGACCAAAAAACAAAGAAATGGTCTTCACGGAAAACTTCCAAAATGCGTCTGAACTTCACGGCAAACAGCTTCATTCATGGACACACAGAATGTGAAAATGCAGCCAGAACTTTTTCTGTAAACCTTGGAAGCGGAGGACTTCCAAAATGCGTCTTAACTTCACAGCAAACAGAAACAGCTTCTTTTTTGAACACATCAATCGTGAAAATGCATCTAGGACTTTTTTGCGTAACTTGCAAGCGGAGAACTTTCAAAATGCGTCTTAACTTCATGGCAAACTGCTTCGTTCATGGACACATAAATCGTGAAAATGCACCCAGACGTTTCTCTGTAAAACTTGCACGCACAGAACTTCATAAGTATGTCTAAACTTCACAGCAAACAGCTTCGTTTTTGGACGTATAAAAAGTGAAAATGTCCCTAAAACTTGCAAGGCGAAAATTTTCATAATGCATCTTGAACTTCACAATAAATAGAATGGATTTGGATGCAAATATCTTGAAAACTCGGCCAGAACTTTTTTTGTAAAATTTGCAAGCAGAGAACTTCACAAATATGTCTGAACTTCACAGCAAGCAGCTTCATTTTTGGACGCATAAGTTGTGAAAATGTGCCCAGAACTTTTTTGGAAACCTTGCAAGCGGAGAACTTCCAATATGCGTCTGAACTTCACATCAAACAGCTTTGTTTTGGTCACAAATATCTTGAAAACGCACCCAGAACATTTCTGCACACCTTTGCAGCAGAGAACTTACAAAATGCTTTTGAACTTCACAGCAAATGGCCACGTTTTTGGATGCACAAATTGTGAAAATGTGCCCAGAACAATTTTCATAAACCTTGCAACGCGAAAACTTCCAAAACGCATCTGAACTTTACAGGAAACATCTTCATTTTCGGACGCATAAATCGTGAAAACGCGCCCAGAATTTTTTTTACAAAACTTGCAAGGCTAAAACTTCCAAACTGCGTCTGAACTCTACAGCCAACAGCTTCATTTCTGGATGCAAATTTCTTGAATATGTGCCCAGAACTTTTTTGGAAACCTTGCAAGCGGAGAACTTCCGAAATGCATCTAAACTTCACGGCACACAGCTTCGTTTTGAACCCATAAATAATGAAAATGCACCCAGATCTTTTTCTGTGAAACTTGCAAACAGAAACTTCCAAAATGTGTCTGAACTTCACAGCAAACAGTTATGTTTTTGAACACATGAATCGTGAAAATGCGCCCAGGACTTTTTTGTGTAACTTGCAAGTGGAGAACTTTCAAAATGCGTCCGAACTTCATGCCAAACAGCTGCGTTCATGGACACATAAATCGTGAAAATGCACCCATACGTTTTTCTGTAAAACTTGCAAGCACAGACCTTCAAAAATATGTCTGAACTTCACAGCAAACAGCTTCGTTTTTGGACGTACAAATAGTGAGCCATTCTTACTAAATTCAATATATATAAACAATAAAATAGCACAATTAGAGCAGTTAAGCCAGGTAATCACCAAACTTTCATTGTGCCACTGCTAAAAAAATGTCTGTTTCTTACTAAGGTTACGGTTTTTGACTACATAACTGATTATTTGACAAAATAAAAATAATGTCATCTTAAGTATGTATCAGGTAATTCCACATGGGTGAATTTCAAGCAAAATCAACTATGTATGTGTATGTGAAATATGATTTATGTCTGTATCATATCAGATAGGATCTCTGGATCATGCAACTCTGGATTTTAAATTGAATGGAATTATGAAGAAAATCAACCAGACAAAAGGATCATAATCAGTAGTTACAATTAAGAAACAAGAACGAGTTACTGCTAAGCAAATTATAAATCAGATTACACTTTACATTTCATAATAGAAACGGTCATTTTCCTGACCATGAAAATAACAAATGTAAATTTGTTATTTTTTGTTTAAAATTCAAAAATTTTGAAAATTATTAATAATAATAAATACTAACTCTTTTCTCATTTTTTACATTTTCAACATGTTTTTAATCTTTTCAAAAATTTTGGTAGAGGGATTAAATATACTTAAAAACTGTATTGTTAAACATTCATTAAATTATTTGTTTTAATTTTTTTAATAAATGGATATATACTAGTATATAAAGCAGGGTTTTTTACGCTGTTTCAAGGACCCGATTCGGGTCCCTAGATTTGAAAACTGGGTCCCTAGAATCAGAGAAAATTATCATCGGGTCCCTATAGGTTCATACAGGGTACCTAACATTTTCCTTAAAAAAAGCTTCATAAAGGTATAATTTTTATGACTATTCATCCACCTCACATGACAGTTCAAATAAAATGTTGAGTTTGTTACTCAAGTGGCACTGACGTTGTAGCGTAGCAAATGTGTTTGAGGTCTGCTGTGCTAAAGGTTTTCAGTTAGCTCTCACCTCAGCGGCTTTTTTTTGGTAATAGTGGAGTGGTTGCACGTTTCAATTCATAAGACCACTTTTTCTTTTTGAAANCAACCTCCNGCTTAAGGGTGGTACCCCCAAGCGGGATATACATACAGTTGCTTTCTAAATCAACCCCTATGCTAATGCTATTGGTACAAGCAGTTGCTTTATAAATCAACTCCCTACGCTGGAAGTACAAACAGTTGCTTTCTAAATAAATCAACTCCCTATGCTGGAGGTACAAACAGTTGCTTTCTAAATTAACCCGTACGCTGGTGTTACATCACTACACTAGCAGTGGAACAACCCTATGCTGGTGGCACTGACACTGCTGACGAGTCTTCAATGGTTTTGGGTTCACCTTTCACCTTGGCACCTTACATTTTTGTAGCAGTGACTAGTTGCACATTTTAATTCGTGGGACTAGTTTTTCTTTAGGAAGTGACTATGGATATGCCTGGCCTAACGCAATTCAAATAAAAGGGTCAGTTTGTCATTCAAATGGTGTGGATCTCGTAGCCTAGGGGTTATGTATTACAGCTGCTATGGCAATGGTTTTCGGTTCGACTCTCATCTGATCGACTTTCGTTTTTTTTCTTTACTTTTCTCCTGAATGACCAATAAGAACCTGCAGCAAACAGTGCTTTTCTCCTGAATGACCAATAAGAACCTGCAGCAAGATCACTGCAGTTCTATTGCTATGCACTGATGATGATAACAGTAGTTATCGAAACGTTTGCAATAT
>JGI24158J21664_10013285_pt1 | contig 10875 bp, 8 predicted proteins | sample Ectturendosymbi3_FD_21664 | JGI IMG/M metagenome (IMG submission 21664)
TGTATCAGCTCGTTTCAAATGTCGTGCTTTAGTCTTTTCTCCATCACGTAACGCTTCCACTATCGCCTGCGCGTGTCACCTGACACTCCCCACGTTTTGTTCTGCTTACGCACTCTTGTGTTCTGTTACTAACCCTGTGATGTCGACCACGAGGCTTGAGACAAACAAGTAAATGAAGAATTTAAAAAATGCAGAGTTTTTACAAATTTTGACGTTCTTCGGTTCACCTTTTAAACATTCAGGTTTTCTAAACCCGACTGGCAGGAGTACAGTGGTGTCAGGCGTGACATCTTTGTCCAAAAGTACGTTTTGACACCAACAAATGTCGTTGTTTTCACAATCTTTTTCACAATCACAGTATAAATGCAATTTTCTGGCTATGACCACGCGTGAATGCTGAAATCAGGTGTACTGAACTTTTCTTTTGTTTCATGAAATCTTGTGATAAAAAGAGTAAAATAAACATGGCAGCTGGTTAAAACACAAATCAGTGAATACGAGACACACTAGGCCGGCAGTACACAATTCGCACTGATGCGAGTAATGAGCGAAACGTCTTCGAAACCTACTGCCACTCCGTGTTAACTCGCAGTGAAGACCTTTTTTGCAGATCTGGGCGGATGATTCGAGCATACATTTGGACAAGGAAGGCAGATTGGGAAGTTGAACAAAATTTTGCAAAAACTGGACCATTCCTGAAAACCGGGAGGAAATGTCACCGCTAATTACATTGCGAAAATACCAAAGAAAATGCAGAGCGACGTGAAATATTAGATGCTGATTGGCGAAACACGGACAACGTACTGTTCCGAGGCCCACCTGCTGCAAGAGACAAAGCACGGTGAAAACGCAATCAAAATACTAAACGTCAATAACAACTTCTACTACAAAACAGTCAATGAATGGAAAGCATTTCAACGGTTGTTCGAATTGTTAAAAACTGGACCTGGTTCAGGAATGAACGTTGTAAAAGACCTATCTGGTCGGTGAAAAAAGAACACGGCCATCACAGGGAACTTTGCAGTTTCGCATGTTCGTAAAAATCTGGGAAGCAGTATGGACGACAGACCGTAGTTCCGTGGTTCAATAAAACGGACGCACGCCGCAATTCCTCACCGATGGCACCAAGGCAGTGTTGGCTTCAGCTCTTGTTACACTGCGATTGCCAGCACAGGTTTCAAGAAAGGTAAAAGTTGTTGCAACTTCAACGTGGGTTCGAGACACTGCGCCAGCACGGTATGAACGGTTATTGCCGAGATCAACCTCGTTTGGTCTTCGAAAACCTTCAGTCAGGCAGTGGATGATACGCACGAGGTGCGATTCTTGCGTGAAGTTTGGCACCACTTCCGGCCACGCAATTAGAACAGATCGAGACGCTCTTGGTTTTGATGACAAGCCTCATGCGCGGCGATAAACAACAGACAGGTCGCGCTAATTTCTTCTCTTCGTCGACATCAACCCACGTCTTCATTTTCCGATTCCGCTGGGGGCAATAAAAGGCTGCTTTCCTTTAAGCTGATAAGCATCGACGATATCCTGCCATTCTTGCATTGACAAAGACACCATCACCTGCAACACACAAAGCTGGTGACTGCGACGGTAACAACACTGGCCACCGTGAGATTGCAACTGGCTGCACAACATCTTTTAACCAAATTTAAGCTGGCTGGTTAGCTCGGTGTCACAGACATGACGCATAGGATTGTTCTGACCAATCGGCGTTGTTTGCTTTACAGGAGCCAAGTTCCCAGATTTACAGGACTGCAGTTGATGAGGTTATGGTGGTTCAGAGAGGTATACGGATAATGTAGCAATGTGTGTAGTAGTGCGCCATGTAGTCAATCAACACTACTGTTACGAATATCGTTCTGCACGAGTGAGTCACGGTCTACGATAAACGACAGTGCAGTAGCACTTTGTTTCAGTTGTTTGTCAGTAGTGTCTTCTGCGGACTGGGGCAATTTTGGTGCTAGCCGGGAACCAAAACTACTAGATAATTGCAGTGTTCACTTTTACGCTAAAGTAGACCTTTTTGTGCAGGTTTTGGTTTTATACAGTTTGAGGCAGTGTAGTTGTTGAAGTGAACTTGGTTATTGCATTGCTTCCCGTATCGCTATTTCATGGTCGTGCTGAGAGGCAGACCTCATACAGCACCTGTGTTCCTGTACTACTGAGTGCGTGCAGATTTTGTCCTAGGATCGGGCTGTTAAAGCGAAAGCGAAGGTCCAGCAATACTAGCAGGTATTTAAGGGTTCACTGCGATCTATCAAAAGCTACTCCCCGGCTAGGCATACTCCAGACGAAGCCCGTTTTCATGGTTGTTCGTTACAATTACAATACGTTGGACTTTTTACCAATCACAGTATCAGAGACCATCGTCAGTTGAATGGCAACTTCGAGGAAAATCTCTGACGAGGTTTCGAGACGAGGCAATACTGTCTGTGAGAATATTCAATTTGTTACTGTTAACATCCTCGTCGCAACTATACTCAANATTATCGATTGTAGTTTTGACAAAGTTTGCGGTTTAGTTTATCTTTATCAAAACTTTNTAATGTTCTAGTTGATGCAGCATTACCGAGGCTTAGTCAGCTTATGAAGACTGCCGAGCTTATGAACAGTTGTGTTCGCGATTCGCAATGTAACTGATGTGCAGCCATCAGTCAGTATGGCTACAAACCAGCAACACCCTTCAAGCCATGACAAACAGGATTATATAGCACTACAAAGCAAACCCAACGTACTTGGCTGCAAGCTTCAGTGCTTGCCTTCTTCGACTGATCCTTTCCGCCCATAGCGCTTTCTTTAGTGCCAACAAGTTCAACAACGGGAATGCCATTGTCGTTGAGAAAAACTTTGACCAAGCCGTCTTTTACGAGAAAGGCAAGATGGAATATATTCTCAACAGTGTGGCCGTATGAATCCGGGTTTGTAACTAACTCAAAATAATCGATGGGTGTTGCTGTAACATAATGCACGATATGCATTAGCTGGGTACAAGTCTACCTTCCAACCAGTAGGCTGACAATAAAAAGCTTATTAAACCCTTGAAGTACCGAAAGTCACTTTAGTGGCTGGTGAGACACACCTTCGGTCATAACTTGCCGAACAATCGCGCGAGAGAGTCAATCAAGACAACACCAGTTGCAGATTTTTAGAAATAAACGTAATTCTTCATCCTATTTATGTCGTCACTGACTCTCTAGCGCGATCAGTCGACGAGTTACGAACGAAATTGACTGAGTGGCTGTACCTTTCCTTTCATGATGTAATGTCGCTGTTCCGCCTTGGGAATAATTTAGTAAATATAAGGTGCGCGACCATTACTGCGCCGAAATTCAGCGTCTGTGTTGATACGGTTTTGCACAAAACGGACCGTGCAACCTCCCTAAGACGCCCAAAGTTGTGTCCAAGCTGAAGCAGGTGTTCCAACAGCAACCGATTCACAACTGTTCCACACTTAAGTGAGTTGATAGTATCGTGATCCACTTAAAATAATTTGAAAGCACCGACCTTGTATACAAGTATGTCTCGAGATTCCACGAAGCACTGCCACATACGGTCACAAGCGACGGAATGCAAATTATATTTTTCATTTATTTTTAGTTTTGTTACGAAAATTGGCGACTGTCTCGGCCACAAAACCAGTGCCGCAGCAACCCAACTCTGCCCCCCCGCAAAATGCTTACAGGGGCCCCCTAATGGTGATTTCTAAATAAAAAATTTCGACGCCATGGCACATCTAGAGGTCGAATGGCTTTTACAACTATATATCCTTTTTTTCTTATTTCACTACTTTTCTAGTTCCACTTTCAAACGCAATTTCGGCAGAACCGTCGCCAGAAAGTCTGCCATTGGGGGGCTTCATGTTTGTGCAAGGGGGCAAGACGTTCTGAACATTTATATTCAATTAACAACACAGCATTTGCAAATTGTGCTCATTAATCATAAAATTATCATATATTTTTCCGCAAGTACCCATTAGAGGCTTATAGTTTGCCACTAAAATTTTTTGAACGGACTTAACAAAAGAAATTGGGTCTTAATCATTGTCATTTAATTAACGACGATTGTGCAGAGATTTTGTAATGAAATGCAAATGTTAAAAATTTTGTAGGAAATCAGAATCAAGCCTATCGTCCAGTTATGAAAACACAGTTATCGAAGGAGCAAACATGAGGCCGGTCAAAGCAGTGCGTCGCGATGAATGTTTTCTTTCAACAGCGCAAATTTATACGCAACATTGTTAATATCCATAATTAACTAACTGCACATACTCTGTTTTGGGACATGCTTAGTAGTGATGGCTAAATAAACTCTTCTACAGGCCCGTAGCCGCGGGGAACATTCGGAGGCAGTGCCCCCCAAATTTTTGTGCCCAGAAAAATTAGTTTTGAACATAGAAATAAAAACAAAAATCTTTCCCCCTTAAAAATGTAGCTTTCACCCTCAAACCTAAAAACCCGGCTACGGGCCTGCTCTTCTGACTACACTATTAACTCCATCTAGAAGTCTGAACAGTAGGTTGCGTAAATGCGTAACGTTGGCCCTAAGCATCAAATGGATCTATGGAGCACAACATACGAGAAGACTACTGGACTAGCCATAATACATTTTTTCATAACAATCACTACACAAAGTACGTTGATCAAGTGGAAGTGTGACTTCTGGACGTCTAGGCATGTAGGCTAACTTCACATACAACACTCCCTAGTAATGAATGCTAACCAAATAGATTTGGGGTTGGGGACCCAAAGCAAGGCTGAAAAGGGGGCCTCTACGCCATGACTGACAACAAAAAATGCAAAAAGGGTATTCATGATACAAAACTTTAAAAAGCACTTAAGGTTGGGAATAAAAAGCTAGCAACACAAAAGTTAAGCGAAAGCAAACTGGCATCGCCCCCAACTTCTCTAGTTTTATAGTCGCTGTTGTGGGCCCCTTTCAAGCAGAGTACCTACGCATTGCAAATGGGGGTCCTTTTGAAAGCAGAGTATTCATTTGTGATCTGCTTCAGAGTACATTGTAGATGGTAAGTTTTTCACCAAACTGAGGAAAATTTACGCGCAGAACATCTCGAGGGGGCCCCTAGGAAAGTGCCTTGCTCGCTTCACCTTAAACACACCACTGCTCTTCAGCTGAAGGCTGTCATACACTACTGATGCTGACGGTTTGCGCTAAGCCTCAAATACGATTATAACCTCACAAACGTATCAAAAATGATCAGGCGATGTCATTCTAGGTAACAGCGGCATGTACTCCTGTCTATAAATTACAGGACAGAACAGAATACGGATTGATGAAAATTTCACCGATTCCTAGTGTTTGATATCTTAATTTGGGGGTTACAGCTTTGCTTGGGCGGCTACATGGCGACAGGACTGAATTTCGGGTCCCCTGTGACAGCGTCGGCCCCCCGATTGGGGGTGTGGAGGGCGGCTGATACGGCTCTGCACAATACATTTAACTTTCATATCAGTACAAGTTGTGTCGATCTGTCTGTTAATTTTTAACATGCTTTCGAAAAGAACTGAAATTTTAATTTGCAACAAAAATGAAACAAAACGCTGAGTGTTTTAATAACAAGATAATATAAATTTGAATGTTGGGCATGGCATTTTTCTCCCTCCTAAATTATTGCCCGCTGTTTTATCTAAAAACATTTACGGCTTCACTTTGCCCCCTGGCTATATCTGTAAACACAGAGAGTTTATCACGCCTTATACGAACTCTAAGGGCCGTTGACCATTGCCAACAATGTCGCCACCATACGCTGGTAAAGAGAGGGTCAAACAATCAAGCATGCGCTTACGTTTTTTCAAATAGTAAACAACTTTGATTTTTAAACCGACAATATCGATAATACAATTGATGGCCGCATGCTCCCACCCATCAACGCAAACATGATCGCAAATTTTCAATACTGCTAAATGCTTGTTTGCAAAAACTCTGCAAAAAATAACAAGTTATTGCGAATCTATACATTGGAATCAACATTTTTTTAAAGAAAATATAACATCACTTACGATCGTCCTCGTAAAAGCCTTTTATTATTTTGTAAACCCGTTCTATTTCTTCGGGGGTTGCTTCCTTTTGGTCCGTCCGGTAGTTGGTTAATTGCTGGGGCAGCTGAGTTTTGCCAGAGGCTTCTTCAACAACTTTGTTGTTCGAGGGCTTTTGCTTCGGCGACGGACCATGATCAAACACACCAAGTCTAAACATACGTAAGCATGGAATGACTGGAGGCGATAGGCGAAGGCGGGCTAGCAAAAAATTATAGAAACCGTTATTCGGCAATAGATCTTTTCATAAAACTTTTGCAATTGTGTTTTCGACAAATTGTGTCATTACTATTGTTTGAAGCGAACGTATATACCCGTACTTTAAACCCGGATGTTGCGCCCACACTTAAATGAGTTTTTAGCAATCAAGAATGCCACACACAATATATCGTCGAAAACCGTTGACTCTGAAAAAATGTCCAACCCCGAACTCGGCAAAGGGGTCTCATTTACGTGGCGTTTAAAGGCCGGGAAAATCATTGTCACTTCAGTTGTCTGTCATTGCCTAATAAAGAATTCATATGTAATACCACACACAACTACGAACTCACTCAGCTAAACATTTTCCAATGCTACACACACACATCACAAACATTTTCAAGACTTTTCGTGGACATGAAAACGACCAGATACAGTTCACACATTTCAATTTGGCTTCCGCATGTTCTTCACATTATGGATCATGAGCGCAACGCAGAATCAAGCAAATTTGGCCCGGACCTTTGCCTTATCGTGTTTGACCCGCACTGATCAGTCACAAAGGACTGACCACCATATACTCTTGAGTTAAAACGGTAAGTCGAAAAGGTTGTTTACGACTCATTTCAAAAACTCGACAACCTCATGGACAGCAGTGACAACGAATCGACCGTGGAGCCTGGATCAGCACACAAACCAAAGCATGCTGAACACTGTCTGCATGCACTATTGTTCTTCATGGCTTAGCGGTTGTTCTCGTGGTTCAAAACAATGCAATCTCCTATCAGTGGTGGACAAGTGACGTTTATAGAAAATCCAGGTTTCACGGGATGGTGTTCACTTTCACTCACCTGGTAAATGAAGCTATCTTCTACAATATACGGTTCAGCACAGTGTGAGTTAATTGCAAGCTGTTTTTTGACAAGATACCAAAGATGGTTATGTGTACGCTAGCTTTCGAAAAACAAATACGTACAACGGATGAATCGCAGGCACCAAACTCTTGAAGTATTTTGCAGTGGTTTTTCCCAGTTTTTCCCACCCTGCTTCAGGAATCGACACATCATCTGCATCGTCAGCAGCAATGCTTCCTTCCATGAAGCTAACCTGCATACGCAGAAAGCGTGAATGTCAATAACACAGCAAAACACTACAAACTGAGTTCACATTTTTTTACCAATTTATGGACGAACTCATCAGGCTGAAAGGCAACAAGATCAGTTTGAAGTCGACTGGTCTTCTGTGCTCCAAGTGTAACGGCAATCGTCATAAATCTAGAGTCAAGAGCACCTTCTCTTGTTTCCTGCACTGCAGTATGCGTACAACAGATGTGACGCAGGCAACTTTTAGTGTGGTATCGCTCGAAGCTAACAAAGTAACGAACATACCAAACCTGAAAGCATACAACTTACGCAAAAAAGAAACACACAGATGCTAGCAATACAGTAGATCCCGCTTGATGAATCCACAAAAAAGAAATCCGCCGCTTATTAAATCCAAATTGAGTTGGGACGGAATTTTAGCAGTGATAAAACGCCACTCTGTAATTTCAGTATTCATTCTACTTTCTCATTTTGGTCGCGAACTACTACAAAATAAGCACGCGTAGAGAGCAGCTGCTGCAGAAAACGTGAGTGTCTGCGATGTTTGGCCACTGGACTTTACCTGCTTTATTTTCGCTGAGACATTTCGGTCGTTTGTGTCACAGTTGTATTAAAACCCGCCGTAACGGTATTCATTAGTCAGTATTTTCAGATATTCTGACCGAATTGATTTAATTATTTTCGGTCATTTGAAAAAAATTCGGCCGATGACCGAAAAAAAACAGGACTTGGCCAAACCTTTTTTATTCAATTAAAACGAAATAGTTAAGCACTTTTAGTTGAGACATTTCCACCAAAACAAACGATGCTTCAATTTTTTTGTGTTGTACATGAGCGTTAATAATTGTACTCTATTTTCCGTTCATTTAACTCAAATTTTTGCGGCGCCGGGAATAATATCCGCCGCTTATTAGATCCAAAAATGCTTGGTACGGAGGTGGATTTATTAGGCGGGGTTTACTGTATGTGCAAGTTTTTATCAACAGAGGTTAACAACACAAATGAGGTAGTGGAGTTGAAATTTTTAGTCTCAGCTAGAGCGAGATATGTATAAGAAACCACGAAATGTTTAGAATTAGTCAGTTTCAAAATTGAAGTTTAACAGTGTATCTTCAGACTCAGACTAAACTATGACTGCGTGCAACCAACAAAACAACAGTGCCCAGATTTTTGCCAACAAAACTACAAATAATGAGGTTACAGTTCAGCATACAAAACTGGCAAAACACTGCGAAACATTGGCTAGGAAGCTGGTAAATTTAATGCTTAAGAATGACGGCTAATCCAAATGCTGACCATCTCAATTTTATGCTACTCAGTTATTCCAAATACAACAGGACTGACAATACGAGACGTTTATTTATGCAAGTGTAAATTATACTTAGAAGTTTTACACACAACCATTACCTCAACAATTTCATGCTATGCAGTCATATTGCAATAAGTCTGCAAATGACATATGTAGCCAAAAGCTAGGTGGTTCTACGACAATATAATTTTTTTACTTGAAAACTGAATTTACCGTTTTTGAAAAGTTCTTGAGCTTTTGCTATATTTTGCATCAATCCATCATTATTGGGTTTTACTAACTCGTCTTTGTTGTTTGTTGTGTCTTCTATCAACTTGCGATAGCTACGACGTAGTTCAATTTTTTCTTGCCTGAACAGAAAAGACAATAAGCGTTAATTATCGAAATTTATTATTTCATGCGTGGAAATACAAACACATTCTTTAATACTACGTTTGCCAAGAAACGCACAAATTCATTTAAATAACATATAAGCCCCATAACTTTGCATGTAAGTACAAAATAGCTGTTTCATCTAACTAAAGGACAATGACTTTGAGGAAAATCCAGTCACAAGCAATAAGCAACACGTTGCCGAGTCAAACTCGATTTCGAAGGCTGCAGATTGATAAATGCTACACTAACAGAAACAAGTTGAATCGCAGGAAGTCTCGTCTCAGGAAGTAACTTACCAAGACTGAATTATGCTAGTGCTACTGAATTAACTACCATAGCAGTGCTTATAAATGGTAACACCATTTGCATTCACGCTGTAGCCCAGAAACAGACGAACCTTTAGCATTTCAATCAAGTTCATTTGTTAATTAACAAAGCTTTTCATGTTAAAAGTGCAGGCTTGATGTGCATATACATCCTTGGATCCAGTACACACATGCGCATCCGTTCTGCTATACTTCAGATTTTAGTGATGGCTAATGGGCATCAGGAGGTAGTAGGGACCAAAACGTCGTTTACTCTGTGCCGTAAAGTGATAGCGCAACACGTAGCTTTTCCTTTCCAGATGTAGCGATTGCTCGCTCATGCAGTAGACACAATGCAAAATCTCTCCTACAAAACTGCGTCCACAGCATCGACCTCCCGTGGCACCCCCGTGTTCACAAAAATTGCTTTGCACGTGCGCAGCTGGCTTGTCTAATTGCATAATTTGAGCAATTACTAACATGATACGTGCGCAACCGACCAATACCATCGGTCGTCGCGCATGGGTCGACACACACGTATGGCCAAGAACTGCTATCGGGCTTTAGACATAGGGGCCCATACAAGAATTAGCTACAGCCTCCTCCATCAGTAATCCACAATTGAAAGCCCGCTTTGCCCCGACTATGCATCTGCGAGGGCAAACGGGGTCAGCTCTGAGTGAGAGACTGCCACGCATAAGGGCAATCTTCCGCTATGCTAGTGATCGGAAACAGGAACAGAACTTCACTCGGTGGGAAAGAGCACGAGGAAGCCTTACGATATTTCCTAGAATTTGTTGGAAATACCTTCGAATAAGCACCGTGACTTTGAAGTCTGTAGGGCTGGGACATGGGTTGATCTACTCCAGCGTTGAGCCAACAAACTCAGCCCACGTTGAGTTGGGGATACTTGTAAGACCTCAGTTGGCAGGCTGGGTTGAAATTGATATAATGTGTTTTTCTGTAAGTTGTACTCAGATTCATGGGCGCAATTTGGTGGGGGACACGGGGGACGTGTCCCCCTCTTTTTTTGGTGGGGGGATATAATATGCCATGTCCCCCACTTTTTCTCTTCTGGTTTTGTGTTTGGAGAAGTTCCAAAAATGACGTTTGCCACATTTTGGGTGAAGTGCTTTTCATGTTAGATATTACACATAGTCAAGTTGATGTTGAAACAGAGTTTGGTGTGGTATTACTGAATTCTGTTAGTTTATCAATTTTAGTTTCAATAAAATGATATTTAGCATTTTTCAAGTTTCTAGAGACCGCGAAAGATGGTTAGCTGCTTCTGTCCAACATTTACCCTGTGTAGCATACCATTAAAAAGGTTATTTTCTTCAAACAGTGATACTTATACAGCTGTACATGTGAAAGACCACAGCACATAGCATGGATTTGGTTCGCATAGAAATGTATCTGGTATTGCTGTAACGTTGGTTGTCACGTATTCAGAAACAGACAGTGTAAAATTTAATGATGCCAGTGTATATAGGCATACCATATTTTTGTGATTGAAAACCGGG
>JGI24158J21664_10013286_pt1 | contig 10875 bp, 5 predicted proteins | sample Ectturendosymbi3_FD_21664 | JGI IMG/M metagenome (IMG submission 21664)
GTTTTAGCAAAACAACTATATGAATATCATAATAGATGGCAAATTATTGGAGTTGATCTCTATGTACATGATAACACAAGTTTCTTTTATTTGGAGAGGCATGGGCATGGCTCATGTGCCCCTAGCTGCGTGCATGTTTATGACCAATAGCATGCTGCTGTGGTGGACATTAGACAGTGTACCGCTATCACTTGTAATTAAGCCAAAAGTTGGAAATGAAGCTCGCAATGGACATCCAAGCGGGGAGCGCAGTGCAAAGTTACGTCAATCAAACCGAACTGATCTCCGAACTGAACTTACAATGCAATTATTCTACTTCTATTAGATTCGATTTCTGCAATGCAATTACTTCGCTCTTGTTGAACGGCACTTTCGTTCGAAGAACGACTGACTTGAATAAAACTGCTAATGTGAACTGAATGCCTTTTCTCGCTTTCACTGCCCACAAGCGCAGATGCGTTCTTGTGAAAAGGTAACGTCTGGTCGCACGATCAACGTCAGGCCGTGCAGTTCATGAGGAGGTCGATGGATTGGACATTGGAGGACAACATGGTTGACGGTTTGTTCTTCTGCGCCACACTCACAGGCCGCAGAGGAGGCTATACCCCATTTGTACAACAGGAGCGGAAACGTCCGACACCGGTGCGGAGGTGGTTAAGCCGGACCCAGGCTCTTCTTGGGAGGGTCATTCCGGGAGGGTAGGTACCGGTGTCTGGAATGAACAAAACAAGCTGAACAGCCTGATTCGAAAGAGTATAGAACAGGGTTCACAATTTCAAATTGCTCCGTGAGCCACATGAGGACTTGTAAGTAACCCGCGGGCCGCATTATGACGCTGACGCAACAATAGCGGTATCTGAACTTACTAGGAACAGCTTTTACATTATTTCCTGCGAAAGGTGTTATGAATTGCAGGCAAATCATTTCTAGCCGTCTCTTACGTTCGTATTAATCAGTTCTAGCCGTCTAAGGAATTTGTTCACTCGCTAGCCGAGCACTTAAACACCGGTGACTAAACTTAATAACGTAAATGTTACTCATTTCATTCATTTTTACTCTCGCTTTTCGTCTAGGGAGAGTCGCGGGGGCAACAGCCCTAGGAGGACGTGGAAGACCTCACGGTGAACAGCAATTTCAGATAGTTCTGCTGGCTCCGCACCAAGACGAGACCAAGCAAGGTCGGAGATGCAGTTACTTCACATAGGCCTTGGACGACCTCTGGGCCGCTTTCCCGTGGATTTAGCCAGCAGGACTTGCCTCACCAGTCTTTCGTGGGCATTCTGGATACATGGCCGAATTAACGTAATTGTGATCTCTCAGTTCGGAGAAGTGGTTCTACATTCAGGGCTCTGCGAATTTCACAGCTGCGCACTTTGTTAAGTGTCACGCTACAAGAGGCGTAACGAGGGGGGCACAATGTCTCGGGCGCCGAATGACTGGGGGCGCCGAAAAGTACCAACAACATCGCAAGGTTTTTCTCCAATTCATCAGTACATTTACTCCCAAAAGACCTTAGGTTCGAACATGGAGGCGCCAAACTTGTTTCTTGCCCCGGGCGCCATCTAACCTCGGTTCGCNCGTGTTACNCCGTGGACTCTTCGCAAAAATCCCATATCTGGCGCTTGCACCTGAGTTAATATTATTTCGGTCATTACCCAAGATTCATGACCATTGGTAAGGATCGAAACAAAGACCGATTTGAAAACTGACAGCTTTGTGGTGTTTGAAAGCTCCCGTTTTGTGACCACAGAGCGATAAACCTCACGCAGAACTGCTTTAGCTTTACAAATCCGTACCAGCTACTATTTTGGACTAGGTTTTTTGTACTTACGAAATTCAGCCTATGCTTAATGTTAGTCACATGTGGATGCCCACAGAATTTATGATTTAACTGTTGTTTACTAGTTTAAGGGTATTTGTAACTTAGAGCCCCGCGCTGTTAATATGCTACAGATCCCGCGCTACCTTAATCCGGCACTGACTACACACCTTATTTGCAATATTTGTAGGTCTACTGCAGTCGTATCTGGCGCTAGTTACAAACAAGTTTCATGCATAAGGAGTGGGAACATGGTGGAGCCAGTGGCGTAACTAGAGATTTGAGCCAGGGGGACAAAATTTACCTAAAGGGGCCCACTGGCTACCTCAGGGGGGCCACTTGCCAACACCCAGAAAAAAGTTAAGAAATGATCTCGTGAATCCGGATGTGGATGTCTATACTAGCCAAAAAACACGAAAACACCTCGAAAAGCGCAAAAAACAACAACCTACTGAAACCAAAAGAATACTAAATATCATGTCAACTAAGGGGGTCCAGTTTTTGCATTTAGCTTGCCAGTGGGGACGGCTCGCTGCCCCCCCCCTCGTTAGTTACGCCACTGGGTGGAGCGCAGATTGAACGCCCTAGCATGAGAATTGAGCACGTTTGATAAAGTTCGATAATTATGAGGAAATTCAACGTTCGTTAAAACGAGATAGTTGTTTGCTAACAATGAGATTTATAAGCCGTTTCTGCAATTCTTTAGCGCAAGCAGTATCTGGCAAGAATGTACAACCTGCCCAAACACCATGGCGCGGGGCCAGAGCCGTGTGAAAGGCTGTTGCCCCCTACCCCAAAAAAATCCAGATGGTGCCCTTTAAAATCATCTTTAATAACACGTAACCACAACTTTACAAAATACTGCTATAGTGTACGAACGTCCGCAATTCTTTTTCGAAATTAACGAATCATGATATTACATGCTTAATCTACCGGGTCTGCATTGAGAGCAAAAACCAGAACAGCAAAAATCAAGGGTAGAGAGACGGCTCTAACTTACTAATACGATATACATTGTGGGGCCCCTACGAATGGTCGGGGCCCCCCCGACCGGAGGGTACGGGGCTGCCTTGCCACGGCACTGCTCGGGGCCCAATGCAGCTGCATCGGTTGCTTTGTCTTAAGGCCGGCCCTGGATGGAGTTGTGTGTGTTGTCTATTATATTTTTTCCCAGTGTCTGTAACGAATTTTTCTGGTAAGTGCTTTATGTTTTAATGAGCAGATAGCTTCAAATTGACTACCTGGTCAATAATACGTTGCTTGTTTGAGCTTCAGTCGCGGTGAATGGCACGTAGCACAGATGGTGCGAAAGGTGACTGACTGTTCTTCGGTGATACAATGGTCGCAAAATCCAGTGGGATGGAGTCCAAGCGTCATAAGGTGACTGTCCTACAATGATCAGCCCATCAGGAGTCGAAAAATTGCGATGGAGTCAAGGTTTTGTGTTTGATAATTCCGCGTGATTTGAGGAAAAATCGTTTTGTACGCGGAGCCTTTAGTATCATTGACATATTTACCTTTCCATACATTCTTATATATAGGCCTCTCTGTCCACTTCGGCGCATGCCCCGCAGGGGTGGATTTAATAAGGTGTTTGCTTCCGGTCACCCTTTCCTAAAGTGTCGATTACGGTTTGTGCTTATTAATGCATGTAAGTTTTCCTGCCAATTCTGCTTCGCAAGGGAAAGCTTCACACGTTGTGCTGCCGTTGGCCTACCACCAGCACAGCTTACTTTACGAAAATAGCTGCATGGGCTAACGGCACAGAGCAAGCGGAGATAGGTGCACGTAGACCACTCGTGGCACTTTATATTACTCTGTTCCAGGTACAACTCTACATTAGGTCTGCAAGTAATATTACAGGTGTGATCTTTTTGCAAGTATACTTTCTATAAGGAAAAAGCTTGGTTTCGTTTATACAGATTTTGACATTTAGTGTTTGTGGTCAAGTTTGGTTCTAAGATTAATTGTACTTGTTGTATGGCAAACGCTAACTAGTATGCATTGTTGATTATCAGCAATTATCAGTATTGTTGTTTTTTATTGATAAATTATGTGTACATTAACTAACTGTCGTGCTTAAAACTTCCATTTCATATTTTTCGTGTATGCTGATAAACTATCACATTGTGATCAAAGCCTTGAACAAATGTGCATTTCTGATTTTATAATAATTTTTTGTAATATGCACAGCGGATGGAGTTTGAATGGTGAATGTCAAATTAAGAAACGGATACTCAAGGTGTAAGTCTTATTCTGATGCGTACGTGGTCGTTTACATTGAAAAATATAAAAACGTTGATCTGAGCTTTAATTAATTTGCTGTGTTTACGACAAATAATACGTTTTTTGACCATGTGTGACACTAAGTAAGGATTTGTTTAAGTCAGAACCTGAAAATCTGAAGTGAGAAGGTTTATAACATTGCTGATGATGAGTAGACCAATATTTCCCGTATAGCATTCTGTCATTAGCAGCACTTCCAAATATAGGCTATTACTGCTGTATTTACGAGTCGTTTCAAAGAGTGGAATGTGCAAACTGCATATCATGCGATTTACGCAAGTTTCATATTTGGCTGTGGTTTTCCCACTTCTGTTGAAAAGTATCCCATCAAAATCTTTGCCTCGGGCTGTCAAAGTCACGGACCCACCACTTGGACTTGTGCCCCGCACCTTTAGTTCTTTACGTTTGTCGCTCAGGCTACTTGAAAATCACAGCAAATGTGAAATTTGCCTACATTGCATGATATGTACTGTATGTATATCTGAAATTTGCACGCATCGTATGATAGGCAACCCATGAGCGCTTTCTGTTGTAGATCAAGGTTAAGTTAAGGATTTTACAACATGAAAAACATCTGTTGGGCAGATAGAAACTTTGAAAAAACTGTTTTATAGACGATAACACATAGACCGATGATTTACAGTAAATAAAATCATTGGGACGTTGCGAAAAACAACTGTTCCCACCGTCGGCAAAGTTTGATTGAAGCCTGCGCAATCTGTCGTGCATCACGCTCCGCGTTTTCAAGTGTGCACGTTTCTTGCGTGCAATGATTCTCCTGTTGTTTGTGTGTACTCACAATTGTGATGAGTTTTCAACTAAACAAACAAAATCACGGTAAACCGAAAGTGAACTTTTGCAGATGACCAAGATATCCGGAAAGAATTTTAATACGCGTGGGCATTCAGGTTAAAGTGTTTCTTGGGATAAAGAAAAAAGTATGAGGTTTAGAGCAGGTCTGTCGCCGAGAGTTGGTTTCTTGGGACTCTTCTAATGGGCTATTTTTAAATTGAGTGAAAGGAAACCTGAGCCCAAAAGGCCTGGCCATGAAAATTCCTAAGGAAAATGATGAAATGCTGTGAACATCAAGTTCAATTGAGTTTTAGATTCAATTCAGCTTCAGTTTCAATTCAACTTCGATGGTTCAGTAGGTCTCTTTTTTCCAGGGAGCAATTGTAGGTTTTTTGACGGGGTGGCCAAACGACATTTTTCCAGGGGAGGGCCAACAGCAGTGAAATTTCATTTTACCAATTCGAACCTAAGAGAGAAAAACATTTTAAATATCAATTTTCAAAACCCATGGGAGCTCTTCGCTCCTTGCCCTTCCGATGCCCACGCCCCAGACGGAACAAACGTGCGATCGATGTTTTAAAATGGAATGCAACTGCTGTGGCCTGTGACTCACTTCAAGCATTGCCACGTGAGCAAAAATCTCAGCACGGTGCATGAGCTGAGAAGAGGTCAACAGTTCATGTCAGTTATGCGTACGTGCGCTCGGCAAAGACACGAATGAAGTCGCACTCCGCGGTCACCAATAGTATAGGCTAGGGCTAGGCATAATTCCTGTTAAACATCAAATAAAATTTGAGGCCATAGCTTTTCTGGACATTTTATTCTCAGTTTCCGATTTTCTCGGTCACTTGTGTCTTTGTCTTTCGCTAAAAACTTAATTGAATTGAATGCTTTAATTTTCGTGTTTTTGATGAACTTTGCAGTTTGTCAAGTAGCTGCAGTTTTGTCGTATTTTTGAAATTCTTTACTTCGAAAATACGTTTCGTTAAACTGAGCTGAAAATCAGTTTAGGCAACGTTAGAAGAACACAGATTAAGCAGAGAGAACTAGGTTTGGAAAGTGGCCGACTATTAGCGGATGAGCACAAACGTTGAAAGCAACTCTACACATCATTCCCCGAGCTCGTGTGAACCCTTTGCATTCACTAACTCNAATAATAAAGTGAGGGTTGTCGCGCGCAACACTTATATTCTCAAAGCGCAAGGTTCTCAACAGAGCCCTGGCTCTAAGACGTTGAAAATACAGTAAATACACCAGCTGCTTTTAAAGCCGTAGTGCAGTGTACAGCGCATTTTCATATTTACCTTGCCATAAACTCGCGCTGTTGTAAAACTATGATGTGAAGAGTGCAACTGCGGCTTAAAAACTTTGCGTAAGTCAAATGAGAATTTCAGGAGAGCATAGAAAAAAAAAGCTTCAAGATGTTGGTATATTCTCTCGTTCATTGCTGGAGTCAATGCCTACCAGTAAGTATTGTCATCAACGCTGTAAAGTGTATATATATATATGCACATATATACAAAACTTGAAGTTATGGAACAAATCTAGCAATTCGCTGCTATTTTTCAAAGAGTAGAGTTACGTCAGCTTTGCAGACAATTGCAACAGTACAAAATGCAGCATCAAGTGAAGGCAGTTGATGCAGGTTGTAACTTCGTTTCGATGTTGGGTAAATCAGGCGACAACAAATAAACTACAAATAGCAAGAATCATCTCGCTACGGTGTGTGCATTTAGTACCAAAGACAATGTATTCACGCTGCCTGCACGCTGCATGTTAGCAACTATAATTTTCCCCAAATTGGTTCAGCTCACAGCGGTGCTTCGGGAGTTTTAACCCCTCGCAATATCCCCCATTTTACCAAGGAGGTTTCGAAGGTTTACGAGCAAAAACCTCTGATCTGCTTTATGCACTGCACATATAAATCTATTTTTGAACCCACCGCTTTCTGTGATAAAGACAAAGGCACGGCGACGTACTATATCTGCAATACGAACACGTACATTTTTCTTGTCGCTTAAGAAACACTTCGGCTTCGATTTCCATTCATGATGAGATCGTTTCGGGTTATCATTGTCATTAGAAAGAGTTCCTTTCGAGTCTCCAGGATGCGTGTTGTTATTTGTTCAGTTGAAAGTTCGCCTTATATTTACATGCGTAGTAAAATTGCACGCACACTTGAAAACACAAAAGAGCGGATATTTAAGCAAGAGATACACAAGTAGCATTCTTATAAGCCTTGAGAACCACAGTTGTCATATTTATCTTGCTTGCTTCACATAAAAGTCAAGTAGTTGTTTTCAAGCAAGAGTACAAAATTTTGATATTTCTAGGTTTTCAAGCAACTGCAATGCTATATAAAGGGTTACTTCTTTCCTATAGGTTGTTGCATTTCCAACATGTCTTTTTTTCATTTGTGACACAAGCCAATGGTGCTGTTTACGTGAAACACTTTTATGAAGTGACAAATATGGAAGTTATTTTCAAAGATTCGCGCTTTGATATTGCATTAATTATGGCCATGTTCAAAAGCATGCTGAGTTAACACGCTTTTTGGGTTTTGTATGTCAAATGTGGGTGGAATCTTACATTTCAAAGTTTCTTTTCCTTTCAGTAACGCAAGCTTTGTTGCAGTCTGAACGAGATACAGCGCTGCGTGTAATTTTCCATTTTATCAAAATTTTCGTTTGTAGCGCCAGCTTGTCCTTTAAAGTTTTGTTCAAAAGCGACATGAAGAAAACCTCTTGCGGCGCTAAACCGTTTGCAAGCTATGGGGGGGCAAAACACTCACAAGGTTTTTAACTAGTGCTTGACCGCAACTTTTCGCCACTTCAACCCCTTACTTGTTCTTTGCATCGACAGTTATGCAGTCTTCTATTCCCTACACCAGGGCTGCAAGCAGCAGCTGATATTTTCAGGGGTCGAAATGATTGTGAGAAGTTGTTTCGGGGTGAATACTGCCCTGGCCCGGTAACCTCCCCTGGTTGCGGACCTGCTCTTCATAGAAATTGCTTACAGTCACAAGAACGAAAGCAACGCAAAACGGAGTCACAAAAGTTTTAACCAAAAAGCAATCAGTCGCGGACTGCGGAGTATGGCTTCTGAAAAATACGATACAAATAAACTATACAAACGCGACTAAACTATTTCCAGTAAATCAAACACAGTTCTGTAGTTCTGATTACAATGTCAACACTAATTAGCAAACTGCATTTGTGAAATCTTCCAACTGTAAAGAGTAATAAATTGTGAACTTCCACGTTCTAAACGGTTGCACAGCTGCAAATCATATGTGACTTCCAAAGCTCTTTTTACGGTTTTCGTGTTTTCCAGTTGAAATATTTGGTGTTTCGAATGGAGTAGTTAAAGCTTAGATCCACAATGGTATTACGATCAGTCGCGTTACTAAAAATGTAGTTGTAGGGTGCGAGATTTGAAAACTCGAATAAATATAATTGGCTTTACGCTTTCATGCCAATTCGTGCTCAAAGTTTTAATAATTGCTGTCCAAAATTTGGGAGAAGAGACCCTACCTTTAGACGTCCTGGCAACGCCCCTGCTAACGATCATTAGATAGAACAAGGATTTATGACGAAATCACCTGAAGATAAGACCCGACGTACCGTTGCGTTTGAGGATATTAAGTCATTTGGTGAAGCATAAGTTAATCATTCCAATTGCGCTAATGGTCACAAAAGAGAATATCGGAAGTTTTGTCTAAGCTTCGCTGGCAGGTGAACAGTTTACATCTGTTGTTACTGTAGAAGCGATCAGGAAGCGTGGTGGTTTCGGCGCTGTGGATTTCTGGCAAGCTCTGCCTTACCGCTTACTCAGTTTCACTTCTTCGGCCTTTTTAGCAACAAAATCCTGCCCGCTTTACGATTTCTGGCTCTGCCGGCGTTGAGGCTTCGTAAGTTTCTTCGTTGTCTGAAGTGCATTAGATTAGAAAAAATGAATATGTTCTGGAAAGTTCTATGGAAGGGTAAGATTAAAATGCTACAGTTGTTGCTAATTTCTAGACCACGCGGCTTAACCTTCTAAGTCTAAATAAAATTAGCGGCCTGTTGCAACTGACTCCAAAGATTAAAGATATTTCAAAACTCATACCTTAAGAAGGTCGGAAAGAATTTGATAAAAACTAATCTACAGTACATCAGGTGCGCGAATTAATGATACTAGGAGACTAGTCATGTTCTGAAGTCGGAAAATCAAAGCAAAGTTAACATAAAAACAGGAGACAAAACAGTACAATCAGCAACACGCATATTGCTCTTCATGTTTGGACTGTTCACTTTCTGGAGCACGATTGAATGTTGAATGTGTAAATTGTCACTGGATACGGACTTGGGGTCAATTGCTTCAGTAAAATTGTGTTCTTGTAATAAAATATCTCCCATGTTTACCACCCGTGTAATGCCATATGTCCAGTGGCGTATCGAGGGCATGGCAGGCATGGCACGTGCCATGGGCGCCACTTTGACGGGGGCGCAAAAATTGCTTGGCAAAAATTACAATTTTTATTTACAGTTTCTCGAACCTTTGTTTTGCGTCCCCCAATCATTAACTGCAATCAGGGCCGGCGCTAGGTGGTTGGGCCCCCCCGAGCCTGGACGTTGGGCCCCCAATAATATACAATATATTGCATTTAACGCATATTTATATAAACAAAAACCAAACTTGTTTTAACATATATTCATGAAAGCATGTTTCTACAGCATCAACAAAATATACACAGGAGACAGACTTAAGCATTTGCTATATTTCAAGCTAGGGAAATGACTTTTTCCAAGTTTTCACAAATGCAAATGTGTTTGTCAACTGAGTCATATCTAATGTTTTAGTAGTTTCAACTTTCAATAGATATCATTGCCAGATTTGTTAGCCTTTCATCAGTTATAGTTGATCTGTGAAACGTTTTGATTAGCCTCAACTTGCTGAAGCTCCGTTCAGCAGTAGCCTACTGCGTACAGCAGTGATCGACGAACTTTGGTTAGAATGGCCCTAGGCTCCCATTCCATGGGCGTCCGCAGAAATTTTTCCAGGGGTGGCAACGTCGACATTTTGCTTATCCTTTTCAGGTTGTTGACGATGCAATGCAAACGGACATTCACAAAGCGCTTTTCCCTTCCTACACAAAAAGAAATTGCTGCATTTTACGGCAATAGTCACAAATGCACTTCGTTGGCAGGAATAGCCACGTATATTGCGATAAGTTACAAAACAGACTATGCGCAGATTTCTCAAGCAGGGTACTTTTTTACAAAGCAGCAAATTGCCATGGTCTTTAACAAAACCACAATTTTGTCTTTATTTTGCCTAGCAAGAGTTGCCAGCATCACTTAGAAGCAAGAGCTGTAAACGTCCAAGATCTCGTCCAAAGCAATCAACCACTCTCTCAATAAATCCTTGCTTGTCTTTACTGACTTTTAAACCGGGCAAGCGTTCAGTCTCACACTAACAATGGACTTGTCAAACTTATCATGCTTCTTTTTACACATAGGCTGTACAAGTACGTGGCTATCCGCTATCAGAACTCACTGTCTCCCTGCATAACTGGCGCTCAACACTTGCATGAGGCTATCTCCCTGCATTTCCTGCGTTCAACACACCCTACTACCGTAACTTGAAGTGAACACGTGAAGATTCGTTGCCATGTTATTGTCGCGCAATAAAGCCCAACAGTAGAACAATCTCTACGCAAGTTTCGCAACTTGCCTCTGCAGATTGGCAAAGCAGCGGACATGAGTGACTGCAAACGCATAACTACACAACACCAGGGCAGTGAACCTGGTTCTTGTGCACTGTTGGTGTCATGCCGGCAAATAAACTATCAATGCAAGAATGAAGTCATTGTAATCGGAATTAAGTTCCTGACTTGAGGTTTGCTAGAAGTTTTTGGTTCTTAGTCCCAATTTCCAAAAGTGAGGGGCGAATGATCGTTTGCCCCCTTGCGGACGCCCATGCCCTTTCAGTCGTAA
>JGI24158J21664_10013287_pt1 | contig 10875 bp, 3 predicted proteins | sample Ectturendosymbi3_FD_21664 | JGI IMG/M metagenome (IMG submission 21664)
TATTATTGCTTGTTCGCGCCACATATATGTATGGTGTTGTTCTTCACGCACATCCCGTTCGTGGTGAATCACACAATCAACGCAAAACCACCGGAGAGGTTGCAACAGTATAATTGACAAAACTTAAACTTCATGTTTGCAAAGCAGAAGAGTTTATATCCTGATTCGAGTACATTTATAAAATCTTAACCATGCAAGGTCGTTTAATACTTTCCATATAGTACGAAACATCTTTGTACCAATCAACACCTCACATTCTTTGCATTACTGTCCGAGTAAAACGACAGCTGGATATTCTACATTGGTACAAATAACGCTCTTACTGCATGATTGGGCTTACCGGCAGTGCAACAATTGCCTATTTCAGGGGTGGGCAATTAATTTTGCTCAGATGCCACTTTGAGAAGGCTGCGTATATTGGAGGGCCGTACCTTCTAATGGAAACAGAAGCAAGTCTCGGTTGAAGTTATAATCAGTTGGAGGATATATCAGATTGGAAGATTTTCCTGGATTCATTCTGCGGGCCAGTGAAAACGCTGTGGCGGGCCACATGTGGCCCGCGGGTCGCTATTTGTCCACCCCTGGCTTATTCATTGCCAAATCTTTCTCCCAAAAAAAAATTTAATAAATAAACCCAACCGAGTATTTTCTGCTGCATTCAAGCTGAAACCTAGACACTCTGCATGCGCGGTGCACAAATTTAAGTTAGTTAATAGCCTGGGTAGCATGATCAACCCACACCAAGAAAGTTTTTGCTCGTCAGGAAAGTTGTGTAAGCCAAAGCTCGCAAAAAATAACGCAACGAACACTTCCGTTTAAATGATGCCGAAGAAATGAGATGGACACAGTCATATACAGTGGTTATCAACATTTTTTCAACGATAAAAAAGAAAACTGAAGGAGCGCTTTACCATGACCCGTATTTTTTCAACTCGCATCCTACTCGCACTCGCAGATTTCAGCGCGGTTCCCGCGTCTACAGCTTCAGTGCAACTACCCGGAACCAGCGCGAGTTAGCCGGTCCTGTGCAAGAGTCGAAACACGGCGTAAATTTCAGCTGAAAACAGTCACATTTCAATGAAACAGAAGGCTGCGGTATAAGCAGCTTCAAATGAAAGCAGCACATATGGGCTGTACCCACCTTTTGCTGGTACCCGGCGCTGGCTTCCGTGTCCATTGGAGTCTGAGGTACGCTTTCTGCAACAGATCAGCGATACATCCATGAACAATTGCTTTACAACACACTACATGCCCAATCACAGGTTTCCGCAGCTCACGCGCAGGAGTTGTCTCCATTGACATTTGCATTGCATAGGCGATCTGTTCCTCCTCAGTCATGGCGCTTATATCAACGGCCCGGTTCCCAGAAGCGGGTGGAGCAGTCGCCGGCGGGTGCATCATTTCTTGGTCCACGGACATGGCCAGGGCGGCCTGAAGCATGTCGTCCTCCGATGCTTGATTTCCTTTATGGCAAGAGCAGGATGAAACTCAGGACGTTTCCGGGACCGGATTTGCCCAGAGGTATTTTAGTTTATCGGCCCTGGGCCCCGCGGGTCCACTGATCGCAACTGGTACCGAAACACGACAATTTCTATAAATTTGGGACGCACTGATGCGTTTGGCCTGGCACCCTCGATGAATCCGCCCACGGTCGTTGAGCACACAACACGGGAACGAAGCAAGGACAGAACTTATATAGCATTTTCGATTTGTAGCAAGGGAAAACGACTGTGACCCGCAAAGGAAGCTTTGGACACTTTCTCGTTAAAAGCAGCAACGTTAAGAAATCGAGTTCGCTTTGATGAATGCTTCCCATCTTTTTTCCNTCATTATAAACCACAAGCCGTTTACCGACACACAACATTACAAGCTGGTGTTGCAGACAAGGTCCAACATTTGTATAAATATAACAAAGACCCGTCTGACTTGGAGGAAATTTTGAGAGATAGCATATAACGGTCCCTCCATCAAATCAACCTACGTAAGAACAAGAACGTTTTTCTGTTTTGCAAAAGTTCCTAAATCTTAAAATATACGATTTTGCGCGAAGCTACTGCAAATAAAAGCAAAAATGAAAAACGTGCAAAAAACAAAAACTTATTTTGCATAAATAAATACTCGCCACGAAAAACTCTTGTACTTGCAGTAACAAACAGTCAGTGCAACTACTGCTTAAATCGGGAGTTTTTCAATCGACACGATACACACTGACCAAGCATTGGTGCAGCAATATGCTGTTCAGCCGTTACAAAATTTACATAAATTTGATGCTAATCTGCCGTTACTGAAAACTGAATTAGTTTGCGGAAGTTTGGGCAAAACAGTTTATTAGACAGGTAAGGCGAAGACCATAGTCTTCGCTTAACGCTAGAGGTAAATCTTGTGGCAAACTGGAAACACCACACTGAGAATTGCTGATTCGTATTATTTATCACTGCTTGACACCTGTCGGTGGTATCGGTGCTTTAACCTATCTTTAAACCTATCACTGCTTGCCTACTCCAGTCTAGGTCTAACCAGAATAGCACCCTCAAACCAGAGGTGGGCAAATAGCGGCCCGCGGGCCACGTGCAGCCCGCCACAGCGTTTTCAGTTGCCCGCGGAAGCATCAAGAAAATCTTCAAATCTGAAATACATATTCTCCAACTCATCACAGTAAACGTTAGAACTGAGGCGAACTTAAACCGAGACTTGCTTTAATTTCCATTAGAAGGTACGGCCCTCCGCTGTACGCGGCCTTCGGAAAGTGGCCCCAGAGTCAAATTAATTACCCAGCCCTGCTCTAAACTGATCCACACTAACGCCCTCGGCCTAGCCTATTCAAATGCTCCTCTTACTCGCTCATTTCATCCTCCAGTGCACATGGTGAAGAGCAGCAGGGTTAGTTCAGAGGCTGCACGTTGAGCTGCAAAAGGGAAGGTCGCCCAGAAACACATGGCTCATGGCGTAATGAGCGTTTTCCCAGTTTCGCGTTGTATTTGCGAGAATCAAAGTGGTTGCTCAAGAGATTTCACTGCGGCTAAGTGCGGAAAGTGTTCACGGTTCCTAATAATTTTTGGAAAAAACTATTGGAAAACGGAGCTTCTCCAATGTCGTTTCGAAAAAATATCTTGAAAAAGTTAAAAAAAAATAGCCTAAGTCTGCGCAGCAGTAAGTGCACAACACCGATCAAATCTTCTGATTACAGGCGTTTGCCACTCATGCAACTGAAGCGCTGAACGTTTCAGCAGAACTTGAACTCGGAAACAATCAGCGCCATACCCTCAAATTGGTTTATCATTTTGACGACGCTAACCACAACGGCATATTGTCCGAAGCAAGGCCGGATATTACAACTGTTTCATTATAAGCTCTGCAACAACCAGTGTTATTTTACATTAAAGGACAACGATAGCCAAAATTTTGCCGAATGAACTTGGTCACAACAGAAAAGAATTTCACTCACGCTGTACCTCTAGACAAAGCCACTGGATAGCGGATAGAAGTTCAGTTAGAAATAAGCATTCAATTCACGCCATGCTTTCAATAAAGAACACTAGTCTATTAAATCACTAGCTTGGGTTACATGGCAAGCTAGTGTTTAGGTTGGAAAGGACTGAGACAATAGTTTTTTTTTTTCAAGAAAAAAATCGCGCGTTTCAAATAGATTGTGCTAATTTCATTTTGATGAGTTTGAAAAGAACTTATGAATCTTTGAAAACTCCTAGGCTACCAACAGTCAGTTCGCCAACTAGCACAAACTATACAATCGCTGTCATACGCTTCTTACCTCCAGCAGTAGCAGGTGCAGACTGCGTCTCTTGAGCAGCTTTGTTACGTCTCGCTTCCTCCTCCTGCCTGTGTCTTTGCTCTTCAAGCGACACTCTCAGAGCCAAAGCCAGCTCGGGATCCGAGTTTGGATCAAAGCCAAGATCGAAGTCCGCCCCGCCACTCGAGGTCGCCGCGCCACCGAACTGCTGCATGATTGGAGAACTGGCAATCGCTCCCGACAGCATAGAACCGGGAGGGATGCTCACTAAATTGCAACTGGAAAATACGAGGGATGGCACATGACGCTTCCACAGCAAGTACGATCAACATGCAACCAGAGGCGATATTTACCAAGAAAATCCTTTGCTATCTGGTTATTGGGTACGCGACTTTTCGGCCTGACCGATTCGGTCTGGCCGCTTCGGTCACGGGACTTTTCGGTCTCGAGGCATTTCGGTCAGACTATGACATCTTGCAGAAATCTTACATGTTCACTTTTTAACGCAAACGTGCTTACATCAACAAAAAGTTTTATTTAAAAAAACTACAAACATTATCCAAGATCCAACAGTTAATCAGCATCAACATATGATTTTCATCATCATCAGCAAGCAAATTAAATCATTATCAACATTTTGCAATTAAATAGAAACACTTCAAACTCATAATTACAATTAACATTTAACCGCAATCATGACTCCTCAAAACGGAGTTTGTACAACATCAGCTAGCGTGACACTTCGCCTGCCTATATAACAATTTCAATAAACAATGTATTAAGTTGTTTATGTACAGAAATGTCGTGACCGAAATGTCCCCAGACCGAAAAGTTTTGTTCCGCTGCTTATTACATACGGTGCGGAAAAATAGTGAGGGTATGTTAAGTTTATGTGCAGGCTGACTGTATCAATCTCATTAATCGAAAAACTGGCAAAGTACCTGCGGTAAAGTTGGTATTGAACACATATCGCAGAAACAGCAGTCGCCACAGCAGGCCCGCAACTTGGGGGGCAACCGGGCAACTGCCCCCCAACAAAATTTTCAAAAACATTTTGAAAACGCCAATAAATTTTTCAGTGGTTAGGTACAACAACAAGTTGCAATTATTTTGCTCCTCACGAAGATTTCAGTTGGCTGCGGCCCTGCACCATGGTTTAACTTATTATTCTGAGTTTGACGCAATCGGTGCATCAAAACGTAAATATTTCGAGTTTCGCGAGCGTTTAGGTCGGTTAAACAGCATATGCCATCTTCGAACAATACAGTCATAAAGCTTGATGCAATGATCCAAGCACGCCCCTAGATACCATACATTTCAGCTTACTTTGTACCGTCTTTTCCGTTTATAGTGTCGATGAAAGTAGTCAGCTTTTCGGTGTTCACATTCTGCTCACCAAAACTTATTATATCCACTGACACTTTCTCCTTCTTCAACTTCTTTGCCAGTTTGATCAACTGAAATTTTTATAAATTGGCAACTAATCGATATTCTCGATGACTTTTTCATCATTGCTATGTGATGTAAAGACACTTCAAAAATGACAACTACTCTTTAACCACAGAAGAACCACAGAAGGAAACAGCAGGTCTGGACGATTTTTTGACATTTGCCCGAGAACTTGCCTCAGTGAATATACAATATCGTTTAAAAAACTAATGGCATATTTTACAAACAATCCAAAATGGGACCATTACAATACCTCTTTTTCATCTTCATTAAGGGGACTTCCAACAAACGCAACGATTCTCGTCTTGTGGTTTTTACTTTGTCTGTGCTTTAAAGCGAGGTGAGCGACGCGTAAGCCGTTGATGAACTTCAACTCACCACTGGGCTGAATCAAGTTGAGTTTGGACAACAATTTTCCAGAGTCAGTAGTCAATGTAACATGAACCTGAATGCTGAGAATTCAAAAAAGACTGATGATTAGGAAAACGTCAAGAGCTCTTACAAACTATAAACTGGAGATGGCACGGGCCAGTACTTTTGCAGCCTGGCCCACCCAGAGCTAACAAGGAACCGCCCAGGCCTGGCCCGTCTATGCTAAACTACAACTTGTTTTTCTGGCCTGGACCAGCTTGTGGCCCATAATATAGCATAACCTCAAAAGCAAAGTAACAACACTTAAGTTTTCAGTTCATTGTCTTTTGGACAATAAAACCACATAGTCTTAATGGCTATAGGTCCACCAGAGTGCTTTTGATACCTTATTCGTCCACCACCTGTAACTCGACACTAACACACGACGAGTGTGTGCTAGGCTGCACTACACTTGCTAGTAACAAACTGAACCCAAACCTTAAGCCCTAACCTAAACCTAAACTAGGGGTTCCCAAACTGGGGTACATGTACCCCTATGCTAGTAGGGGTGCATTTGCCTATCTGAAGGTGTACATTTGAGGTTAGCAATAGAAAGGAAAAATGTGTTTACATATTATTCATTTCGAAATATTTATACATACATCAATGAATAATATTTTCAAAATCATTATATGTTTATTGGTAAATACATTCTTATTATTTTCCACAGCCTTTTTGTCATAAGAAATTCTAGGGGTACATGCTCATCAATGGAAATATTGAAGGGTACATGGCCAGGAAATGTTTGATAAAACGTGTCCTAAACCTAAACCCAGTCCCATCGCCACGGGGGAGCATTGGTGGGCTTAGTCTCCCAAACAAAGCTCCAAGCCCCCAAAATTGAAACAGGAAACACTATAAATCAGTGGAGTTTTTGTTAATTTTTAGAATGTCAAGCCACCCTGCACAAACGCAAAACCCCCCTATTGAAAACTTCTGGCGACAGTTCTGCCTAAACCTTGCTAGGCCAAAGTGTTTCACTGAAGTTTTCATTGGAAACTAGGCTCGAGCCCGAGTCTTTTGAGCCTTTGATCAACTTTCTAGCGTTTCTGGTTCAAAAGTTATGATCTAAAATAAACAAATTAATTAATTAGCTAAATAGTCAAATATTTTTTACTTGCATCATAATTTTTGAACCCGAAACCCCAGCAGGTAATCTAAAGTATGAAAAGACTTGGATTGTTGCCTAGTTTCCAGTAAAAACTTCAGTGAAATACTACCACCTAACAGTTGGCTCCCAGGGCCAGGCAAAGTGGGCCAAGGTAGCCTAAAAGTCATCCACTTATGACGTCACTCACAAAAAAACCGCAACCCCCAAGCAAAAAATTTTTTTCGAGTGCAGACAAGAAGACTTGCCGTGTCTTTTGATGCTTCGACCAGGTCCGTAACCTGTACAGGAGCAGAGATATTCCCACGCAAAGCCACGTGCGTTTAGGTGTTTTTTTTTCCGAAAATCCCCGAAAGCAGCCGGATGCCAAAGTGTTAAATTACAACATACACTCTACTATTTTTACACAAAATATAAGATGAGTCACTGATTGAACACCCATAGCAGATATCAACCATTTTGCTATATTTACAATTGCCATGTGATTGTTGGAAGATGCATGATGCTAATCTTCAGAGAGGTGAGAAATTTACATACAGAGCAATTGATTGTAGTTACCAACACATACTCAGACATAGAAAGCAAAGCAACGTTGTTTTCTGGGTTTGACTGCAACTTGGATCGACAGATGAGATTGGCAGCATCTTGCTGCGACTGGATACGAGTTGGAAGGTAGTCTCCATTTCTCATGTATTCACTATTATCTATGCTGTAGAAAGAAAATATAAATTTGAGTCAAACTTTTCATCGACAAAAACTGTCAAAAATAAGGCATGTTCCAACTGCACTGAAATTGAAAATATCTAACCCAATTAGATATATACATTCAGCTAAATACACTATTTGAATGAGAGGAAGTTATTTCTTGCTTGTTACTATCTTTTTACAGCAATGCTTATAGCTACCACAACACATGCAGAAGACTTACCAGAGTACAGTGCTTTCCAATACCATATTTACTGACAATCACTATGTTCCGTTTTCAGAATTTAGGTGTTATTAAATGTAAGCTGAGATAAAAAAGTAGACAGATTAATCAGTCAAAACAAGAAATTAACTAATCCCCTAAGTAATTCATTAATTATAAATTTTGTGGCCATAACTTTCGAACCAGAAACACTAGAGAGCCAATCAAGAGCTGTACAGACTTGTATTATATCCTAGTTTCCAATAAAAACTTGAGTAAAAAAGTGGCTATTGCAGTTGGGGCCCAGTAACCTGGGCTAAAAATGCCTAAACCTACCCCACTTATGATATCACCCACAAAAAAACCCGAAATCCAAAACTTTCCAATATTTTTAAAATCCTAACTAGAAGACTTGCCCCATCTTTTGAGGGCTGGAGCAGCTCTCTAACTCAATCGCCTGGCGAGTTATAGAGTTGCAAAGTGGCGCAAAAATAGTGGTTAAAGTGTGATTTCAAAATTTGAGTCTGGTTTTTTTTTGGTCATAGACCAAAATGTTTTTGAAATGACTGAAAAACTTAGTCATTTTGGTCAGATTGTCTGCAAATATAGGCTAATGAACAGTATACTGTTATGGTAAGTTTAAATACAACTGTGAGATAAATGACTGAAATGTTTCAGTGACCAATTTGTCTTAGCAAAAATGACTGAAATGTCTCAGAGAAAAAATCAACAGGTACAAGTATATCGTACACTGGCTCCCAACATGTTAACTATGTATTGTCTACATACTAAGTAAAGAATTAATATAACTGCATATTTTCCAGGTTCAAAGACTAGCAAATCAAGCAAAAACCTAGTATTGCTAAATAATGCATTTATTGTGTTTCAATAATATAGGTTATTTTATGTGAAATTTCCACTTATATTATACTGTATTTGTATTGACACTACAAACTGATTTTGCAGCTTGCTGGAGCTTTTGTTTTTCTGCAAACGACTCTTCTAGTGAACAAGTTTGCCCGTCCCTGCTCCAGATCCACATTTTATAAATGAAAACTACTGTAAGCTAGAAAAATAAAGTTCATAAAAATTGGCTTTGTCTGGAAAACTAGAAACTGCAAGACTGTCTCTAGCTTATAAAACTGCAAAAATAAATTGTCAAAGTGAACTTTTACAGCTGCTACAATGCTGAAAAACTCCTTGCACTTTTCTTATTGGATTGTCAGCAAATGTTGCAGGGTTTTCCAACAGCAGTTTTAGATTTGGAGAATATTTCAACTGTCCAGTCTCAAGGTCTCTTCCAAAAACTTACAATGAAAACTGGAAGAATCAATTTCCCATTTAAAAAATTTGCTGATGGATTCAAACCCTTCACCTTTGTGTTCTCTAAAATATTTTTATACAGCAAAGCATCTTGTCTGCTGTCTCACCAGAACCTTTTAGTTGTTTGGTTTGAAGATTCAAGTGCATTGTAAAATCAGTGAAAAGCATGCGGTTGGTAAGCCAGTCTGCAATGGTCATTCCATGTCAAGTGTGCCAAAAAATGATGAAATGCAACTCACACTTTCAGATTTTGATAAAATTTCACAGGCTTATAGAACTTTTTCTCCTGATTAAAAAGAACTAAATTTTTTTAAAATCAGACAACCATAGCTAAAAAGCTAAAGTTACAAGCATTTCAAGTTTGCCTATTTTTGTACTCACTCTTAAAGCATAACAGCATGATGAATTTCTTATGATCTAATTTGAAGTCTTGTAAGGCTACCTCGACATGGTTTCAGACAGTCAAATTTTTGAATATTGTTGAGCATAATATACTTGAACTAAATCCCAGATGCAGACACCTGGGGTTACATTTGTTGACCTTTGAACCAAGGTTGATTAGCAGCATCTCTTATCACTCATGTGTGACATCATTTTTAACAGTCAATATCTGGAGGAGCTCTGTATGTAGGGTGATGTGTGATACCACATCCGAAAGGTCTATTCAAGAACATCCGAAAGGTCTATTCAAGCCTGCAGCCCGCAGGCCACGGTTTGAGCACCACTGCACTAGACCAAAGTATTTCACTGAAGTTTTCATTGGAAACTAGGCTCTAGTCCAAGTCTTTTGAGCCTTTGATCGACTTTCTAGCGTTTCTGGTTCGAAGTTATGATAGAAAATATACAAAGTAATTAATTTATCTAATTAGTGAGATTTAGAGCTCGACTGATGTATCGGCACACCAATATATATCAGGTGATATGACAATGTTGCCGATGTATCGTATCAGCAAAATACCGCCGATATATATCAGCAATATTTGCTCATAAAAGTGTTGTGCTGTTGCTCTGCATGGAGCGTTCGGAAACCCAAGTTGGTACTTCGTCTCTGACGAGCCTTCACGCATACAGACCGTTGTGCAACAGTCCTGACAAAACACTCTGTGACGTAACATTCACTCATAGGTTTTGGTGCGGTAAGCAGATGATTGCCTGCGAACAAACTAGGTTACGTGTTTTTGTGTTGGTTGGTTGTTTTACCGAGGTCTCTTTATGCTAGACAGTCTTGTGTTCGGCGTGCATCAAAAAAGTCCTTACGTCACAGAGAGCAGGACCCAGGTTTGTGCAGAATTCGATGTTGTACGGTTCTTCATCGCAGTGAAGTGATGGTTTTAATGCGTGGAGCATTTTTTTACATATGACATCTGAGCGTAGGCACAGATGCCTACACAGGGCTATGCCCACTTGTACACAACACATGTTTGCTGTTTGTGCATTTTTTGATTTAGAGTTAGGTGAGTCCTAGAAATTGCTATGGACTGCAGTAGGCACAACGGATTAAACCATCCTTTTAGTCAAACGCAGCTGGTGGAAATGGTCACGTGACAAGTACAATGCGTAAAGAAACAAGGGTTTAGGTTTAGCCTACAGTTCACACAATGCAAGGAAGAAGCTGCTAATAACTTGTCAGCACTGAAAGCATAACATTACTTGTCTATCAGACTGACCCATTTACAGATGTCACAGTCAACTGAGACAGTCAAGTTGTCCACACTTGTCATGTGATCAGTTCAGCCAATCATGTTCGGCTGGTAACAAAATAGCTCCAAGAGTGTATATTTTGCCTCACAAGGCAAAACAAGAGTGTATATCTTGCCTCATAAAATAATTGCAACTTGTGAAATTATTTTCTTTGTTTATGTGGCCTGAAGAAAAATATGCACTGTAATGTCTTTCAGCTGTAGTTTGAAAATGTTTGGCTGAAGGCAA
>JGI24158J21664_10013288_pt1 | contig 10873 bp, 10 predicted proteins | sample Ectturendosymbi3_FD_21664 | JGI IMG/M metagenome (IMG submission 21664)
AAAAGTCATGGAAAAGTCATGAAATTTGGTTTTGAAAATTGTGTGGGAACCCTGTGTAATAGAAAATGCCTAAAATTGCCTGAAACAATAAACTGCAGGGTATGAAAATGTAAACATGCACCGTGCCATGTTTTTTTGTCACTTTGAATTTGGTACACAAGCATTTGGTATGTTGGATATGTTACAATTCAACAAAATGCAAAGTCAGGAAGCACCCACAGAAAAATTAACGGGCTTGCCAGGTTCTGATGGGCCTAATACGCCAAATCGCAAGCAAAATGTGCCAAATTGCTGCAATAAATGCGAAACAGGCCGAATAAGTTCCGTAAGTCCGGGACGGTCAAAGCAGCCAGGTTTTCAAAAATGTCAAACAGCGTTTGTTTTCTACCAACACCATTATAAAAGATCAAAAACGTGCCTAACTATGACGTGCATGCCAAACCGCGTCTTCTCTTGTTACATTGCGCGGAAAGAAATATATGCCCGGGCCACCCCACACGAAAGACTACAGTCGATTAAGCTTTATACGACGCATATGTTTATTTCAACAAACGTAGTATAGTTCGGCCGACGCATCCCGGTTAGGGAACCCCTGATAATACCTGCAGCGATTTCGAGCATGTGAGAGAGTTCGTTCACCCGTGGTCGCAGATTTCCTTTGTTGTTCAAGCGTAATATTTCAATTCAAGGTCGCAACATGCTTTTCTATATTTATCAAGCGCTCGAGCATTTGCAAGCATTCAATATCGGCGAAAAGTAGGCCAAGTAAATCGTGCCGTGTAGATGAAGTTGCGCTGGTCACACGAAGTGAATGCATGATCGCTANTAGTAAAAGTTAGTTGTAAGCAGCAATACCCACGTCCGTATATACTCGCATATAAGCCGACTTTAAAACCCAAAAAAATGTATCAAATTAGGGGGTCGGCTTATACGCGCATGAATCTGATTTCGCACAAACGAGTTGACATGACGCCACTTCTCAGATCACGCCATATCACCGATATTACCATTCAGTCATACATACAGCCATAAAAATTGAGACTGCACTAAATAAAGTTAATTCCGACAAAGTACAACTCAATTTTAATATTATTAACTTCATCAGTGCATTGCACATTGATACTCTAGTTATTAGCCCAAACAACACACCATGGTATTTTGGGGGTCGGCTTACATGCGAGTTTTTGCAAAATTCCTCATTTTGGGGCTGTTTTTTAAGGGTCGGCTTATATGCGATTATATGGGGTAGGTGGTGGTGTGCAGTTGGTCTTCTTTTTTCGCTACTGCTGAGGTATGTGATATAATCTTTCTGCGGTCGCCGGAGCACTGCACAGTGCACACCTGGAAACTGCCAGGAACGTCGCTTCGAGCTCCACCGACCGGCATGACTTACCACCAATGCAGCCACTTTCCTTGTCACTGCCAACGGTGAACATATGAAACGCAGAGGTCGTTTCTATCAGCGACAGCGCTGGTCGGCCACTATGTTGGCGATCTAAGCTAGCACTGCTGAGTTGTGAAATCGATGCTTGACGTTATTTTTGCCCCGACTTGACGAATCCGAAACTCATTGTTTGTTGAGGGGAGCGGAGCTGCAGCAACGGCGCTGACGTTCTTCCCCATTCGCGTTTCGTTTTCACCGACAACGCAAGCGCGCCTTGCGCGACTCGCTTTGTAATCTTTCCGTCCTTTCAGATCCTTGTCGCGCTGCGCTACCTCCATCGCCAGAACATTGTTCACTGCGACCTGAAACCTGAGAACGTGCTGCTATCCAGCGACGATGCTTTTCCGCAGGTACGTTCGACGATTTTGCCTGGCAATGGCTCGACTTCCTGATTGCAACAGTGACGCTCATGTTTTAGTTCGCTGCAGTGTTTGAGCAAATTCCAGCTATAGTTCTGTTTACCTGCTGCTGCAGCTGCATTGTTTGCTTGAATATTTGCTTGCCAGGTGCGCAACAGGTTGCTTTTCGTAAAATTACGCGCAGTGTTTATTGTCATTGTTTTTGAGGTCTCCGCTGTGTGCCTTACTAAGGTTTTCCTGGTATGAAACCTTGGTTACACTCAGCATATTCCGGCAACACAAAAAGCAGATACAGTATACACCCCAAACATGATGTATGCGCGTCTGTTTTTTTTCTACGATACACATCACTATGTTCTGCTAATGAGTTGTATCAGCATTACGCTTTCGTCATTCAGTCAACGAGTTGATTTTCCGAAAACTCTTTGTAAATGCTTCACCTTTTAGCTCTGATTTTTTGCAGCATTGAGGGTTCACTTTACCACACCCAACAGCTATTTTTAATACAGTACTGTAACTGCAAATTGGTTTGCAAACTTCCATTTTTTCAACGTCGTTGTAAAATAGCAGTTCCACGTACCGTATTTACTCGATTGGAAGCCGCGGCTTACAGGTTTTTTTCATCATTTCGTGCGGTTTACAATCAAGGGTGGCTTATATCTTGTATTTATATTATATTTTACCTTGTCGAAAGATATAGATGACGCCCAGCCTTTCCTTGGCTACGTTTTTTTCAACCAAACTCTTTTCACGTGGTATTCTCAGCAGCATCACGTGCACATCCATTACTGGAGCGTGTATGATGAACGGAAGGCAGTTGTAGTGGTGTAAACATCATAACCAGGGTTACGAATAATGCTAGTACGCGAAAGTATCTCAGAGGCTTAGGTAACCTATGTTCAAGAGCGGCTTACATTAATTTTTAACCCCATTTCGTGCGGCTTACATTCAAGGGCGGCTAACAATCGAGTGAACATGGTACTTCATCTGCGCGCACCTTGTCTTTTACTTGTGGTCTGTTGCAGCTCAAGTTGTGCGACTTCGGGTTCGCTCGCATCATTGGCCAGAAATCGTTTCGCCGATCAGTGGTCGGCACACCGGCCTATCTCGCCCCGGAAGTTCTGAGAAAAGAGGTCATTCTTCATTGTTTGTTCTGCTGGAGTGCGTTGTACGCCTCCTCGTGTTTACCAAACGGAGGCGATTTATAAATTGTGTCATATGCGGAAGAGCTTGCTTCGCCGTTTTTTGTTTTTATTTTTTTGTCGTCCTGGTCAAAGTGGTTCTTACCAGTGTTGGATAATTGCCTTTGAAAAATGATTCCGAGGACATTGGGTTTGATAACATTCGAGCCAACTTAATGTGAAATAGTCCAACCGGAAACTGAATCTCAGCAACGTGGCGCAGGCATTTTACGAAAGAGTTGATTGCAAGCCTTACGGATGGGGCAAACACATTGCACCAGAAGTTACTTGTCGCATCGTCTTTAAAAAGTAACCCAATCACAAGCAGAAAAAAAACCAAAGCGACCCTAAATAATAAACTAGTGGTTATCATCTAATTCCAACGTAACAATCAATCATCCAACTTCCACTCTACATTAACGCAACAAACCTCCCTCACTACTAACCTTCATACTCCTTCAAACAAAAGCGCAACCTATGGGCTTTTCTTAAACCATGTTATTGCACTATGCGTTGCGTTGTTCGTGTGCTGCGCGTGACCGCAGGCTCTGAGGATTAAAGATTGCTGACCCTTGGTCGAGAAGGTAGCGGAGGCGCTATGCGCGATTGAGCCAGTTTTAAAATTCATAGATAAGACTCCTTAAAAGTTAAAGTAACCTCTGCTCATGGTCTTTTTATCGTGCCATTTTCTTCCTCATGATGAAAAAACACTAATAGGAGTTTTAATATTGTGTTGCAACAATGGTGAATACCCTCTCCCAAGATTTTTCACTTCTACCAAACTTTTATGGTTAAACCAACCTTTACCGCCGGTGAAATGAGTCATTCCGTCAGTACTGCAACAAATAATAAAACATTTGGTCTCAAACTGCCCCTACATGAATTCACGGGACTTACAGGAACGTGAAACGTGGTGATGGGGTAGAAACATGAGTAATGTAACCTACTAATCGCGAATGATTGTAAATCCTCAGAGCCATCTGAACCCGATCCACACGGGTATACTATCTGTTTAACTAATGCTGTATGGCATGTAATCAGTGAACTGCTTCAGAGAAAACGAAGTTTTTAAAACTGCATTTCAAACATTAGCGAACTAAGATGAAAACGAATCAAATATTTATTGCAGTTTCAAACCATAGGGCCCTGCAGCAGAGGAATGAAAGAGTCGCAACCGGTTGCTGTCCTATGTGCTAGAAAAACGCAACTCGTAAGTTGCGTGTTACGCAGTATAAAGGGCCATCATGATTGAGCGGGAAAACTGTCGCGGTAACAGCCTTGTTAAAATAGAAGCACCGCAAAATAATCCGTTGCATTCTTGACAGACAGGACCAACATGCTGTAACGCTCCCAGGTTTATTAGCATGGATAAATTAGGAAGAAATTAGCATTGCGTGTTTGCAGAAACCGTGAAGGCGAAACTTCACCACAACGAATGACAACGCACATAATTGTCCCCGCAGCTCTTCTGCACACTGCATGCCGGAAAAGAAGTTACAATATCAATTTACATAGGGTCTCACCAAGACCCGGCCCAGAGTTAACTCCAGACCTGCTGCATCGAAGTGGATGTACGAACCACCAGGCCACGCGCTGGTAAAGAAATAAGAATGAATCGCTGAAGCTGAGACCCTCAATATTTAGGGCGAGCCACAGAAGCAATTAGTTAATTGCTATGCGCAAAAACACGTCACAAACGTGCTCAGAACAACACACAGGAGTTGTTTGATGCAAGCAATCCGGTTCCAACCAGAATCGACCAACCTCAACATAATCGTTGCCAACTGCGTTGTAACACTTGTAAGTGAACTCCGTTCAAAGCGTTGCCAATCGGAAGAACTGCGCTTACAACTGATTGTAGGTGAATGGATGCCTAAGCCCATTGTAAATGTGATATGCTCTCACGCGCGCTGAAGATCAGCACATGCTGTACGCATATGCGCTGCCTTCTGAAATTCATTGGTTCCGCGGCTGTTACATTGCTAATCACGTGCTACGAGAAGACGCCCGTGCAGGGATTGATTTTTGTGATCACATACTTTACGTACAAATGGTTGGTGAGTTGGAGTTTTCACCACAGTAAATCCCACTTCAGCCTTTGACTGAAATCTAAACGATTGATTTTTACCAGCAAAAATGCATCGCTGTCAGACCGCCTTCCCAGTAACAGGCCTTCTCCGTTTGTATGCGACTTCAAACGTAGAAGCTAAGAGTAAATTCACACCGCCTGCCAAGTGTTTGCGTTCTTGGGCATTGGTTTTAGATCCGATAAATTGCATTATTTTTGTTGAAACGAAAAGCCCTAATGCGTGTTTGCTTTTTGGCTGATCGACCTCGCAAGTTTTCTTGCTGACGAATCATGGCGGTTTTTCCAGTGCTATAATCGTTCTTTGGACATGTGGTCTGTGGGCGTCATCATCTACGTCAGCCTCTCTGGAACGTTCCCGTTCAACGAGGACGAGGACATCAATCAACAAATCCAAAACGCTGCTTTTATGTACCCACCGAATCCATGGAGGGATGTATCCAAGGAATGTAAGGAGTGATACTATCGTGAAAGCTGATTAATTTGCATCGTTTTTTTTGCTGTTTTATTTTCCTGAGTGCGAACTGCTGGCGGTGTGGCAACGTGACAGGCTTAGTTGCTTGTCGCTGGCATTCTGCTTCAATTGCGCTCCGTATCAAATGTTGTGAGGTGTTGTTCTGGATGGCTGGGAACACTGTTGCAGCCTTGCGTCGTACACCAACAAATCCTGGTTTCACTCTAGCATGCCGGTCAAGGTCAGGAAAACCTGTCGGACGGTAACTTTCGTCGCCTTCTCTCTCTTTCGAGCTGTAGACTTTGATGTTGATAAACTTGCTGGCCCTGACCCGTAATTGTGTTGACGCAAATAAAAGTCAAAAGGCGCGTCTTGACGATCTGATCGATAGCTAGCTGGGAGTGTGCGCTCATCAACCACACGCACTCAGCATCATCCATTCGGAGGTCGTGTGGTTAAAACGTTCGCCACTGGCTTGATGCGGGCCGTGCGGCCGAAACCGTTTCTTTGTTTAATTCGTCGCTTCTGTTCTTGCTTCGCAGCGATTGACTTGATTGGTATTCTGCTCCAAGTCAAGAAACGAAAGCGTCCTAGCGTCGACAAAACACTCGGGCATCCCTGGCTTCAGGTTAGTTCTGATCACTTGCTGTCGAAACGAACCAGTCTAAGGCGTTAGTTAGTTGTTCAGAACGCTAACTTCAGAGCCATTTTCAAACTAGCGAGGATTCAAGTATATGTTATCGTGAAGAGCTTCCTAATTGCAGAAATAATCATTGCGGGAAGAGTTTTTGACACTAACAGCTGGGTAGTTAAACCAGAGCATTCGTAAACGCTAAACAATGTTTTTTTGGCTCAGTATCCTACCCAACGCAAGTTCGCATGTAAATGGCTTCTAGGCGATTATGTTAACCGCAGTACAGTCCAGGCTTTTGCTTGCCGCAGCTTGCGTTTTCATTTATTCATTTTAGTCTTGACTTTGCTTGTTCTGCTCTTGCTTTAACCTTTCAACTTTTCACCCGTAAACATTGCTTGCAGATTTCACGACTGAGGATTTGTAGCGTTACGTGAAGGCGCCCGGGGGATTGACCCTCAAACTAAGAAATTTTGAAAAATCAAGTAAAAATTTACAATTGCTTTAAAATGTGTCTAACCCTTTCAAAAACAATACGAAACTCGCATCTCTTGACCATTGTAAACACTTTCCTGTAGTTGGTCCTGTAAAAACATCATAAAAATTTGGTTTGGATCTTTTGAATATTCAACTAACAAATTCAATGAAATAAAGGACAAAATAAGTGTTTTCCGAAAAAGTTTTGCTCTCGACAACTCTGGTTACACGATATCTTTCAGCGAAGTCCAAAAAGATTTGTGCCATTTGAATTCAAGCATCGAATTCAAGTGCCATCGCAAAATATGGATGATGGGCCCAGCGCTGGATTTAGATGGTGGGGAACCTGGGGCCCAGGCGTGGTGGGAGGCCCCTAGAATCTTTAGGCAGGGGATGATCAATGAAGTCACTAGTATTTCCACGTATCATTAATATTTATGACGTAATCTTGTGACGTCACATTTGCAACTCAACTGTAACAAAACTTTATGATGCAACATGGTATTTGACAAGGATTAGCGATTTGTGAAACTGTTGCAAAATCAGTCGTGAGAAGCATCGCATCTCCTTTTTTAAATATTTGCTTGAAAAAAGTTTTCAAAATGTTTTGGAAAAATTTTCTGGGCGGTCCAACGTTTTCATCATCTCTAAACGCCAGTTCTCACTCAGCAATAAATTTTACGACAGAAACCAAACGTTGCAGGTTGAAGCGATTTCCGATATTGTTCGCATTGATTGACCTGACTGGAATAAATCTAGGAATAAATGTAATCGTGGACTCTATATGTTCCTTTGAATAAGAGGCGAAATTTCATTTTCTTGGCCCTAGGCTATTTTAAATTGGTGGCCCTTCTGGAAGGTTCGCGACGACTGATGTCATACAAATTAGCACTACACGTGCTCGCTACATTCACTGAACAAGTTGTTCCAATTCGTAAACGTATTACTTTATGCTGAAATCCCTCGATATCAGGAACAAAAACAGTCATACTGAAGCTAACGAAAAAGCCAGCGGTGAAGTTATCTGACAACACTCCCATTGCATATTTATTGAGTTCCCTGCGCAATTGCACGGTTTGCAAGTGTTAAGAGCTCGCTGTAAATAAAGCACCTGTACTTCTTACGACACCTAACAGCCTGTTACTGTACATGGTCGGCGATCGACGGGACTTTTGTCTGCAAAATCGCTGAAAATTTTGTCATACTTTATCTTTCTAGGTAAAGGGTGTTCTGCATAATGAATAGCAAGACTTTGCAGCACGACGAAAGTTCCTCACTGGCCTCGTGCGTGCAAGCTGAAAAAGCATTCAGACGTTTTGTTCCATATATTATACTTTACAATATATTATACTTTACAAGAGAATGCTCACAGTCATTCACTTCCATCCTTTTCGCTCATTCTTCTATATCAGGGGTCTCCAAACTACGGTCCGCGAAACTATTTATCCGGCCTGCGAAGCCATTCTCCAAACTATGGAGCGCGGGATAAATCCGGTCCGCGAATATATTTTGTAAATAATGAAAAATTTATTGACGAAAAACTTTTTGATTTGGTAGAATGTATATCCCGAAACAATCACATTAAGTAAAATGTCCGACCCTCGCACTGTTGTGTAATAACTTATGCGGCCCTAGGATGAAAAAGTTTGGAAACCCCTGTTCTGTACAGATCTTTTGTTAGTGGCACAGTAAAAAAACGTGCGTTGAACCAAAACTACAAATACAATTGCTTACAAAAATGCTGGAAATCGTCCTTACTCCTGAAACTTTGGGGCCCCCCAAAATCGGGGGCCCAAGGCTTAAGCCTTTTAACCTGATGGTAAATCCGCGCCTGCTTTGAATGCTAGTGGCTCCTCAGGCGCTCAAGAGCGTGCTTCCAGTCGCAGATTCCTTTTCTAATAAGGCAATGCGCACATTTGGTCGTATCAGCACACATCAGTCTGCAAGTGAAACATTTAACACAAGTTTGCGAAGGAGAAACACAAAGCCAGCTTCTGTCAACGACTTCGCCCTTGTGGTTCTGGCGACGAATAAGACTTGTACATTTCTGTGACAAGTTTCTGTCTTTTCTGTGTTGTGGAACATCGTGTTTTAAAAATGACTTTTCACCACAATGCCAGAAAGAACGTATTTCACATTTCAACCAATATTCCCGCATTTTTTCCAGTATTTTGGCTGGCCAGGGGGCCCAGAGACCGAATCTTTCCCTCCAGTAATAGCGTCAGCCATCTAATCCATCGTGTTTTTCGATGATACATCTTGACGTTCCTCTGCTACTGTACTGCTGGTTGAACGAACACTGTTTTCATCGTGACGTAGATCTAAGTCTGTCACAACATGTTCTTCGATTTTCTGTCCTCTTACAGGTTCCGCAGAAATATCTCCGCTGGACTTCACTGTCACTGTAAAATAGTCTTTTGAATGTTTCTTCACTTGGCTGCAACTTCTTCCTCTCGGTTTTTTGCCTCTTGCTTTTTTACGTCTTTTTAGAACCGCTTGGACAAGCTCCACACTTGTTAAATGACGATCCCCCTTCTGTCCATGTTTATTTATTAATAAGGAGCTCAGTAAGGCTGCCACATTTGCATCGCAACAAGGGAGTACAACTGTCACTTACTTGAGTGAATTATCTACGCTTAACAAGCCAAATAACAATTAGGCATATTGATCAGTTTTAAGCATTGAAGTAAGACGTCCAGTGTGGACGATGTTTCAGTCAAAACACACAAAACAAATCCTTACTTACTTATCCTATTTAGCTCATGAATATTTTGCAATTTCCCTAAATTTCTTGTACTGCAAAAAGAGGACGGATGGTAGCCCTACTTAACAAAGCTACTCATATGCAACCTGTGCAAATCCGAGTAAGGCAGACGCAAAATCTACCAGTAACGATTAGAGACGTAAGCTAATGCGTTCTACGTGGCATGGCGTTGCATTCACTAGATTCAGATACCTGCCCGACTTTCGGGAAACCAATAAGTGTAATAGTTGCTTCTTCGTCACAATATCAAATAATATGCAAGTGAAATACTGCCGTCTGGACGACTGATAATAGCGTCTACAAACAAACTTTCCTCGCCAGTAAAAATGACTAAGTGGCAGGCACATGTCGTACATATGGCCAGTGGCGTAGCTAGATTGTTGGCTGCCCGGGGCGGCCCTTGAGTTTGGCGCCCCCGAAGCCCATAAAAATACCTATTGCACAGTGGCTGACTCTTAAAGCTTTGTAATATTAACTAATTCAGCGTGGTCCAAACAGTGACACGCGGGTCGCATGCGGCCCGCAGACAGTCATTGTGCGGCCCGCGAACGCTTTCCGTAAAAGGTATATTGCACAAAGTCATATATACACTGTGTTACCACAAAGTCCTTGCACATCATTGAAGTACAGGTCACTATGTAACTATGAGGGGTAGCAATATCTTTTTACCTCTAAGCTAGGCTAACGCTACAGTACTCTGTGACCATAAAGCATGCGTTTATTTTTTATCTTTGTTGCAAGCATAGATTGTGTAATTAATTTTCGAGTTAGATTAGAAGATGTGTATTGTGGAAGTAATGAAGTAATATTTTTTCAAGTATAGCAATTCAACAATTAATGAGTGGCAAAACAGAACTGTTAACCTAAATGGGAGGGTTTTCTTTGCCAATAACAATGGCAAACCACAGTGTCTTTTGAGGTTGCAAGTAACATCCGTTCCGAAAGAGTTTTTATTAACGAGAAAACATACGGCAAATACCACGAAAATTCTAGGAAAGCAATTTTGAAATAATTGAAAGGTAACCAGGCCCACAACCAGGGGACAAACGGGTAATTGCCCCGAGACTTTTCGCTGAAGATGTGCTCTCCATGTTCGTAATATTGAAAAGCGACACACGAAATAGAATGGCTGATAAAACCTGCATGCCTGCTTGCGTCTGCTAACTACGGAAATTACAGCGGACATCGACTTCATAACCAAAACCAAGAAACAAAAAAGTGTTTTGCTATTTTGTTGGTGTGTTGTGTACCTTTTTTCTAGCAGAAAATCTCTACTTTGAGCCGCAAACAAGCAAACAGAAAATTCAAAAATTGCCCTAAAATCAAAACTTGCGTTAGGCGTGCAGCAAAATTTAGGTCTGTTAGAATAGCAAACGAGTCTTAATTGCAATGGAGTTCCTCTCTTTGCGGCCCGCAAATTTTTCCTCAAACCGTAATGTGGCCCTTCATACTCGCAGTCTTGGACCACCCTGAACTA
>JGI24158J21664_10013290_pt1 | contig 10872 bp, 6 predicted proteins | sample Ectturendosymbi3_FD_21664 | JGI IMG/M metagenome (IMG submission 21664)
CGATTTAAAACAAGTTTCCGTATTCCTGGAAAGTGCAAGTAGGGTTTATGAATTCATCTGAAAAGAATTATCAGTTTAAGTAACTAATACAGCTGAAGGTCGGAGTCGGAGTTGGAGTCGGATAATCGAAATTGCCNGGAGTCGGATGACGGGACTTCCAACTCCACAGCCCTGCACAGCATGCTAAAAAATAGCAATATGAGACTGATACACGCAAATACTGCAGCCTATATGATCATCTACTAAGGAATTTGTACAAACGCACATTTCCAATGACAAATGGTAATATCCTCAAGACGAGTATTTTATGAAAATGGCAGCGCTTCTCTGCATTAGCATAAGTGAATTATGAAGTACTGTTCATGAAAACTTCATGTCACAGCATTAAATTGAAGCAATAAAATTGGGAGGATGCAACATATGCAATTCATTGCATGAAACAAACGGAAAATATGAAAACCTTAAACAGTATAAAATCACAGCTACATTACCACCACGCAACATATTACAGCTGCAGTTACGTAGTTAATTTTATTCATGAATGCTTCATGGAAACAGCTTTGCATTTGCAAATCTCACAATATGATGCAAGTTTGAAACACGAAAATTTCACACTATCATATCACAGCTACACCACATTGCTACTGCGCAACATTTTGCAGCTACAGCTACATTTTAGTTGTACACTTTACAGCATCAACAATTTGAGGTTTACAAAAATTAGGGATAGTTGGAATGGTGAGTTACGACTACAATGTTCCAAATCACAAAATGTTTCTAACCCTACCCAAATTTGAATGAAGTTGTTTCAGTTGGCCCAATTTTGATTTGGACTGTTGTAATTTGCTCAAATATTTATAATATATGCAAATCTGAATGGCACTCTTCCAATTTGACCAGATGTTCCTAATTGTACACAAGTTTGAATAAAGCTGTTCAAATTAACCAAATATGATTAAGGCTGCTGGAATTTACCCAAATGTTTCTAAACGTATGTAAATTTAAATGAAGTGGTTGTATATTATTCAAATTGCAATAAAGCTGCTTAAAGTTCCCTAAAATTGAAAAAGCTGTTTGAAGTTCCTCAGAAATGAAGAAAGCTGTTTGAAGTTACCCAAAATTGAATAAAGTTGATTTAGTCTGTTGGATTTACCCAGATTTTTCCAATTTATTGAAACATTTTTAACTTCACCCAAATTTGAATGAAGTAGTCCCAGTTTGCTCAAATTTCATTAAGGTTGTTAAAATATACCCAAATGATTTTGATTTTATCCAAATTTGAATAAAGCTCTTATAATTAACCCAGACATTTCTGAACGTACTAAAATTTTAATGGAGCTTTTCTATACAGCCCATCTTTGAACAAGACTGTTTGAAGTTCCCCACAATTGAATGAAGCGGTTGCAAATTGGCAAAGTTTGATTTGACTGATGGACTTCACCCAAGTGTTTCCAATTAATCTAAATGTTTTTGTTTTCACCCGAATTTGATTGTAGCTTTTCTCATTTGCCCAGATTTAATTGAGGCTGTTGGACCTTACCAAAATGCTCCTGGGCAGTGTTTATTTTGCCGTCAGGGGCAAAAAAGAATGGCAAAATAGTCTCAGACTATTTTGCCGTTGGTTTGGTTATTATTTTGCCTCAATTCGGAAAATAGACACTACTTCATTGCACGTAAATGTAGCTGTATACTTTGCCCAAATTTTGAAAACTTTTGCTTGAATAATGTCCAATTTTTCAGCATTGGGGATGCAACTGCATCCCCATGTTGTATGCTTATGTGTTAAGGATTCGGAAATTGTGGAAAGGCCTCAGTCGGAAACTTTGGAAAGGTCGGAATTGGATATTTTTACCCCGACTCGGCAACCCTGGTCAATATCTCGCTGGTGTCGAGACTCCATCACCGGAAATTACTTTTTTGTTATTGTGCATGAAAGAAAGTTTATGTCATAGAAAACATTGAATATAGAGAATAAAGTACAAAATTGATAAACCATTTTAGTAACTTTTCGTTTCAATTTGTTAGAGTTGATGAGTAACCAACAGCTACAGAAAACTCGTGGGGGTAAGTTTGCCGCAGAAAAGCTTTCCGGGCAAATTAACCTTCGCACTCCAAAACAATAGGTTGCTCCTACACCTATGGACAGCAGTACCAAAACGTGCACTCTAACCAAATGCTTGATTCTGCAGCTTCCAACCAGGGTTGCCAGATGAAAATTTCAGTAAAAAGCCAAACAATGCCAGAAAGAGGCCGGGAAAGGGCAAACCAACTGTTAAAAGGCCAGAAAAAAGCCACATTTTATTTGCGGTATTGCCATTCTTTTGTCACAAAAAATATCAAATTACAAGAATCTCAAAAAAAAAAATTCTTCAAAATTAAGATTAAATCTTGCTTGGCATTGTACTGGAGCACTGATCACCCCTGACTTTACATGGTTTGTGAAATTGCACAGTTTGGGTAAAATGATGCCACAGTTTGCATAACTCCCATTCACTCTTGTATTTATGACCACAATCATAAGATACCTTCCATTTCGATGTGATTATCGCATTTCTATCTCGAAGCCGCAGACCTTTCTGCAAAGTGCTGAGACTTTAGTGCTTATAACACAACAAACACTACGCAGTGCAGGGTTGCGGAGGTAAATTCTCCGACTCCTGACTCTGGCGCAACCAGAATGAGGCCGAAGAGGCCATGCCCCCCCCCCGGAAAAACTTGTTAAGATTTTTCGCTGGTGTTTAATATCAATCTGAACTGTTCGAAAACAAATGGAAGGAACATTCGGACTCATGTAGCGTTGTGTTATCTCACTGACCAAGGTTTAACGTGACTTTTTGCGATTGGATGCGAAACTATACGACTAAAGCATGCGACTTTGTCAACAAAGTTGCCAATTAATGCGGACAACACGAGCTGAGGTGTAGCCTAAATGAAATTGTGCAGCTGTCTTGCAAAGGAGTAGAAATTGAGATGAGACATTTTTGAGAGGATTATTTGCATGAAGTATTGCCGAACCAAATACAAACATGCTTAGTCAAGACATGATCAACCCCAAGCGCACTACGCAATGGAGTGTTATGCAACAACGCAATGTTTCTCACAGAACGGTTAGCATTGTGGCAAGTGGGTATGCGAAGCCAGGTAGAAGGGTCTCAATTTGGAAATGTACAGTAAGTCACTGTCAGCGCAGCACACAAACTTTGTTAATATCACATTTATCACAGTTGCAGAGAGCAAATACAAAAAAAAATTAGCAGGCAAACCATTACTAGTCACCTAACAGCCATGGTGATTTTGTGTGAAAGCTGGTGTTGACTCTTCTTCGCTAATCTTGAGAGCAGAATATGACAGACAGATATTTACGTGGTGCAGTGATCCAGCATAGGGCCTCCAAGAGAAATTTTTTAGGCGGAATAAAACCCATTTGGGGCCTATAAGACTTGCAAAAATATTTTGAAATAAATAAAAATTGAGGCTAATTAACTTCAACAAGAAGTTCTCGTTTATTGATCATATGAAACATTACGTTAAAACGTAATGGTACTTAATAAATTTGACCATATTAGCATTTTTTAAATATGAGCTGTGTTCATAGTAAAATCTAATCAGGGAAAAATTTAGAAAAAAATAATTAAACTATTATATAAGCGATTTTCTGGTAATCTTATTCGCAAAATGTCTAATAACGCTATCAAAATTAACTGTGAGGTAATGCTAAGCTCAGTGTTTAATCTTGCTAGGTCAACAAGTCGAATTTGTGACATAGCAGACCGCAAATAATTTTGTACAAGTTTAAGCTTGCTGAAATATCTTTCAGCAGATGCTACTGTAGCTGGAATTGTCAAATCCAAACATTTGGAAATAATTCACACAAGCCACAAGGCGGGGACCACTGCTTTAAAGCATTGTCGAAATACTGTAAGTGGTTAGGTTCTCCTGTATGTTTCGAAATCTTTAGATTTCCGGGTAGGTCCGCTAATCCTAAACTCACATTCGATTCGACCTTGTATCAGCTTGCGGCGCAAGTTTAACAATCAGCAAAACGCACAGCACACCTTCACGGTGCACTATAAGCACTTGCGCCCTGCATTGCAGTCACTTGTTAATTTTAATTTTTTCAGTTATACCTTACAAATATGTGCAACATTCATGGGCTACTGCTGATAGATTGGATTGTTTTGTGAACTGGCATATTTCCAATCAAATTTCGTTTGAAGTATCTCCTAGTTTAAAACTCTTGGTTTATCAAAGAGAGTTTTTAAAAAAGATTTGTTTGAAAATGTTCAAAAATGAAAGACGTAAAGGAATATTCAGTTAAATGGGCACACTGGGACAGTAATTGTGAATGTCTTAAATTCGACAAAGTAGGCAAACTAATTACTGCTAATAATAATTTGTATTGATAATAATCAATAGCCTACATCGTATCAGGAAAATGCACTGCCAGCAGCAATTCACATAAAATACATAACACTTCTTACCAAATCCTTTTGGCCAGTGGTGCTCAAACGGAGGCCCGCAAGGCCCTCTGGAGTGGCAATTTTCATTGGAAAGAAAACTTATCACTTTAATCATTTAAGATAATTTTTATTGAGATTATTAATTCCTGTGGCCCGCGAAGGGTTTCTGAAAGACAAATGTAGCCCACGAGGCAAAAAGTTTGAGCACCGCTGCTTTAGGCCAAACCAGTTTTATCACCGAGCGGGATTAATTTCGCTGTATTATTCCGAGTGTGTTAGTAACAAACACTCAATCGTACGTTCAGCAGGCCCGTAAATTGGTTGTAGCAGGGGGCGAAGGCCCCCAAAGAAAATTTGTGTCCTCCTGGAAAAATGGGCTGGGCAAAAACTATTGGACATACTTAAAAAAAAAAAAATTGTGCTCCTCTCAGCAATGTATCTGCTGGACCCCCGCTCATAGCCCCTGAGCCAGTAACCCAAACTCTGAGCTGCAAGTTAAACCTTATTGAGCCACTCGAATTGTGTCTTTTTCTCAAACATTCACACACTGTTGCACTTATTTGCAACATTGCAAGTCACATCAGCAAGCAACAAATAAACGTTCATTTTCAACGGTTGCTATCCTATCTTCGCAGCACTATCGGACAAAACCCGGCCCGTAACTAGCTAGAAAATGTTCGTTCCCCCTGGAAAGATGTGTTGGGCATAGTTTAGAACTATTGGACACAGGCCCGTAACCAGGGGGAAAGGTGTGCAAAGCACCCCTGACAACATTTTCGCCTCCACCCTAGAAAATTCTGTTGGGCATAGTTGAAAACTATTGGACATAGTTTGAAAAATTTGGGCCCCTCTCAGAAAACCCTTCGCCCTACCTGGTTACGGGCCTGGGCAAAACCATCTGATGGATTGGCTTTCTTGACGAATTATCGTGATATGACATTGATCCTGAGATGGTTATCGACGAGTTGTTCAAGAAGAAACGCAGGCTGAATTTTATATTTTGATTGTGCTCGCAATCGCATGTATTTTGCAAAGTCAAATTGTGGCTATGGCATCCGCTGATTTGCTCCTATGCATACACTTATATACTTTTAGTTGATTTTGACTTATTCAATAGGCATAATAAGTGATATTCTCGAGGGCAACATTACACGGCGCTTCGCTTTCTGCTACTCATTAATTTTCATTAAAAACTGTTTGGTTAACAGCTGCTTGATAATGGTCACTACGAAAGCAAACGTTTTCTTGTCTTTGTTAAAATTTATCGATGCCGACTGATAGAAGATATTTGACGTCATATCCTGTTGTAATGGACCAAAAATTGACCAGTGACATCAACAGGATCATTGTGGAAAATAGCTATGTTTGAATACTAACGACGTCAGTGACTGGCCCCTCCCGAACAAAATTCCTGGCTGCGCCCCTGCTCCTTAACATAAAGGAGATGAAATTTGGCTGTTAAAATCAGGTAGATGATGAAATGGATGCCGATTTTGCGCATTGACCTGAGGTAATCTCGCGCGATGAAAACGCTGGAAACACTGCTCGTTTCTACGACAAGGTAGCGGGCCGGAGGAAAGTTTGTGCTGTACTCGACTGATTCCGCTATAAACCTAAAGTTTTAAACCTTAAATCCAACTTTTATCCCCTAAATCCAAACCTAAACCCTAAGCCTTAACCTAACTCCTAAACATAATCCCTAAACCTAAAGCCCAAACGTAAAGCAAAACGGAAAATATGAAGAGAAAAGTGTGGATACTTGTGCAACAACTACTACCAAAACGAAACACCCAAAGCTGAGAGCCGAACCAAAATGAATTGGCAAACGAGCTGAAACATGTCTGTTTAGGCTACGAGGTCAATGCCGACTGACTGATAAACTCAGCGTTTTATCCGAGCCGCTTCATGCTCAGCGAATCGGTAGTTTTACATTGACGCAGAAACGAGAAGTGTTTCCAGCGTTTTCATCGCGCGAGGTTACCTCAGGTCAAATGCGCAAAATCGGCATCCATTTCATCATCTACCTCAAAATCAATGGAAATCGTGATGCATAGCAAGAAACCTGTTACAACAAAAGTTTTAAAAGAAATCGTACCATTTCAACAGGAATTCCAAATTTAGGAGTGTGATGTAAAAAATGATCCAACTGGNCATCCGGAGTCGGACAAAAAAATCCGACTCGTAACCCTGATACATTGAGTGCACACATTTCCAATGATTATGCAGACTTAATTTCGAATCTAGCATTCCTCAAATATTTACTAGTATCTGAATGTGGGCGTCTACTATAGCATTTATCACAAAAATATTGCAAACGTGTTGCCGAAAAAAATGGAACAGCAATGTTTTCCTTCATAAAAACCTATTTCAGCGTAAAAATGGCCAAAAAAGAGTCAAAACGCCAAACATATTTTTCAAGGCCAGCCAACTTGAGATGATGTCAAGAAAAGGCCAACTAAATTTTTTCAGGAGGCCAACCAACTTGAAACAAGGCCAAATTTGGCCTAAAAAGGCCAATCTGGCAACGCTGCTTCCAACAGTGACAACCTCGTTTATTGCATATCCCAAGATTTCGAGAAAATTCGGTGAGTAGTCACGGCTTCTTAGAGAAATTTTACAACCGGGTACGAAGATTGATACCTGGCCCCATGTCAAAACGTGTACAAATTGCATGTATAGTGAACAGAATATGCTAGGATTTACAAGTATATTAATTATTATACTGGAAACTGAGTTACATTAATAGCATTGGGCTTGATAACACAAAAACTTAGCGTGGGTAGGCTACTTTTACCCTTCTTGGGCTCCAGCAGCAACCTGGCCCGGTTACGATCTACCGCCCTGGCGTAGGCCATGTCTGCAGCGTTGTGGCCTGCAGGGAAATCGCAAATTCGATTTCGATTTAATTTTTTCGTGGCATCTTTCTACAAAGCACTTGCCATATGCTTTTTCAGGAAAGTTAAAGAGAGAAATTTAGTCTCCCTTTTTGTGTATGGCGATAATCATCCGTTTGCTAACTTTCAGAACACCAGGCAGCTCAGTGGTGTAGGAGCTGGGGGTGAAGACGGACCCCCAAAAGTTTTGATTTGCCCAAAATCCGGGCAAACTCTCTAAAATTCGGAAATAGATGTTTGGACATCTTTGTTCTATTTGTGCTATCAATGAAACTGACTGATGAAATACGTCTGAAATTGACTTTGTTTCGGGAAAGTTTGAGGAAATTCGGGCAAAAGCCCTTCGCACCCCAAAAAAATTGCCTGCTCCTACACCAACCGGGGTTTTCCGGAAGCCGCCCAGTTTTTAGTCTGCCGATGGGCGCTTATTTTAGGTGGGCGTTTATATGGTGCTAATATTTGATATAGACGGACTTTATGATGGCTTACAATTACATAACCTTGACTAAAATTTTGAAATAAATATGGATTATAACTTCTTCATTATTTAATTATTACCGTAACAACTTCAAATGTGTGGGTTTTGTGCGCAAGTGTAGTTGTTCAGACACAGGCAATATGAAACTGCCGTATAACCGCCCCGGCATTTATTTGGTTCACGTCTTATTTTCCCAATTAACGGCACAGGGCGGACTTCCGGAAAACCCCGGTATGAGGCAACTTGACACACACAACTTAGCCAAAGACCTCTTCGATTAATTTTTCATTAAGTTACAATTAGGTTTTGTGGTCTGAGGGATTTTTTTCCTTCTCATGTGATTTGAGTCACAAAACTACTTGAATGCACCCACATAATAAAACAGCAAGTAGTCGCAGTGACAGCGAAATTTCCAAGATAGTTTCCACAAATGCTGAGATGGGCCACGTGCAGACCTTTAACTGAAGCACATATACTCGGTGCTAGAGCAGCGATTCCAAACTGGGGTGATACAAGCAATACTTGTGAGCAGTGATGCGAGCTGTTTACTCTTCATTTCTTAATGCCTGTGTAATTTATAGCCAATGAGAGCCTAGAAAACATATTCAAAGTTTTCCTCACAATGGTCTCATCACATTTTACTTAGCGGTTCTCAAACCAGGGGCGGATCCAGCTAGTAAGGTTAGGGGGAGAAGGCGATTTCAGTAATATTTGGTAATCGAGTCTCATAACGACTTCGCTACTGTTAAGAGAGATGAAATAAAATTCACAACACTGCTGTGACAAAACAATGGACGACACAATGACTTCATAAGACGAATGTTGTTTTCCGAATTGTACAACATTATGGTGAATATAAGTTAGTTTCGTAGGGGGTAGATTGCTCTCATCGCCCCCCCCCCGTCTACAGCTACTAAGAATGAAATGGACATGACACTCAACAAGTCATCGAATGTAGTTCACACTTATGCATTCTCATTAAAAAGTCTTGATTACGCACCTGAACCCAACTGTGCCTGCAACGCAACCCAGCATTGTAACCCAGGTTTTTTTGAGGTGTTTTAGGGATCCGATTCGGGTCCCCAGAATCAGAAAAATTATCATTGGTTCCCTAGAATCATGGAAAATTGGGTCTCTACAGGTCCATACCGGCACCTAACATTTTCCTTAAAAAAACTGTTGTAACCTAAAAATCAGCTAATGCGGACCAATAGCCAATGCAACTCCATAGTAACCCGTGGAACAATAATGTATTAAGTCTCAACGAAAACACTCCAATGTACTGCACTCTCACAAAAGCTTCAGTTTGGCTTTTCTTATCACTTCCATGTATCTTCCATAAGATAGAACCAGACAGAGGAGAGTAAACGAAATAAACCCAAGTATTAAACTGATTTCCCAAACCAGGTAGTATCTGAAAGTAAGAAAATAGTTGCGCCGCTGTGATCAGTTGCGTAGTATCGCTGAATTGCCACTTGGATATGAATGTTGCAAACAACCAGAAAAAAACGAATTTACGCCACAGCAATCTGGTAACTTACATCACGGGGTCAGCAATAAGGCGCAACGTGAACTGAGTCTTGAGTTTGCAGAAGCTGCAAAATAAACATTTGCGCTGTAGATTCAGCTGGAGCGACTCACGTGATGTCTGAAAACCTGCCTCTTCATCAAGTGCAATGTTTGAAAAATCTTGCCAGAAAAAATAAATAAAACTTAACGAAGCTCGCTTTTGCGTGTCTGGTTTGCAGCTGCAAGACCTTACGGTACGGTGATAAATCTTATGTTGTTCATAAATTGAGCTTTAACTTCACGCATAGTTCCTGAGCCTAAATACCAACAGTAGGCAATGTCTACTTTTCTGCAGCTGTTAATAAAACACCCTGTGCCTACACTCCAGCCGCTAAACCTGACATTAAATGGTTTATTGGTAACGAAATAACTCCAGAAAAAACATTTAATGAGGCTTAAATACAGTAACTTCACATGTTTCTAATTTTTATCAAGCTAACATTGAAATTTCAGTTTCATAAAAAATTTTTGCAATTCTCTCGCAAAGCCAATCGCCAATGCTGCTGATATGGTGGCCTATGCGTGCCGCATTAAATAAAATTTTGTTTTTGGCCATTTTTTTAAAAACGAAACAAAAAATAATAGAAAAAGTTTAAATGTAATCTCCAACTGTTGAGGTAAACCAGATGAACTTTTTTCATGTATGTCAACATGACGCAATATTACGGTCAATGAAGGCCATTACACGCTGAAAAAAAGAAAACAAATAATTTACCATGACAGTATGAAGATATAATCGAAACATAAGTATTTCATTGAGTTTATATACCGTGACTCTACCAAGACAGCTAAAATTAGAGAAGCATACGAGACTGGCTAACTACCTTGGTCCAAGCACTGAAACATTGAATATCAAATCTTCGACGGTACCTCGCGGAAGATGCACGCTTTCGAAGTCTAACAGTGCGATCCAAGCGTTCTTGGGATACAAGTGTGCTTGGCATGGACAAGCACTGCAAAGGTATGATAATAATAAATAAAAATTCAGCAAAAACACTCAGCCACATTACTCCAGTGGTGTAGGAGCTGGGGATTCAGCAGCAAACCAGAAGGTTTGATTTGTCAAAAATCTGGGCACAGAACTTCGACATTTTTTAAACAGCGTTATGAAATTATACTTTTGTACTACGTCAGAGAAAGCACAAGTCAACTAACTGCTTTTGGTAACTTCGTGTTTTAGTTTGTCTGAGTTGATGAGCAACTGACTCAGTTAACATTGGGAATAGAATATGCTGTACGGCACTTCAGAACCGTCGCCAGAAAGTCGTCAATAGGGGGGCTTGACATTAAAATTTGACAAAAATTCCACCAACTCATAGCGTTTCATATTTCAATTTGGGGGGCTAACCCCACCAAAGCCCCCGTGGCGACGGGACTGGGGCACTTACTTCATATTTGTGGAGTCCATGCCGGGAAGACACAAAAAAGTTGTTTTTATTTTAATTGCTTTGTAGTGCATGCAGTCCCGTCG
>JGI24158J21664_10013291_pt1 | contig 10872 bp, 6 predicted proteins | sample Ectturendosymbi3_FD_21664 | JGI IMG/M metagenome (IMG submission 21664)
GTACAAGCTGAATCATTGCAAGGAGATGGGAGCAAAACTAGGCAGGAGATTCCTCAAACAGCCGGCTGAAAAGCTCAAGGCGGTTTTTGTTGCTTTGTCTTAACTCTTGTCAACTTTGGTAAGTTGCTCGCGTACCACCTGAAAGACTCTCACGTACCACTACTGGTACGCGTACCACAGTTTGGAACCACCGTCTTGTTTGGTGTCTTTACTCTTTGTGGGCTTTATTTAATTCTACTTCATACTTCATGCACTTCCCAAAGCTGATGATGACATCTAGTAGGCGAAATTTATACTCTGTAACACCGTAGTGTCTGATTCTTTGCTGGGAAACGATTTTTTTCGATAGACAGCCTTAAAATGTGTTTATATGAATTGTCGACTGTGCAGTAAACTTTATAGGGTGAAAAATTGTACTGCATTCCAGCTGTTTTGTTTTTACGAAAATAATTTTGCGTATTTTTATCCTGTTTGTCATATTCTTAAACATAATTTGGCATATTTTGTCTTTGTGGACTTGGCAACACTGGTAGAAAGAGTTGAAAGTAGGCTCAGCCTGAGTCTAGTCGAGAGTAGACTGAGTCACAGACTCGAGCTGCTGTTCAACCTTCGTGGGAATAAAGTAACAACAGTGTGAAACACAACTTTTTACTATTTAGTCAAGCTAGATGAAGCAAAATACCATATTTTCTTACGTGAAGCAAAATAATAATAACAGCGGAAGTGTGGACGGTAATGAGCACACCTAATCCGAAGCGGACCAAATCCAATTCAATTGCCCAAGTTAAAAAATGGGACGACACATATGAGATGGGGTTCTTTGTGCCGGATGGCCAAATTCTGAATGCAGCAGTTACATTACAGAAATGCAAGAACAACCGAGTCGTTAATAACTGTTTTTTTGCTGAAGTGTCTAATAACGAAAATTAGATTTTCTTACAGGTAATTCGTGTTTCTTTAATTTTTGTTAACGGGGGTTCCATGACTAACGCGAAAGTATATCAGGGGTTCTATGATGACAAAAAGGTTGAAGAAAACTGACATAGATTCAATAATCTGCAGCCGCCGTCAATTGTTGTCACTGCCAATGACGTCAGGGTTGTGAAAATCAACTCGATGACGCGGTTTGGCTTGCAAATACCTGCGGACTGACGAGCCTATAGTGACGTTCGATGCTCTTCCATACGATTTCTTAAACTACGTTGCCAACCCAGATCATCGGGTTGATTTTCACTACCGAGGTCACTGATCCATGGGCAGCTTTTTGCATCAATAAAGAAAGTCATATCCCATTCACTCCTGTAGACCAGAATCATAAGAGCCCTTCCACTTCGTCGACGTCATTGTCGCGTTTCTATTGCAGAGACGCAGGCCTGTCTGCAAGGGTTCAGCCTCCTCAATGCTAGCACACTTGTCAGAGGCGCAGCCAGAATGAGGCCAACGAGGCCATGGCCCCTCCCCGAAACAAACTTTCCAAGATCTTTACTGGTACTTTATATCAATTTTCAACTGTTAGAAAAACATCAGTGACTGATGACGTTACTGACTGGCCCCTTCCCAAAAAAATTTTTGGCTGCGCTACTGCTCACAGTGCAAGCATTTCCAGTGATTACGCAAAAGTTCTCGAATCGCGTATTTCTCAAATCTTACCAACATCAGAACTCTGACATCGGTTTAATATACAATTTATGACAAATATTTTGCAAAGGAGTTGAAAAATGGAATGGTAATATTTTTCCTTAGAAGAAACTTTTTCAACGTAAGAAGGCCAAGAAAAAGCCGAAAGGCGAAAAGAATTTTTTAAGGCCAACCAACGTGAGATGAGGCCAAAAGAAGGCCAAAAGGCCAACTAAATTTTTTTAGGCAAATCAATTTGAAACAAGGCCAGATTTCTTAAATTAAGCTTACAGGTCCACCTGGCAACCCTGAATGACACCGTGCACCTTAAGAGTTGAAGCGAACTAGCTACACCTTCAACCGAGTTTGCACCATCTGACAGCTTGCTACATGTTAGATGCGTTTACATCCACTGCGCCCTGCAACACATTACAACTACATTGCCATTTTCTCTTTCTAAAACAACCGGTAGCATTTCCACAGCATGGATCTGCTTGCTGGAATTTATCAGAGCCATCAGCTAAATAGTGGTTCGATTTTAATTTTCTTTGCGTCCGGAAAGATTCTGGGCCCCTGTACGATTAATACGACTCAACCGCGTGGTCATCCATATTTGGGTGAGATGCGCACATAAGATCTATATTTGGAGCACGGTCGTATGAAATATTGGAATATCCTCATACTAAAGAAAAACAGAAGCAAGTGGAAAACAGATGAAACAGGTGCAAAAACTCTGCAACAGATGTGCAGATGCAAAAACTCTCAGGGCAAAAAGGCCTCTCTGCACGTTCAATAAACTTTTCAGCAGCTCATTCACACTCAATCCAATATGATTTAAGTCAACTCTCTGTAACTACCGTCAGGATTTGATTTTATATGGTATTTCGATTGCGCTTATAACTACGGTTATAGTAACCGTATCTAGCTTGCTTCATCTGGTTTGACTAAATAGTAAGAAGTTGTGTATTACTTCATTCCCAACTACGGTACTCTTGTNGCGCCACGACTGAGTTTGCCCGGTATTAATTAACCCGGTTTGTTTGTGTTCCAGTTGCGTTCTCTGCAGCTCTTCTGCACACCGTGCGCCTGATATGAAGAAGAATACAGTACCAATTTAAAAGGTCTTTGTAAGACCCGGACGAGAGTCGAACTCCAGACCTACCAGCACCGAAGCGGCCGCACTTACCACCTGGACACGGGCTAGTTATCACTGCCAGGAACTGCACTTCAACCCATTACTGGCATGCTTGTGCGTGGCGAGCCACTCACGGATTTCAAGTCAAAGCTCCCACCACAAGTGCCTTTAGCCATCCACGCGAGGTGCGTTCAATCCTTATAACGCAATGCATTCACGCAACGCAGATAACCGCATACCAAACCGCCCATGCAAAAGGGCTTGCAGCAGTTACACACTTATACGAACACACTGTCACGACTTGTACCTGAAGCTGCATTTAAGAAATGGGTTTTCAAAATGGACTTAGACCATCACAGGCCACTACATGTTGCTTAATCTCGGGAAAACTTTCCAGTTTTCCTGTTACTTTTGCTTCACTCTTTCTCATGGTCCCCTAATTTTGACAACCACTGAACAACACGTGCCACCGTGTAGTACGCAGCACATTGGTGCGTCTCTGGCGGCGATGTCCGTATTTTTTGCTGATTATCTTGTTCGTAAGGGTTCTGCATTCATCTCGACGTCATCTCCACCTCAACGACGTCACACTTGCACCAATGCTCTGTGCAGAGCTTGTGACTATCGTTGGTTGCTTTCTTATGCATATTATACATGTCTTTACTGTGTTTTTGTGATATCTGTTTCTTTCCTTGCTTTAACGTTTGGGATGTTTTTTTTTCTGCGATCAACGACACAGATGTTCCCACACTGTTGGCCATATCGGTTGGCATGTTTACTTTAATTTAATGAAATTTTAACCCATTCTACCTGTTGTCGCTGAACACATCACTGCACATGCCCATCGCTTTACTAGCGGCTGCTATGTTACCAACACGCATTCTAACCCGGTTAGNCTGCATGATAAGAGTGATTAACACTTGAATCTCTGCGATTCTCGAAGTTTGCANTTCGACCTTTCTTCGCGGCATGAGATTGGGTGCGATTGGTTGTCCTGCTGTTCTTGGGAAACACCCTGTTTCTCCGCTCATCTTCTCTCGAGGAATATCAAATGGATTGAGTTCAGCGTTTCAGAATTCACGTAGAAGTTTCATGTCAGTAATCTATTCGCTGCAACAAAGTTCTAAGACTACGCGACCACATTTGATGTCAATACAAACGACCAGTACCACCCTGTCGAACCACTAACTTGTCTGCCTCGCTAACAGTTTTTTGCTCTGGAAGATGTCACGATCAGCCAACCTACATCTCCATTCTCGCACAAGTGGAAGCTTTCACCATGGCGCATAAATTTACTTCGACGTGTCTAGCATTTCTAGGAGTTTTCAAAAGAGTAAATTAATCTCTCATTTTTTAAATTTTCACAACAGTTGGTCTTGCTTTTTCAGTGGAGGTTTAAGCTGTTTTGGCCCTTCGTAGTATACACCGAATTGCAAAATTGCTTTATCGGGAGACTAGCGTTTGAGTTTGGAGGTATTGGGTGTGAATTTGGGTGCTTCATCCCGTCTACATGCCCCCACATTGAGACGGGCATGAACAGACGTGTTGGTCTAGGTTCACCGCACTAACTGGCATCGGCAACCTAGATAGTCTGCGGTAAGGTTGCCAGACGTCCATGAGCATCAATGACTTTCCTTGGATTTGCTATCAAAACTGGTTATGTCCTTGATCCATGAAAAGCATTTTGTTGTTTTCGAGTATTTTCCAGCGTCCTTGAAAGTTCTAGTGAAATGATTCATTTTTGAACTATCGATCACATTGAACATTCAAGAATCAGGATTAAACAGGGTAATTAAACAGAATACCATGTTCCATCTTAAACAATTATATAGTAAAAAGTACCCATTGCTATTCAGAAATGTTTGTTTAAAGAAACGTGCTACACTGCTATATCTAAAAAGTATTCAAAGTAAGCATGAAGTAAATTTCAATAATCACAAAACGAAAAAATGTCCTTGAAAAAATTTCAAGTGATCTGTCAACCCTAGTCTGCGGCTGCAATATCATACGTTTGCTAACGATGAGTGACGAATACGTTTAAAAAAATGAATATTAATAATATCTACTGTATGTTGCAGAATGGAGAAGGTGAAAAGAGTTAAGCTGTCAGGTTTTAAAAATCGTCAACTGTAAAAAAAGGTCCGCTCCAAGTTGTTGCTAAAGAATACGGTATTATTGTGGGGATGCTGCAGGCAAAGATTGACCCGCTATCGTGTACCTATGTAATGGAAAAGGCTGTTCCGGAAAAACCGCCGACGATAAAAAGCCAGAAGGTGTAAACAAGCAATACTGTAGAGTCGCAGGAAACAGTTTCTAGTCTTTTCCAAGTACCAAATCGAGAAAACAACAGCCAAGAAGGTGTGACGCCTGTGATACGTCACGTGACCAGCTGTATGATGGCAGAAACGTAGGCGCAGCACACGCAAATTAAAAATGTCAGGAGGATCTGCATGCAGCGATTATTATTGATGATGAGATTGAGGCTGTTGATTTTGCTAAATGTCAAAAAATAATTGCAAAAACCGTGCTACAAGGCGAGTCCACTGGAGAGAATTGTAACACAAAATCTGGGGTATACAAGAGAAGACCTTTTGGCTCCCCCCTATGACTCACGCCCAAACGCCTGGTCTGGATCCGCCACTATTTTGAAGCAGGGTTTCTCAACCCTGGGCCGATGGTTCCCCAAAGGGACCAGAGGCTTTCGCGAGGGAACCACGAACAGAAGCCTTCACTGACTTACCGGTACAGCGTGGGGAATAAAATACTAAAGGGTTGAAGGGCAGATGGCCATTGGCATTGATGGTCTCTGTAGAAGGGTCACAGACCGTGAAAGGTTGAGAAACATTGGTTTGAGAACGTTGGTGTGATCTAGCTAAATGCGCATTGCGATTATTTGATTGTGGGCGTATATACTGTAAATCAGTGGTTCCTAGCCGGAGGTGGGGCGCGGGGGCGCGCCCTCCCAGGGGAGCATCAACAAATTTCCAGGGTGGCGTGAGCAGTTAAGCGCTGTACAACATTGAAATTTTGACCAATATATTTACCAAACAATACGTTTGCTTTTATATAGCCTGGGTGCTTGAAACAAAGGACAAGTACTTACGGGAGATGTAGTAAGGAAAAGGCTAAGAACCACTGCTGTAAATTGTCTCATTGTTTTCTTTTAAATCAAGGACATTGCAAGGTTACTGAGATTAATTCTTAGTTTGCCTCGAGACCGAAACCAGCTGACTTTTCTCGGGGGTGGGGCCTGTTGTTGCACAATTATAGGGGCGGTAAAATGGTTGTACTGTACCTGACAACTAAGCATGATTTTTAAAATTTCGGGGTGGGGCAATTGCCCGGTTGCCCACCTTTGGTTGCGGGCCTGGTTTGCATTCCCCTTAATAACATGATTGCGCTTATATAGCAACATACTTTGCTGCATCACCAATGAATGATCAGCAATAGTCAGAGTGCATCACTGACTGGTAATACCTGATTTTGCGAAATTGAATCTACCGCTTTATGTGATTGTGAGCACACCAAACACAGCGCAGGTTATTACGAAAAATATGGAGATTACTTGTCTACCTTGCAGCTAAATGTGTATGCAGACGCGTAGTATAACAAATCCGTATTATCGAACCCATTATTTCTTGGATTACAATAGGACTCCCGAATGGTTCGAAGTTAGGTTAGATGAATTACAGCATTTGATGTCAGATTCTCTAACAGTAGGAGGTCGGCGGAGAACGAGTTTAACGAGCATCTTGAAACTCACTGTATTCTAAAATGACAGAAACCATAATCTACGTCACAGCATGTGCAAGGCAGATTTATAAGGTAAAATAAACCCATTTCTGTGAATCCAACACTGAAAATGACATTTTATACAACGTACTGCAAGCACACCGCATCTGCTGTTATGTGAGATTCTCACTCGTCCATAATTTCTCATCAAGAGATTAGAAAACATAGCTCTACAAATACCAGGGCAAAGAAAGAGATATTTTGCTAAAGTGATTCCAACTACAAATGCTAAAGACGGCACAGTAGCACGGTAAACAAAGCTACAACAAATGAAACAACGGCTACTGTTTTGTAAACAGCGGCCTGAAATTCTATATTCTTGGCACGTTCATCAGTAGTGTTTCTGAAATGGGAAGCAGAATATGAGTCTTGCTCATTTTTAGGACTGAAAAGGTCGTCTTCAGTTTTGTCATTCAAAACTGTGCCTGCTCTTTGATTATTCTGATCAAAGTAGTTGGCATCGGTCTTCGTTTTATTTATTGTAGAAGACACAGTTTGCAGAAGCTTTCCCGGAGACTTGGCATTGTCTTCTTCAGACTCATTCGCTTTATTCAAGGCTTCTAAAGTCACATCGTAGTCTATACTTGTTTGATTTGAACCAACTCCTAGGTCATATGTGGGCGAAAAAGTTTGATTTGTTCCGTTTAAATGGTTGAAAAAAACTTCTGATTCCTGCCGTTGGTCTTCAGGGCTTCTTCCAGGAATTGAATCCGAATTGTTGGAAGTAAAATTTTCTGTTGGAAAAACAGACGCAAAGGTTGTTGGATCGAAAATTGTAGATAAGGATTGATTTCTTCCATCTTTGTATAAATATGTTTCATTCTGTTGTGAACCTGGTCCCCTTGAGGTCATAATTTCTTTTGATAATGGAACCGAGGAAATCTGTTCGTTCGGGTAGGCAAAAGAGTTGTCTGTAGATTCATTCACTGCATTTGAAATTGTTGATGATGGATTTTTCTCAATGTTTGTTGTAATTGCCGTCGTTGAATTTGTTACTAAAGGCCGTACTTGCTGGTCCTCAATATTGAACCCACCATCTTCTGCCTGAGCTTTCTCATCAAAGTTTGCTGAAATCGTGTCTTGAGAAATGCTATGGTCATGATGATCTTTGAAACCACGACTTTGATTGTTATTAATTCCGGTGTTCGAAAAGTCATTCGAGAATTTATTATTGTCTTGTTGGTTTGATTCGGGAAGAATAACAGTCGAATCAGGCTGTCCAATATCAATTGCATCTCTTTTTGGCTCCAAGTCATACAAATTTTGTGCAGTTTCTGGTTTGACATTCACACCTTCAGATGCAACTTTACGGTCGTGGATGATTTCTGCATTGTTCTGTTTGGAGTCTTCTTGATCATAAACTGACGTTCCATTTGTTGATAGTAGCGACTGAACTTGTTTATTTCCAAATTTGGAAAAATTGTTTTCGTTTTTGGCAACTACAACAGTACTTGCTGTTTGGTTATTCTGATCAAATGTATCTGCATCTGTTATCGTGTCATTCACTATATAAGAAAAAGGTTGCGTCAGCTGGTCTGGAGACCTGTCCTTGTCTTCTTCAGACTGATTCCATTTATTTAATACTTCTGAAGGCACATTATCGCCTGAGTTAGATTGGTTTAAACCAGATTCCAGATCATATGTTGGCGAAAACGTTTGTATTTTTCCGTTTAAAGGATTGAAATAAACTTCTGATTCCTGCGGTTGTTCTTCATGACTTCTTCCAGAAGTTCCTGGGTTTGAATCGGAATTGTTGGGATAAGTAAAATTTTCTGTTGATAAAACGGACGCAACGGCTGTTGGGTTGAAAGTTATAGATAAGGGTTGATCTCTTCCGTCTTCATATAAATGTGTTTCATTCTGTTGTGAACCTGATTCCTGAGGGGTCATAATTTTGTTTGACAGTGGAACCGACAAAATCTGTTCGCTCGGGTAGGTGTCGTCTGCAGATGCATTCCCTGCAATTGTTGATGATGGATTTGTATCAATGTTTGATGCAATTTTCCTCGTAGCATTTGTTACAGAAGGCACAGGCTGTGTTGTCTGGTCCTGGACATTCAAATTACTTCTTTCTATGTTGTCTTCCTCATCAACGACATCGGAGGTTACATCTTGATCAAATTTTACATTATCGTGATTCTGGATAGCATGGGTCGGTGCTTTCGGATGCTTTCGGATGCTTTCGGGAAAGACATCGGATGCTTTATCAATGTATTGTTGAGTTGATTTGAATAACTCTTGATCTGAACTTGATCGTCCATTACCAGATGTATCATTTTTTCTGGACAAGTCATTTAAATTTTGGACAGTTTCTGGATTATCGCTTAGGTTTTCTGGTGTATCTTCGCCGTCATAATTCACTTCTGGTTCATCTTGTTTGGAGTCTTTTTGTTCAGAAATTACATTTTTACCTGTTAGGAATGATTGATCTTGTTCACTTGCAAAATTTTCTTTGGCATCCCCAGCGGTCCTTGCTCTTTGATCAGAATGATCAAATCTGTTGTCATCTGTCCTAATTCTATTCATTGTAGAAGACACAGGTTGCATCAGCTTCCCTGAAGGCATGTAAATGTCATCTTTAGATTGATTTGCTTCTTTTGATATTTGTGCAGGCATATCATGGTCAACACGTGTTTGATTCGAAGTGACTTCTTGGTTATATATTGGAAAAACAGTTTGGTTTTGCTCGCTTTTCGGATTAAAATCAAAGCCTGAATCTTGAGTTTGGTTTCCTTGACTTGTTCCTGAAACAAATGAGTTTGATTCCGGTTTCTTATTGCGATCAATATTCTCTGTTGATACAACAGGTGGAATGGCAACTGTTTCTCGATTTTGCTGACTTAGCAAATGTTGATTTCTTGCGCTTTTGCTTGAATCGTTAACACTCGTATGGAAACTTGTTTTGTTGGAATTTGATGGCTCTGCTGAATCCGTATTTGGTTCACCTTGTACATTTTGGAGGTTAAAACCATAATCCACAGATTTGCTTGCCGGTTCTGAGTTTGCTCTTGGTGCGTTTAAATTTATGTTTGTTTTATTAAATCCCTTCATGTGGTTTGGTCTTATAACAGTTTGATTTTGTTGATTATCCTGCTGGAAGTTTTCGTCTGGATGCTCTGCATCGTTTACCCGATTAAAATCTGGTAAATGTGACTGTGATCTTGCCTTCACGTCTGTAGTCTCATTTTCTACTGTAGAAATGTTCTGAGCTTGATTCGGTCTTGGCCTGAAAATTTCCATGGCTTGCTGGTGCTCTTCCTGTTGATTTGAAACCAACTTTGCATGATCCACAACTGCTTCATTAGAAACCTCATTAGCACTTTCCAAACGAGAAGCCATATTTTTGGCTCCTTCAAAATCGAAATAGCTGTTTTCTCTTTGGGGATCTACGTTTTGGCGTTGTTTGGGATTATTTTGATCTGGATTTGGCTGGTTGGTTCTTGGAAGCTTGTCGGGTGGTAAGATTTGTTCATTTTCCTTGTCTAAGTCGGCGTCTATTGTTTGGTTGTAGTCTTCTTTAATGTTTTCTCTTTTCTCGCTCCCTTCATGCAGCTGGTTTTCCTCGCGACCAGTATTGTCAAAAATTTCGGCTTTGTTTGCGCTTGCGATGTTTTTGACGTCATTGCATCGACCTGATCAAAGTCAAAATAAGAAATCTCAGAAATTTTGCATCAATAGATTTTCAATTTATTGGCCTAGTTTAGCATTACTTTAAATCATACGCCATAGGCGTAGCCAGGGGACCATGACCCCAAATTTGTAGCATATCTAGACATTTTGTGCTTTGAGAAGCGGCATCCCAAAGAAATATTATGTTGCTCGCCTAAAGTCAAACATTTTGCACCCCCAAAAATTTTGGGCGGCTGGCTACGCCGTTGTCACGCGCGGTGCTGCCACTGACTTGCCATCAATGCACTGCTCACCACGAGAGTATCTGCGTAGTGCAAACAAGCAGAGATAGGGGTCATGGACTTGTGATAGGCGAAAGGGAGTACAAAAGCGAGTATCGTGAAACTGAACACGAAAAGCAGCTTTCAACAGCACCGAGGAAATGAGTCCGAAATCTCATCTTTTAATTTGGTGAAGATCAGTTGTATTTGAACAGCTAGCATTACTTTTTAGCAGCCTCTCCCATGGTAATGTCATTCCTATGGGAATCCCATGGGAAACGTCCATGGGATGGAATGGGACAGCACACATTTGTATTTCCCATGAGACTCAGAAATAGAAGGAGAGTGTCAGAATGTTACTGAATTGTCATACTTAGACTATACTTCTGAATTTTAAAGTCAATAAATTTTGTCGTTTTGCATGTCTCTTTGTACATG
>JGI24158J21664_10013292_pt1 | contig 10870 bp, 7 predicted proteins | sample Ectturendosymbi3_FD_21664 | JGI IMG/M metagenome (IMG submission 21664)
ACAAAATTTTAGAAATACCTGATTTATTTCAATTGTCAGTTGCCAAATTCATGTACTCCTTTTATAATGGTGGATTACCTAATCACTTTGATAACTATTTTGCTAAGATTGCATCAGTCCACAAATACCAAACAAGACTTGCTTCTCTGCAAAAATATTATTAGCCCGGAATGACAACATCTCTGGGTCAGCTTTCTCTATAAAGTATATTGGTCCGAAAATTTGGTCTAACATTCCGGAAAAATTGAAATCATCTTCGCCTTAGTTATTTGGCAAAAATTATAAAAATGTCCTGCTATCTTGCCAGACTTCCTGTTGATCTTCGTTTTATATGCTTGTCACATTCTGTTTGACCTTCGTTTTATATGCTTGTCACATTCTGTAATATTGCGCTGATGCCACTATTTTCCTTCCAATTTACCTCTAATAGTTACTCACCCCACCCCTCTGTGCATAGGCATGCGTTTCACCACTGTTTTTTGTTGTTGTTTTTATGCTTATTCCACCTGACGTTGATTTGACGCTTTTTATTACTTTTATTACTACTCGTAAAACGTCTTCAGTTAAAATTTGGTGTGTTAGCAGCAGGGCTGGCTGATACTTGACCCAAGTGGTCTTTCGCCAACCCTTTGATTCAACATGTTAGAACACGATTACTAATCTGCGAAACGTGAAATTTCTTATTTTGTATATTTTTTCATCACTATATAATCAACTAGTGATCTTTGGTGTTATTGTATTCTCTTGCTGCTTCGTGTTATTTCGTGATTTGAGTCACAAAAAATGCATGATTAGACCACACCATACCAAGTACCCTAGCTTGATTTCGCCGAGAAGTTCCTACTTAATAAAATGGAGGACTGTGGACGAGTCCCGCAAGACATTGTCCTCTCGATGTTTGTATTTTAATCGTTTGACGTACTTAACTTGTACATGCAACGCTTTAAGGATCTTCCTCTTTATGGCCTAGTGAAACCCCGTATATGGCGCCTTTGGTTCCTGCCGGCTGACGTAGCGAGGCAATAACCGGGACTGGCTGCTTGCAGTCAGACAAGCTGGTATAACTGGCCAATGTTTTTATCTGCTGCGAACTAGCGCAGGTGACGATTAAATAACCATTTGCCGAGGGAACACAGCACTGGTAACTCCACATTTTTTCAGACAATTGTCGATAAAGATAGGACTGAATGATTTTAGGGTTCTGTCTGATTGGCTCTGCAGTATAACTGGGAGAAGCTCGATCGTGTTATTGGATTTCCTTACACTCTCACCTGCATTGCCACCTTGGGTTGTCGTGCCTGTTTTACGTTTTCTTGGCAACTGTGGTGAACGTTCTCGGTAATAATTAGTTGATTCTAGTGAATCATCGTCCATTATGTGTTAGTCACACCTACGAACACCAGCTGAAGCTATGCTGGATATATTTGACAATCGATAATCAATACTAAAAAAAACATAACACCCTAATACCAGACACAAAACCACACTCTGCAAAAGTGAAATCAAGCAAGCAACCGCTACTACAAACTTTGACTCTCAACTCTGACTACTTTGACAAAACACAGCGCTCTCAACTCTCCAACTCCAAAAACCTCATCTCAACAAACCCTCACACAAATGCCTCAGTAGAAAATGACCAATTAAGTCAGCACAAGCCAAAATCTGTTATGTTGACTTATTTCAAAACAAAAACCCGTCGCTACTCATGCAGCGAAGCGTTGGATCTTGTGCCATAATTGCCACAGGCGCTCAAGGCACTTTACGCAGCTTTGCCGGCGATCTTTACCGGTAATTTTCATACTACCAATTCCGAACTGCTGCAGATCTCCTCACTGCCTTGCTGATTGTTTCAGAAATAACGTGGGTGGAACCGCTAGCTCAGATCAAGCGTAACTTGCTCGATACCCTTCGTGCTCATTTCTCGCAACCGAAACATCAAAATAGTGAGAAGAAAAGTTATTCCCAATCTCTGCGGGCTGCAGGGTTCTTGTGCAACATTTCCTTTGCACACCACTTACGCCAATGTAGCGAGTAGCGGTTTGATAGCTCACTGGTTGGTTCGATTCGTGCCTGCGATTTCGCCGAGGTAGTGGAGCGTCACATAAAGCGCATTGAAACAGACCCGATACAAGTGGACGGCTTTGTGGGGTTCTTGATGTGTGGAGTTGGGTTACAGTTACCAGTGTAGTGTTCTTGGCGTGTTGCGGAACCGAATGTAGTGAGTCGTCGGTCGTTGCGATTCCAGAGATCCTTACTAGCTGAAGGGTCATACAGGTCAGTCTCCCAATTACGCGATCTGACTTCTTGAAGCTGCCAAGCCAATGCAAAGCTAAATAAAAGACTCTCACCATTTGTCCATTAGTAACTCTCAAGTAGCACTCTAAGTTGATTGCCTCTTTCAATTATATTCAGATATACAACAAAATCTCCAATACGCTTAAATTTGAAGTCAGAACAACGTAACGTTTGATAGACTAACGTTGAACAAAAGCGTTGGGGGTTCGCATGGGCCATAAGAAACACCGACCAACTGCGGTTATGCAGATTTGCAGGCTATCATGTCAATTGTTGGACTGTTCGCAAACAAATACATCGCGTTGAATCATAATTGAATATCACTGGAAATCACGCAGTAAGAATGCACAAAACTTCAAAGCACTAATGTATCCATTGGGCGGCTTCACCAACCGCGCTCTCTGGTTCAAGTTGGGTAAAATGTCTTTGCGGAGCTCGACTGCATCGAAGCACTGAAGTGTGACTCGTCTAACGTCAAACCTTACCTCAGGTAGGCTTTGACCCGAAAAAACAATGAAAAAAGCCAGCCACCCAAAACCAGAGGTCGTGGTGAGGCGGTCGGTGAAGCGAAAAGATTCCATTTATTCGGCGCCCGATCCCTAGTCGTAAGCAATCACTCGCAACGATAGAGCAAATATTTATCTTACAAAAGAGAAAGACATTTATCGAGTAGGTCAGTGGTAATAAAAGAACTCTGTTGCTGAAGCTGCTCCCGAGAAGGAGAACCAACCAATCACGTGTCCCGAAAGACTCGAGTCCGGCAATAACTCGGGTTGGATCAGCAACGCCCGCAAATAAATGAAGCCACCAGGGCTTCGGGGAGAAATTTTGCAAGGCGGTACAATAGTCTAGAATTTTTTCAATAACGAAAGATGAAAGTGCGATATCGACCGAAACTTTCATGTGAACTCTCAATGCCTAATTTCTATGATCAGTTATTTTATAATGTAACAAAAATCACCAATCAATGCAGCCTATAGTATTTACGATCACGCCCGGAAAAGTCATATTCATAGAAAAATTTTTCTAAGAAGAGTAACCTACTCCTTAAAACAGGGATCGGCAAACTTTTTCGCTCTGCGGACCGGTTTCAGCCTGGCATTATTTTGCGGTCCGGCCCTAATGAAATAACGAATGTTTGGCACATGCAAATTTATTACGCAACTCGTAATTCATCATGTCACTGATTCTGTGCGAGATCTGAATTTGCTTTGATGCAATAAGATGCTCCAACCTGCAGGGATTTCGATAGTCAATGGCACCCGGAGTGTGTCCCTCATGACGGTCATTCCAGTCACTTTCGGACCAATTTTGCCTCACTTAGTTCTGCACAGCCGGGCAGGGACAGAGTTTGCTAAAAAACTTACGGTTACGTGCGATGAAAGCGCTACCAGATTCATCTGAGCACCTCATGTGCGCAACACCGTTTCTGTTCACCTCATTTCGAGTTTGCACGTAAAAGGAGGTTATAGCTCCTTCAGAATTAAAAATCCTCTATTGTGCAACACATTTCACTATTTTCACAATGGTTAGAATCTAGCGCCATTTTTCTCTCTTTTCACAACATGCTATAGACTGGACAGCGGACAGCCTTTTTTGGTCTTTTTAGTGAACGAGGTATTCATGAGTTAACAAATGCAGGTTTCAACATTCTCAGTTATTATGTCGAAGAAGAAAAGTTACCTAGAACCGTGCGTGAACTTCGGATCGACTTCATCATAACAGATGATGTTCAAAAAAGTCATTTATCTTTTTCTCCAAAGTTCCTGGTTATGGTTCGATGAAGCCGTCAAGTTTGTAAGCTCGTGTCAATCCATCCCACACACATACGGTACATGACAGCCACACACCTTTTCAGAGCAACTGCGCTCGATTTCGTTTTGTAGGAACTCTGCATATATCAGGGTTCGTTTCTGAAGACACGTTTACAGGATTGGAAGCATCCTGTCGCGTTGGGAAGTGACTCATTGAACAATCAGGAAGTGACTTATCAAACAGTACACTATGGATATAATCCACTATGGATATAATCGAAAAGAGAACGAAAAAGAAACTTTAGAAAATGTATTTATCAAACCATAGAGTCCGTTGTCGTATAAGTGTTGTCTTGTGATCATGGGCGTCCGCAGGGGGAAGGGCAAAATGGGCATTTGACATTGCTTAGCACGGGAGTAAGCGACCAAGCTTCACTTTTGGTAAGCGGAGATTGAGAATGGAAGAGAGCTGAGAAGTTATGAAAAAAATTAACTTAGCTCTAGCCTCTAGGTACGCAATTTTAGTTGGTCAACGGTAGTCATGGGCGTCCGGAGGGGGGGGCAGAACAAGCATTCCCCCCCGTGGAAATTGGGCCTAAGAACCAAAATTTTCTGGAGGACCTGACGTCAGAAACTTACTGTAATTCCAATCAATTGATTTAATTCTTGCATTGACAGTTCATTTGCCTGTATGACACTCACACTGCACAAGCGCCAGATTCACCGCGCCGGTGTCATGCAGTGATGAGCTTAAAGTTCTCTCGTGTCCGCACATTTTCCTGCAACTTGTGAGTGCATTATTTTATCGTTGGCCTTTACTGCGGAACAATAACATGGAAACAAACCTTCACAGGATCAGTTCCAGTGAAAGTAGTAGCTCGCAGGGTTGCCAGGTTGGCACTTTTAAGGCCAAATTCCAGAAATTTGGCCTTTTTTGAAGTTGTTTGGCATGAAAAAATGGTGTTTGGCATGTACGTCAAAGTTTGGCATTTTTTTGGCCTTTTTTGATGGTGTTGGCATGAAAAAACATTGTTTGGCATTTTTTAAAACCTCTGGGTCAGCTACTTCTGTCGGCTTGGAATCACAGAACTTTTTCCCAGGACAAAGGTACTCTCTTTTCTGCCACGATCCCATTCTCCAAGATACAAGCGACTTTGCCGTCTAAGTGACGTCACAGGGCAAAAGACACAATCTTTTTTGGGCATGATTTCGAAAACTGCGGCAGTTTCAAGCAGTGTGGACTGGGCGGTTTTCGGAAAAAAAAAACATAAGCCTATGCAAATCAGGTTAGCTGTTGCGCTGTACAGTATTTAAGATTCTTTTAAGAAAAGATCTACTGTGCTGTGTGTTGTTATTTGCAGATTATTGGTATTCTTCATGCTTGTGTGTATGTAAAAGTGCATATCAATGCAGCCATTAGCAATATTTTAATATAAGCACATGACAGTGCTGCCAGATTTTCATATAAGTTTAAACCATGATAAAACTAATTTAGTAGATCTCCCCGGTTAAAAACAGTTAAGTCAATGTGAATGTAGCAGATTTTGATATAAATCAATGCATACCAGAACCGCGAAATTTGGTAGATTTTCTTTTTGTAGTAGATATTTTGTGGAATAATGAAATGTCTAATGCATGGTTTCAAGAATCAAGTGATTGGAAACTATGGCATGATGGTACATGTGTATTTTCATGAACTGTGATTTATTGTTTTTGGCATTTCGTAGATAACCTATTTTCTATTCAGCATTTTCAAGCAAAAGTAAATGGTAACATATTTTGTTCTAGCTCTGGCTTCAGGGACAAAACCTTGCATTCAAAGGGTGAAAAATGAGTAAGAGTGTTTCTAGTTTAATTCTACTTGTTTTTCTAAAGGACAATAGTTGTTTGTTGCTTTATATGCTATAATTAGCGCCTTCACAAGTACCACTGTCTTTTTGCCAAATTCCTCATCTGGTAATATAAAAACCAACAGCATTCAGCCTGTTTCAGCTTGTTTAGCATTTTTTGAAGCGATTTGGCATTTTTTTTGCAAGCGGTCTGGCATTTTTTGTTCACTTGGACCTGGCAACACTGTCATTGATACTAAACGACTGGTGCCACGCCTAGTGAATTTTCATTAGATCTAGTGATTTTTAGACTGACCTAGTGATCTAGTGATTTTTTGCTGTAATCTAGTGATTTTTTGCGAAGTGCGGGTTTGAACATCATAGGTTGTCTTTTTTCTAAATTTTCAACTTTTCAGTCCTTTTTTGAAGATTTTCAGTCGTTTTCAATCCGTAAACAATCGATAACGTGAAGTTTTGTTTGAAGATTTCCACCAACAGAACGAACAAGTGTTTCTAATTTGGGTTTCTCATTGTTTTCACTTTCGTACTATTTATTACTGCATTATTGGTCAGGACGGTATTTTCATTTCATTGCAGGAACACTGCTGTAGAAATAATGAATTAGTTGTTAAGTTGATTGCTCTAAAATAATCCGTTATTAGTGTCGTTTTCAGCTCTTGAGAAAGTCTGAAGATTGTCAGTGTTAGATTTAAAGGGTTCAGCATGATCGATTTTAACAAACTTGCAAATGCTGCAAAGACTTTTGGGCAATTAAATAACTACATCATTCCAAGCAAAACTGCGAATTCCAACGCAAAAATTTTGAGTCTAGTTATTTTTTTCAGATCTAGTAACTTTATTTGAGAATCTAGTTTGTAGAGAAACCTGCGGCAGCAATGTACTAAACAGCAACCACCTACTACAGCAGGGTAGGACTATTGCTTTAGCGCGTGAATAGTATTGTTTTCGCGACATTTGTGCAGTAGGCGTGATGCACAAGCAGATGTGACGTCAAATTAACGTTTCAAATCCAACGTTTTGGCGAGTTTTTTTGAAGCAATGCATGTCATCATGCACGCACTCTCCTTATTCATTGTTGTATAACTTAATATGTGATTGTATTGACTTTAAACTATCTGCGTTCCAACTTAAAATGCAGGTGCAAAATACCTACCGCTATCGGCAACCACTGCCTCGCTGCATCACCCGCCAATATGTTTGAGCTCAACAGTCACATGCGGCAAAACACCTGCTAGCGTAACTTGAAGTGAACCTTTGAAGATTTGTGGCCATGTTGCTACGCAATAAAGAACTAGAAAACAACCGCTCGCAAGTTCCGCAACCTGCCTTTACGGGCAAAGGAACGGAGATGAGTGAAATGCTATCTCAGTGTAGTGAACCTGGCCCGTGTGCAGTATGAGTGTCAGTGGCAAATAAATGGTTCAGTTACGTTTATACTCGGTTTCTGTACTCCTTTCGGAGTGTCACGAGTGATCTGCGGCGCCCATTTCCGCTTGCTTGTTATTATGTGGGCCTCGCGGGTGTTTCCGCAAAAAATGCTGCACTGCCATGGTGGCGAGTCAATGGCAGCACCGCACGTGAACTGCACCCACCCCCCATCAACGCCGAGCACAAGGCTGGACAGGCCGTAAATACCATTTTTCAAGTCTTCGGCATGACCCGACATCGAACCCAGTGCTCAACCAACTACCTTAGGCCATTTAGCCGGCAAATAAACTGTTGTTGCAAGAATTCAATCAATTAACTGGAATTAAGCTGTTGTCTTCAAGTTTACTAGAAATTATTCGTTTTTAGTCCCAGTTTATCCCGATTTCCAGGAGGGGAAATGCCCGTTTTGCCGCCCCCCCTGCGGACGCCCATGACTCCACAGTGGTTTTAACATATGCCAGAAATTTGAAAGTGCTTACTGGTCATTGAACGCATCATTGTGAAACATTTGCTTAAATTCAGCATTATTATCTCGTAGAAGATAAACCTGCATGAACGAAAAAGAGCATAGAACAACTTTTTACAATGAACGATTGCTTTCAATCAGCTGTGTCCCACCCGCGGCCCGAGGGCCGCATGCGGCGCAATCGAAGGTTTTGTGCGGTCCAGTTTAGGTCTTCGCTGTAAAGTGAGTATCCCATATACTGACAACCTGTCGTTATTTTGATAATCTTAAATTTGACATTTTTAATGCAGATGGTCCTCAGTGCCACTTTATCACGTCTGTACTGCATTCTGGAAGATATCCATATGTCCACTGACACCTTGGTGCAAGTTTTTACTAGTTTTCTGATTTCGACCCTTGTTCCATTGGCACCAAACTTACCCACTAAATCACACTTACGGAGTGGTTAAAGGTGCCAAACAATCGTTACCGCTGCAGTTTGGATTCAAACGCTTTCAGTACATTAGCTTACACTAAATTGAACACATTCAATGTGCGGTCCTGGTTAAGATAGTGAAATTATTATTGGCTCAGTAAGCAATTCCGGATTGGACGAAGCTGCTTTAAATAGAAATATGCGCACGTAGTGGGAAAACTAGAAGCGCATTTCTGACGAATGTGGCGGGGTGCGCTTTGCGAAGGTACTGCAGGTTGAATGGCTGATACGAGCCACTGGCTAATGCGTAAGACAGACTACTCGCTCCATTTACCACGGTTTTCATTGCTGGTGGTTGACGAGGTAATGCTTTTGGAATTTTCGTGAAATGCCCTGCAGCTATTTCAGTTGTCGTATTCTTCCGCTATTGTACAAAAAGTTCTAAGCTTGTTGCTCGCTAGGAGCTGACGATAGCTGAGATCTAGAAGGAAGACGAGCGCAAATTGTGAGTAAACACTTCGTGTTAAGTTGTGAGTTCTTAGCATTTGATACAGGTCAGGTCAGCATATATTGCAACCTGACGGAGGTTGATTACCAGTTAGCTGCTACTATGAGCAGTTCTGTAGCTTCAGGTTTGCGACATTCAAAAGAACACCTTAACGGGATTTTGTTTCGATAAACACGCTGATTTACATATCAAATACAACAGGGCGTTTGGCAACATGATATTGTAAAAATGTTCCAGCTTATGTTGCGAAACAAAACGTACTTGCTGTTCTTTTGCCTACATATGCTGTATCGTAGCATTTGCCACCAGGTTTCAAATCAAGCAGATAAATTAGCTCTTCTGGCGATTATTTTATTATTAGCCGACGTTTCGCCCACCTATTCAAGCGGGCTTCCTCAGGGCAATGTTTTTTAACCACGTCAGTGTTTCCACTCTGTTGTTACGGAAAAGTACTAGATTTCATGATAAAAAAAAACACTAGATTAACAAAAAACACTAGATTGCAAAAGCAAACTAACACACAGTGAAAATGCCCAGAAAATGCGTTGCAATGCCAACCATAGACATTGTACAACTCATTGTAAATCAGAGACAAAGAAAATGGGAGATAGCAACGCTTGTGTTTGTTTGTACAGGTCACTGAAACTTTTAACAGATGACCAAGTGACTTCGCAGCGGTTTAAAAAACAGATTATAATATTGTCTTGTGTAATTTGGATTTACTTAGGTAGAATTTTTAGCAAATTACAAATTGAACTAAATCAAAAGGTCTCAATTGCAGTACATTTACAATCACACAAAATTGTGCCATTAATTACATTTCAGCTCACTCGTAAAAAACACTAGATAGCCATAAAAAACACTAGAACACTAGATGAAATGAAACATCACTAGATCAAGTGGAAAAACACTAGGAGCGGCACCAGTGAACCACGAATAACATGCAACATACTAATAACAAGAAACAATAAGCAGTATGACGTACAAAGACAAAAAATGCAAAGCTGACCATCACGTTATAGGAATGGGTGACAGCATTCCACAGAAAAATCGTAGAAGTGTGGGTAGGCTAACCAGGTTTGAAGTCACACACTGGCTTCGATGTGCTGTCGTCAGTCACAAACCGGCAGGGTTATCTGTTTCAAACCCTCAAGTTCAATGTTGTGGAGAAACTCTAGAACAGTCATCGGCAAACTTTCCTTATGGTGGCCGAAACAACCCTGTCGCAATTAAAGGCCCATGCTTATTTCTGAAGGCCCTATTTCAAACTTATGCTGTGTTCAATCAACTGGTGCTATGTAATGTCATAAACCGTTTATTGACGAAAACAATGTTTTGTTAATGTAAAGCGTATAATGACAAAATTAATGAATTGTTGTCAAACAATCAATGTTTCATAGTTGTTGGAGAAGCCTATGTTTTAGCAATGTTGCTAGTTTGGCTTTTTGAGGCCAAATTTGTAATTTTTGGCACTTTTCCAACTTCCTTGGCTTTTTTCATTTTCAAAAAAAGGAGCCAATTACAATTTTTATGTCTAATGGAAGATTTAAAGATGAATTTGGCAGATTTCTAGACACTGTTTCTGGACACAAAATGATAAATTTTTATTAGAAACTTTGCACTGGAACTAAAAAATTTTAATTTTGTTGTTCATGCTTTTAGTTTTGCAGTTTCAAATTACTCTTTAGCAAGACAAAAATTTTCGAGAAGTTCATTGTATATATACCCTTTTAACAGCGCGTTTGGGTGTTCAAAGGTGTCGCTGTGTATTTATTTTGTATTTGGCCTTTTTTTGTGGCAAAAAGCTATTTCACCCATAACTTTCTACGCAGTGTAACTTTCGGCGTGATCTCCACAGCAGAATGACTTCATAGCAAGCCTCAAACAGGTGGCGAAAATGATATTTTGGAGTCTTTAGTTTAGTCAAGATTGGGTGCTTGGGCTTACTTGCTGGTCTAAGTTACTCCTTTCGTAGCCTACTGTTCTGTTACACTCTGTCATAAGCAGGGATGTAGCGCTAACAAAAAAGGTGTAGGAACGCCGTTCCCACGCGTTCCCACCCCACTACACCCCTGGTCATAAGTCAGATGAACACAGTACAGCTATATCCACAGATGCCAAAACACTCGAAGTGACTGAAAAACACGATAAGCA
>JGI24158J21664_10013293_pt1 | contig 10870 bp, 4 predicted proteins | sample Ectturendosymbi3_FD_21664 | JGI IMG/M metagenome (IMG submission 21664)
TGAAGCGCCTAACGTCCCGTTTCCACAGCCACAATAAAACTAACAAACGCTTCGACGCTTGCAAAGCGCGAAAACCGCTAGTGTAAACGCACCTTTAGTGTCAACGTCTGGCATGTACCAGGTGATATGCAGGGACCTCAAGCTCCAGAAAAACACGACATTGGCCCCTCNGTGTGATGTTTGGAATGCTGAATGCAGCAGGCATTAATTCCTACATCATCAGTCGTGAAAATCGGGCCAGNAGAGGCATGGCTATCATCAACAGACGGTGTTTNNTATTAGAGCTGGGAAGGCCCTTATAAGACCATGGGCACAACAACGGNTGTCATCGCCTTTTCTACCACGCCAACTGAAGACCTTGATCCCAGCTGTGCTTGTTTATTTTACTAACTGTGTGCATTTGATCTCCAACTGTTGTTTTTGTCTTGCTTCTGTTTACCAGCTGAGTCATATGAAACAATCACATTTGGCCATCTTTGGCATGCCTCCCATATACATTCCAGTTGCATTACAGGGCTATAATTCACTCAGGGTGTGCATGAAGCAGTAAAAGTTCTTCAAGTCTGTTATGTTTGTTTAAAAAAATTTTTAGTTTAATCTTTCATAAAAAATTTGGTATTTTTTAGTATTTTCCTTTTAATCAGTAACAGCATCAATTAAAGTATAAAGTGACTTTATCAGTGCACAAACAACAGAATAAGAGCTACATTTTCAGTGTAGTTTTTGTCATCAACCTAAATTGAAAAAAAGTATTGTTTTTTTATTTTTAATAAAGGGGTAACATCCACCCGAGGTTGGTGTTCGGGTGACGAAAATTCAGGGCTACTTATCCAGGGTTAAAAAACGTCGCGCTGAAGCAAGCTGCTTTCATGATTTGAAATCTAAAGTTAGCCTTGACGAGTGTGAGACTCACCGAAATGCAAGCCATATTTTTAGGGTTTATGGCTACAAACCTTAATTCTGCTATGAGCAACTTCTGGTAGGAAATACGTTCTTAGGAACACGGTAAGAAGGAAGTGCTTTTTCAAAACAGGAGGTCAAATTTATAAATAATCTTAAAGAAGTTAGAACAAATTATGATTCTGTTAAGAAGTACTGGTCATTTTTTTTTATCTCTACGTCCACATATGCAAAAAACTTGCAGTTCTAGGTATAATCAAATGGTTTCTGCGTGTGTGTGATCATACTCTAGCTTAAGCACATTTTGTGGTATACTACTGTATCGTGCTATTTCTACCTGATGCGTTATTCTGCTGCAAAAATAACACGTGTGTTTATGACCACCAGAAAATGAGGACAATAATTATACAAAGTCAGATCAAACAAGGCACAACAACAATTTTCTACATTCCAGGTCTGCGGAGAAAAAGTCTGGAATCTGCAGGCTACATGTCTTCCAGTGGATTAAAAGATGCTCCCATCTTGTTTCCAGTGGTTCGCATATTTGATTCAAAGCGGCATAAATGTCAAGGAAAATACGTGGAACAAGCCTCCGGCAACAAAACTTTAACTTTGAATAAGGTAAATTTAGCAAAATATATGAAAAACACTAGATTGTCGAAAAATCACCAGCCAAATGAAAGCATGCCAGCTGTTAAAACTATTTTTAAAGAATGGTTTAGATCACAAGTCGGCAACTACATGTCCACAGCCCGGTACTTGTCCGCGAGGCATTTGCTGCTGGTCCGCACAGAAAGAGAAGTTATTGTACAAAACAAAAATATCTTTGTGAAGAGAGATTTTTGCAGTGACAACAACCAAGACAAATTCAGGAAGCAGACTGGACGTGTTGTAAAAAATACACTGTGGATGTCATCGTCTACTGTCAACCCAAGCTATGGGACCAGCTTTTTGTAGAGTAACAAGCTCAAGACTCCCGCTGATTCAGCATTATGGATAGTTGCATGCAATTAACATTCTTTATTTCATATTTGACTCATTTATCTGCGACACCTTAAACGCCGGTCAGTGGAAATAGTGCTTACCTTAAACCGGCCGTAGTGCACAACAGGTTGCCCACCACAGGCTTATATGGCACCGTTTACAAAAAGTATCCGGTGGATTTAAAAGTCATCCACCCCTTTCAATTGCCGACTGAAAACTTTTCGGGAACAGATTGAGAAGATTAAGAGCTACTTCTGCGAACTACTAATATTTGGTAATTCAACAATCATGTCTAAATCGACGCCGGTGGGCAGTACCAACATTACAAAAAACTCAACACGGTGTATTGGTTGTGTGACTATCCCGGAGGTAGATATACTGCAGATCGACAGCAAAAGATGCAATTGTGTTTTGAAAACAACTCAACAAAATTACGCATTTGTAGAAAGCAAGTTGTTTGTATAAGTCACCTGTGCTTTTCATGAAAAGCTTGTTTGCTTTGAACATTAAAAAATCACCTCTTGTCTTTGTCCAGGTTTGAAAACACTATCCATAACTAAATTAAAATTCCAACTGAAATCTCAAGATTTTTTACCTATTCAAAGAGATGTCAAGAGCAATAGAATTCGATATAAAAATTATAAACATTTGTGACAAGAATTGAGAAAAGTGACTGCATTCCAGCAATCCCTCAGACTTTTACGAGAGTTGAGAAAAGTGTAGTTCTCAATTCACAGTGGCTGCTCTGCATAATGTTTTCAAATGATCTTCACGCTTTCTGGAGAGTTTGCAGGAGTCATATCTCAAACAAAATCTATTTTAACGTTTACAGCAGTTTACCATATCAGAGTGAATCTAACAAGAAGGTCTGTAACAAAAACGCTCATGTATACCATGCATAGAAGAGAAAAATTTGCATGCAACTAGAAAGTTGNAGCTTTTCGGATGATGGCTGTTCGTTTATATTGATGAAACTGCATGAACAGTTATAATGTTATAAAACTGTGTCACAGTAACTANAAAGCATGGTTATGGTAACTATAGAGCATGGTCCTCACCAACATTTTATAATCTTGCAACACAATGTATTTCAGCCGTTTCCTTATGCACGTGTAACAACGCTTGCTATGACCTGCATTTTGCATTTACTACTGCGATTACTTCTATGCTGCACTTAAATCGAAAATATATGAATAGAATTTGTGCGCAACTCGTGAAGCCGATCATCAAAGACAAGTAACGTTGGTTCAGTGCAATGAACCCTACAAAACTGAGTGTGCAGAGGATTTATCTTTCATTGATGGAGATTCTGGAGCAGAAACGAATGAACAGTTGCAAGATGAAAGAGGTGTGTCGTGCCAAAAGTTGGAAAAATAGAGTTGACTTCGCAGCCCCATCTGAGACCACACTATTTCACAATCTTTCAAAACAAAAATTGCCAAGAGTGAATTATTACTTTTAGGATAATTAGAGTCTTGTGCTTTGCCATGCAGTGCAACAAATTATCAAATAAAAATGTCAGAAAAAATGTGTTTTTGCCTTGTAGATTCTCTTGCCGAAATGAATCATCTGTGCGATATGGCTTAAATCATGTAACTTCAGTGGCTTGTTATTTAGTTCTGTTTACACTTTTATCAGCTTCTAGTGAATCTTCAACAACAGTCAAGGTTGACATTAGAGGAACAGCAGATGCTTTGTCTTCCTCCGACTCTTCAGCGATCTATAAGAAAAAGTGAGTGAAGCTGAAGTTATTTTTAAAGATTGTTCTTGTGAAGGTCGAAGAAGTCATGATTTTCAAAATATATCTCAGGCCATGCTTTTGAAGCAAAGCGCTAACTCCCTACTCAGTAGAAGCATTTTGAAAACAATCCGCTAAGCAAAAATTTGAGAGACTTTTACAAGGCTTTATGATTGTAATTCGGGTCCCTAGAATTGAAAATCGGGTCCCTAGACTCAGGGAAAATTCTCATCGGGTCCCAGAATCAGAGAAAATCGGGTCCCTAGAATCAGTTAAATCGGGTCCCTACAGGTCCATACCGGGCACCTAACATTTTCCTTAGGAAAAACCTGAGAAACTTTGTGGACCCTGGCGTGGCGGCCAGAAGATGGCGCCATATGTAAATAAATGGTCACCGCTAGGTGGTGCCCATGAGTAACAAGTCACTGTGATAGTCACCACAAGCGAATTATTGTAGTTCACTTATCCCTATATAACGATAGTGCAACCTAGCGGTGGTAGAGTGAAGTCACTGGGTGATCTCCAGTTACTGTGGTTGCGATCCCGATTGATAGTTGAAAGTGGTGACTAGTGGAAGCAAAGACTGAAGTCAGTGATGTATTTCTATTGCTGCTGGTTGCTTTCCTGTTAGTTAATGCCCCGAATTGCCATCTTTCTCTTGCGCTTGCCTCAGTAGTTCAAGGCGATGCAGTCCACTGCAACACTGGTTTGAAAATCAGTGACACCGAAGGTACGATTTTTTGCTCGAAATATACTTTGAAACAAATCAATTAGGACTGAGGATGCGTAATGCTACGTGAAATTGATTTCCTAATCTATAAAAGATTTGCAAATTGATTCAACTCAGTCGCCTTGGTTTGGTGCAGAGTAGTTCCTTGTATACAGGGGCATACTGCGGTTGGATGGAGCCCGGGACAAGAAACAAGTTTGGCGCCACCGGGTTCGAACCTATAGGTCTTTCGGGAGCAAATGTACTGTACTGAAGGAAGTACTTGCGACATTTTTGGTTTTTTTCGGCGCCCGGGGCATTGTACCCCACTGCCCCCCTCGTTACGCTTCGGCTTGAATACAGATATATGGAAGTTTGAATCATCGCACGGCGAAGAAAGCAGAGCCCGGCTGGCTGATTCATCGAAAGCTTGCAGCAAACCAAGAGCTTTTAAAATATTGCACACTAAGTCTCACAAGTCAGGAGGCTTCAGAAAAATCAGATCACAGTTTCCTTATAACAGCAGATACGCTCAGAAGAGCATCGTCAGTTTCTGCGTTAGTAAGAGTTTGTTTGGTCGAAATGTGAACTGCGATCTAATTTTTGCTGAAGCCTCCTGAATCGTGCACTTAGTGTGCAGTTACTGATAGCACTTATCGTCAAATAACCTACGATCAAGTCCCACAAGTGGCCGGGTTGATTCGAATACCATTCAGCGTAAAGTTCGGGTAGAAAAAAAAAACAAACTGAAGTTTACTGGGATAGTGATTTCACTTCTTACCCTCTGAAGTCAGGCACGGGCCACTATATTGGCCCGAGAAGATATTATCGGCAATAACGTCTGAACGGAGTGAGCTAGAGAGTCAGTGAAGACATCATCAAATTCAGGTGACAGCACCGCATTTTTTGCGGTAGGTTGCGCGCACCTGTAACGTCATTATGACGTCATTTTAGGGGAAAGCCCGGTTTTCACGTAAGCTACGAAAACAAGTTGCATCCATTCAAACAACCATAGAGCTCAAATCAAACACGTTGGAAATAAACTTTCTACATAAAAAATGTCGGTAAGGACCTTACCTTTAGAATAATAATCAAACAAACATCAAAGCTGCAGAACAGGTGTATTTGGGTGTTTTACAACATCCCACCAAATTTCAAGCCAAAATATTAACAGGAAAATTTTATTCTTGAAGAAAATCAAAATATTCATTAGGTGGCTGAGCCAAACTTTTGGTATATTTTAGGCCATTACTCCCCAATCCATTAGGCTAGCAGGCTAGTCAAAGTCTCTAAAGATTCAGAATAGCTCCTAGATCATTTTTAAAGACAAACCAAGTAATTTTCCCCTGCACTTTTTTCTCAGGACCCCAGAATGTCATCTGGAAGTCAATCGGCCCAACCCACACTTCTTCACCCCTAATTCCCCCCAGAAAACAGCCCAGACTCACTTTTTCGAGAATATTGTNCTATTGGGTTCTTTTTCGAGAATATTGTGCTATTGGGTTCTTCAGACCCCTGCGAAGCGCAAAAACCGGATCGAAAAAGCTAAACGGGATGCGCNGAACGAGTTTTTTATTTTTTCTGAAAATTGCCAAAAAATCAGTACGGCAAATGCAAAAATGTGGGTTTTTCTCAAAAATGTCAAGCGTAAAAGTATATTTTTGTCAAGTTCATTAGATTTCTTGCTGTCTCCCGCATCCAGGGACGTTTTCAATGGCTCTCTAGTCCAATCTAGTCAGGAGTTATGGCCATCATAACTTCGCGGGCAAATATAGTGGTCAGTGCGGGACTTAAGGGGTTTATAAACCAGCAAAAGCGCCTGTTTCCTGGAAGTAGGACGTGGTGGGATGCATATATGAAAATCATTGTTAATGTACATTAGCAAACAAATTGTTTATTTTATGCTCTGCAACAGTTATGTCCGACCAGCGGGCTGCATGTTGCCTTGTCGAAGGTTTTGTGCGATCCAGGTGAAGGTATTCGCTGTTGTACATGTGCAATGCAATAATATCATGTACTTATTCGGATAATCTCAAATTTGCTATTTTTGATGCAAACTGGTTCTTGTTGCCACCTCACCACACATTATCGGTATACTGGCTGGTAAACATACATGTAGGAGGAGCCAATTTTTTTGGGGGTGAAAGATACTTTGTCCGAATTTCCTCAAATTTGCCGGAAAACTTTAAAATAACAAACATTCTCCCTGCATATTTTCTGTGGCTGTTGTGTACTCATCATCTCTCACATACTAAAACACGAAGTTGTTAGAAACAGTTTGTTGATTTTATACGCTGTATGTTTAAGGTGTTTTCTATGACATATTTAACTTATCTTTTTATACAATCAACAACAAAAACATTAATTTTAATATTTTTAGAAAATATCGAAATTTGTGTGCCCATTTTTTAGAAATTTTGCCCAAATTTTCGACAAATCAAAAGTTTTGGGGGTGCGCTTGCATCCCCAGCTCCTTCACCACTACTGGAAGATTTTCATGCGTCCGCTGACACCTCGGTGAAAAACTGATTTATAGTTGTTTGATTTCTACCCTCTTGTCCAATTGCACTAAACTTGCCTATGACCTTACAATTGCGAAATGTTTAGAGGTTCCAAACAGTAATNATCATTGCATTATTATAGGAAGGCTTTCAGTATCTCAAGCTAAATTTTAGTTTGTTAAGAAAAGCGTAAATCAGTTAATGTGCGCTCCTCATCAAGACAGTGACATAATTTTGCCTAAGTAAAGCATTTCGGCTGGACGCAGCTGTTCCAAAACGAAATTTCAATTTTCTTTTTTATATGCCTGACCAGCTGGATTTTGAAAACAAGGCTCAAGGAGATTCTGGCAACCAACTTTGAAACAGATTATCCAATTGAGTAGTAACAATTTGTAAACAATGGGGTAAACCAATATGAAACTCTAACCTTTATTTCAATGTGAAAAAATTTATGACTAACCTAATTAAAATCAGGGTTGTCGTGACCAGTGGGAGGGCCGTTCCATCACTTAAAATCGGCGTTCACCGACTTGATCTTTAATTTTTTACTGCAAAAATGCAATTTTAGCAGAATTTCCCAAGTTTTTGGAAATTTTCTGAATTTTGGCCACGGAATCAGTACGACATTCTTTTAGTTGTGCGATTGGAATTTCAATGGTAAAACACTAGTGAGAACTCGCTCTACTTTCTTTTTTACTTCAACGTATTTTGTGTCAGCTCAACGGTTTAGATTGCAAATGTGAAGGTGGCTTCTCCATTTTGCAGTTTGGTCTTCCTAAACAACGAAACCTGGGGATGGGCTCGATACAACTATAAACATGCCCGCTCAAAAATATCGCAAAGATACTGCTTGACGGATTTTGCTCAATTTTTGATGCTGTTCTATTGAAATTTTTGTTGAATCTTTCTGACTGCTTCTAAAAGCCTGTGGTTGTTAATGTAATGATATGAAACTGACTCAATCCCCACAATCAGTGGTGGATCCAGGAATTGTGGGGTCCGTAGCAAATATTTGGAGGCGTCTTTAACAGAAGTAGGCGCTCAAGCTTTTCGGATCACAGCAATTATTGTCTTAAACCCAGGGTTTTTTTAAGGTGTTTTAGGAATCCGATTCGGGTCCCTAGAATTGAAAATCGGGTCCCTAGAATCAGCGAAAATTGTCATCGGGTCCCTAGAATTAAAGAAAATCGGGTCCCTAGAATCAGAGAAATCGGGTACCTACAGATCCATACTGGGCACCTAATATTTTCCTAAAAGAAACCCTACTTAAACCCATTGCATGAATGCATATCCTGCTATTTTAAATTACTCATATATATAGTAATAATAGGCTACTCGGTATAACAAACCCTTGCCCAAAAACTCCCTGCAATACTAAGATCATTTTACGATAATCTGCAGGTCAACACAACCTTGTCTACCCTCCCCTGTCACGTTTCAAAGTCATCCTTGCGGCAGAAACCACTTGCCACCATTTTAAACCGCAGTAAACGAGCCCAGAAATGCAACACCTTATAATACGTATTTATCAAGATAAAAGGTCTGTCATGGACGTTTTTTAAAGTACGTAGATCGACGAACTGTGGAGCTTTGCACAAAGAAAAAAGTTACTTGACACCGAAAGTGGTTGCAAATCGATTACAAGGGTATATATTGGAGAAAGTAATACATTAGTGATAATATGTTCAACGAAACATAGCTATGAAGCAGAATTGGCAACAAAGACTACAATTCACGTATTCACGTAAAGTACAAAACTTAATCGAAATTCTAAAAAAAGAGAGGGCCTTGGCATTTCAAAAAAGGGTGGACGAGGTAAATGCCTCATGTATCTCACCCTAAACCTAAAGCCACCACTCCCCACAATTCTAAGTTTAGAATAGTTGTGCACAATACAGAACCTAAAAGGTGAAATTCTTCGCATGGTGAAGAACTCATGTAACGCCAGTGACATCTCCATATTTCAGAGCATCTGTCCCAGACATGTGAAATTTGTTGATAAATTTCAATTCGTTAATTTTAGAAATGCAAAATATCAAGTTGTGAAGTTGTAGTTCATCAAAATTTGTTTTTTTAGTTAAGTCAATACAAGGGCGTCTTTCGCACGATACAAACATGCCACAAATCTATTACATTCTTCAAAAAAATGTTTAAAGTAACCGTCAAATAAAATCGAAATATCAAATGTGGTAGAATGAGTTCGACTATAACAAAATATCGAATTAGTAAAGAAAACGGAAGAAACCTTCCCATATGTTAAAATTCACAGGGCTCATTTCACAAGGGTTTAACTGCAGTCAAAGCAAGGTATACAAAATATGAGTAGAATCGTAGAAAAAATCGCTTGCAGCCTCACATACTTTTGTAGAAATTAAAAATAGAATTAACATTTTCTGTCATTCGACAGATAATGCATTTCACAAATTCATAACATGGCAGTGTTGCAGCATTTCAGTCGGTCAAAAAATGACAACGATTTTCCTTTTGTTACATCAGTAGTGAGGAGATATGAGTTTCTGAAATTCAGATAAGTGAAACGATTAAAAGTTTATTCTTGCTGGTTGTGATTTCCGTCAGTTAAAAGCATCCCATAACTTTTGATGGTTACTCGCACTTGCAACCATAGGCGTCAGAAGAATTTTTTCCAGGGGGGCCAACAGTGAATTTTTCCAGGTGGTGGCCAAAAGCATTTTTTCAGAGGGGGGCCAACAGTGGTGAAATGTCATTTTACCAACTCGAAACTAAAAGAAAAAACATTTTTCCAACATAAAGTTTTTAAAAAATATCAAACTTCAAAATCCAGGGAGGCCTCCCCTCCTGCACCCCCCTTCCGACGCCCATACTTGCAACGTAATCTTTCAGCCTTCGAAGTTTTTTTTAACGAGTTTAAAATGCAGGACATATAAGAGTGAGGAAATGCAAAGCGCCAGTTTCGATGTAAAAGTTGATGTTCAAGTGAAGATACAATCAAGAACTTCTTCCTTGGAACAGCAAGATCAAGAGTGAGCGTGTTTCGAGCTTGGTTAGAGCGTTTTTCCATTTGCTTACAATATCTGTTTTTCCTTACGCAAACGCATGGCAGTAAGTGATTAATTTTACTGAACTTAAAATCGACTAATTAGAATGAATTTTTGTACTTTTCGTGTGCGAGTATGCCCTATACGGTATTAATATTGTTTTCAAGTGTCAACTTTTGTAAAAATAAACGCAGATGCTGAGTAAAGAACGAGGATGTGAATTCGAAGCAGTTTTCTGTCATAACGGATTTATCCGCAGCAGTGTTTCCTAAAATGTATACGTTTCTAGGTTCTAAATAATATTCGGAATTTTGCAATGTTATAAACGCCTGTGGAAGTTAGTGTTGTAAAGTGTTAGATGGTTTCCTGACTTGACTGCGGTTTGTAATTTTTTCTTTTTCAGAACAGTTCAGCTTAACGACGATGAATCCTTAGTAAACAAATCATGAAAGCTGGAGCAGATGGAGATGATGTGTTAAATATAAAGAACTTGATAAAACTAAACAAGCAGACATTTTATTAACTCTGAGAGAAGTGGCTAGATTTGCCAGTATCTTTCTCCATTATCGAGATGACGAGATCTAAAAGAAACATTATTGTAAAATAAAAAATGGAAGAAAGTATTTAAATGTTGAGCGGCAGTAGTTTTGATATTTAGAAAAAAATTTTGAGGTATGAAGTTACATTGATAAACTTGCAGCATAATGGTGCATAATTTCGGTCGCAAATAACAAGCCAAATTAATGAGCAACCAAAGAAAAAGGAATTCACTTAAATTGAAACTGTCGTGTTAACGCCAGAAGTATTACCAATTTAACTGTGCTCTGGGCCTTGTTTCACTTATGTTTCACTAATCAAATCAGCATTTGCTATTTACTGAAACATCTCAGCCAGGGTCGGATTAAATGAACGCGAGGCCCCGGGCATTGTCTTGACATCGAGGACCCCAAAATGCTTATCACAACTGCGTAGCGTTTCACATGCCCTCGCTTCAACTTTGCAGAAGCACCGGTTAAAAACC